>ERZ1039804.1783-NODE-1783-length-11698-cov-6.247273_pt1 | contig 11698 bp, 4 predicted proteins | sample MGYA00383089_ERZ1039804 | MGnify/ENA primary metagenome ERZ1039804 (study PRJEB29581, sample SAMEA5548359) | metagenome | biome: marine; feature: coastal; material: water | depth 1 m | study: Short-term variability in the microbial, nano- and picoplankton...
GGCTCAAAACGCACAGTCTTTCTTGCAAATGGACATGGCTAACTTGAGCAACGAGCAACAAGCTAATGTAATGAAAGCACAAAATCAACAACAAGCTATGCTAAGTACACAGGCCGCTGAGAATGCTGCTAAACAGTTTGGCGCTGCAAGCCAGCAGCAAGCAGACCAATTTATGGCTAACCTCAGTGTTCAGGTAGAACAATATAATTCTTCTGCTAATGCTGCTAGAGAACAATTCAATGCAACAGAAAAGAATAGAATGGAAGCTATTAATGCTGGCAATGACTTACAAGCTCAGCAGTTTAACGAGCAACTAAATACAGATGTTCAAAAGTTCAATGAACAACAAGACTTCCAGCGTGACCAGTGGAACGCAGCAAATGCACAGGCTGTTGAGCAGTCTAACACGCAGTGGCGTAGACAAGCTAACTTAGCTGATACTGCGGCACAGAATACTGCAAACCAACAAAACGCTCAGATTGCTTACAACTTGACATCTCAAGAACAGACGCAACTCTGGCAACAGCTACGAGATGAGGCAGCTTACATACGTCAAAACTTTGAAAACGAACAGCAGCGCAAAGCTCAGTTACTTGCAACGGCCATTGGTAATGAAAAGATTGCAGGGAAAAAAGATTATCAGGCTAGTGATTGGATAAGAACTGTTATCGGCTCAATTTAAATTTAAAATAATCAAAAGGTAATAAAGAATGGGATTTTTTAAAAGCATTAAAAAAGGTTTTAAAAAGATTGGCAAAGGTCTTAAAAGTCACTTTAAAAGCATTGGCAAAGGCATTAAGTCTGCTATGGGCAAGATAGGTAAGTTCATGAACAAGATTGGCATTGTAGGCCAGTTGGCTCTTATGTTCACGCCGGTCGGGGCCATGATGAGTAACATGTTTTCAAGCATAGGAAAAGTAGCTGGAGGCATGTTTACTAAAGTTACAGGCGCTTTAGCCAAAGGCGGAACACTAGCACAAGGCGCAGGCACGGTGCTCAAAGCCGCAGGAAACTTTGCAAAAGCAGGTCATGCTGCGTTTAAAACTATCACGGAAGGTGTGTCTAGTTTTATCGGTGAGTTTTCAAAAACAGCCCTAAAGAAAATTCCCGGCATGAAAACAATGATGCCTGATTTTTTGGGAAGCGATGTAAGCGATACTTTTTTTGGCGAGGGTGGCGCTTGGGGTAAGGTTTCGGACGAGGTAAGTAAAAACGCAGGTAAAATACTTGATAGCTTTAATAAGCAAATAGGACACAGTGATAAAATTCTTACTGCCGGTCAAGCAGACTTGAAGGTGAAAGCAGAAGCCCAGAAAGCTAAAGCAGCTACAGGCGCTACAGACGCTACGTATAATTCCAGAGGTTTTCGGACAGACCTGCCTTCTGAAGCAGAACGCTTTGGTTTTGATTCTGATTATGGTAAGCGTATTCAGATGGAAATAGATGCAGGTAGAAGTAATTTCACTGCAAGCACAAGTGATTATGTTCCAGACCAAACCGCTTTAGATGTAAGTAAAACAGGAAAGCAAATGGTTGCTGAATCAGGCGGTATACAAATTGATAAGCCTACATTTGAAAAACAACAAAGTCTTTTGGGTCGGGTTACAGATAAAGTAACTAAAAGCTATGATGACTGGAAAGGAGAAGATAGAACTTTTGCAGAAGCTCTCGTAGACACAGGCGTAGAAAAAGTTCAAAATAAACTAAAAGAAATACCTGACAACATAACAGGGCAACTTGAAACGCGACTCTATCAAAACGTAGGCTTACAAGCTAAGCCTGTACAAAATATATATCAGTCTAATGCTTATGTTCCTGAGTTTAACATGGCTCCAGCAGGCCAGTACGCTTCTGCGGATATAAACGACAGAGCTATGCAAGTTCAGTTGTCTGGTGGTCAGTATCACATGGAGAATCCTTATGGCTTTGGAGCTAATGACTATGTACGTAAAATGGCAATAGCCACTGGAGGAACAGCATAATGTTTGAAGACGACTATAACGCACAAAGAGCTAAGATGAGCCGGTCAATTCCCGGCCAGTCGTTGACTAACGACCCCGAAAACCCTGCTCCATATGAACAAGCTCCTGAAATGACAAACGTGCATGAAGCTAGTATTTATCTTTGGGACTTTGTAACCGAAGAAGAAACTTATGCAGCTTTGATGACCGCTATAGATAATGAAGTTCCGGTTATGCACATAGTACAAACTATTCTTTTCAACGAGTTTCAGCAGGGCAAATGGAACCCTGATTTGATGTTAATGCTGGCTGAGCCTCTTGCGTATATGCTTATTGCACTTGCTGAGCGCTTAGACCTTGACATTAAGGTTGATGACGAAGAAGAAGAGGGTGATGTATTTGGTGTTGAGATGGAAACAGCCAACATAGAAAAGCTTAGAGAATCAGCTAAAGAAAGTGGAATGCTTCCTCAAGGTTTTGTAACTGAAGAAATGGATGCTAAGATGAAGCAGCTTCCAGAAATAAGCCTGTTAGAAAATCCAGAAGTCGAAGAAGAAGCAGTAGAAGCTCCAGCTACCGAACAACCTAGCCTTATGGCACAACCTGAAGGACAGTAAACATGGCACAAGATTCAATTGCATACGGCGAAAGTCTCTTAGCAGATATTCGTGAAAGAAATGAGGAAGCTGAAAAACGCGCAAGAAAAGACGCAAAGCGAGGCGCTTGGAAAGAATTAGCTGTGGGCATAGGCATGAAAGTAGCTGATAATGTTTTTCAGCAGCGACAGGATGCTTTTGCTAATAACGAACAGCTTATGGCACAAAAGCTTTCAATGCAAAAAGTAGACGCTGAAGCACAGAATTTTAATAACACGTATCAGGCTGCCATGAAATATGACGGTGGTGTAGAAGCTTGGAAGCGCAACGAAGTAGAAAAAATGGTAGCGGCTAGGCTTCGTCAAGATTATATTGAAGGCACTTATAGCGAGGCTGACTTTAATTTACTTACAAAAAAAGCAGCCGATGGTTATTACGACACGTACAGCGATGAGTTTGATAAGCGATTAAAAGCAAATCAGGCTTATCTCAACAGTGGAAATACTGAAGCTTTTACAAACGCTATTGCGTCTCAAGCAAAGTCTAAGGGCATGACTGGCACATTCTTAAATACAATAGGCTTAGGAAAAATAACGGGCAATACCCAGACAGACCTGCTAAAAGTAAACCCTTACGAAAAGAACGCAAACGCTCAAAAGCTTTTCCAAGACCAGTACAACCAGACCAGAGATGCTGGGCTGTCTGAGTTTATTGCTAAAGAGTTTTCAAAAGAAGGGCGCATGAAGCTAGGAGCTGCTGCTCCAGTTCTTGATGACGAGTGGATTACTATTAAGACAGTAAATGGCGCAGGAATGGAGATTGAGAAAAAAGTTAAAACTTATACTCAAACTCAAAGAAATGGTACAATAACACGAGGAACTATCGGCCTTGATGAGTATGGATATAACTCTGGTTCAGAGCAACAAATACAAGACGTTTTAGAGTTTAGCACTTCTGCTTCATTGCAACAACAAAAGAAAAACATACAAGCAGGACTAAATACTATACAAGATTTAAAACCTGTTGATAGTAATCTTATAGATTCGTATATTGAAGACAATCTTGAAGACAGAAGCTTTTACGAAACTGATGCTGATTATATTGCAGCGGCAGATACAGCTAAAGCTAAGATAGGCGCTTATGTTACTCAAGGCGGTATTGCGGCGGCTGACCAGAGAACTGGATGGGGAACTGCTAAAGACGGAAGAAAAGTTCAACTAGCTTTAATACTAGACAACATGCGTAGCTCAAACCCTAAAGAAATGCCAGTTTCAGGGATTCAAAACCCCTTTGAAACTATGTTTAAAATTGACCAAATATCAGCAAACTTAGTTAGTAAAAATGGAGGCATTAGTAGAATTGTTTCTAACGGCGTTGCACTTTATGACCACTATCACGGCCAAAGCGATGACGTTCGTTCAAGCATAGTGGACAGATTTGCAAACATGTCTTTTATTAAAAACCCTAACATGGCCGGTACTTCTTCTAGGGCAAGAGCAGAAAAAACTATGGAGGTTGTTAAGATAGCCTCTGAGCTTGGCTTAAATCCTAGAGACTATGGCGGCACAGCAAAGATGTTACAAGATGTAGATGCTAAGCTGAATGAGTATAGAGCTGAGTTATCCGGCTCTAGCGCTGCTCAAACTACACAAGCAGTAGCAGCGGCTACGCCTGCTCAGGGCGTTACATCTTTAGAAGAACTTGAAGCTCCTGTAGGCATAGCAAAAAATAAAAGAGGGCGGTGGACTTCACCTCAGCATAAAGACTATGCAGCAATTGGAAGCGCAGTAAAAGAGATGGAAGAAATAGAAATAAAACTAGCTGACCCCCGAACGGCAAACTTTGGAGGAGCTACTCGAACTCTTAAAAAACGATTAGCAGAAGCAAAAGCCAATGTAGTAGCTTTAAGAAACGCATACACAAAAACCTATCTCTAATAAAGGTAAGCATTAATGGAATACAAACAATACGAAGGTGTAAGTCCCGCAGCTATGGATGGCTCCGACTGGCAGAACTATACTGAAGGTCGAGGCAGCGAGAGAGCAAACTATAACCTAGAAAGCTTAGGCACTCCTGAAGGCTACTCAGTCACTGACTGGGAAAACGATGAGGTAGTCCTGTCAAGTTTTGAAAAGCTTACTGATTACTTAGCCGAAGAACAAGGGCTAGGTAGCTATATTATTGACCAAGCAGGAACAGGACAAGACACTGACCCTGCTGAATACATGCGTGATTTGACTATGCGCTTAGGCGCTCCGCTTGCTTTGGCTAGTGCATTAGACGATGCCCCTGAAGATGTTAAACGAGCATTCAGAGTTATGAAGTCTCGTTGGGACAAGGCTGAGCTTTCTGGCGTAGGTGAAACATTATCTGCTATCGGAGACTACACCGCTGACGTTATTTTTAGTCCTGAAGGCTTAGCAACTGTAGGTGCTGTTTTGTCTGGCACTGCTACTGGCGGCACTACTGCTGTAGCTGGTGTAGCTGCACGTAAAACCGCACAACAAGCAGCTACTCGAACTTTGATGAATGCTGTACGGGCTACCGCTGCTGCACAAACTAAAAATCCTTACAAGGCTTCAGCGTTGATGGGTGCAACTTATGGTGCGGCAGGCTCTCACGTAGCTCAAGAGTTAAACATCTCTGCGGATATACAAGACGAATACAGCTTAGGTGAAACTGCTTTTGGTACAGCCTTGGGTGCAGGTTTTGGTGTTGGTCTGTATGCAGCAGGCTCAAAAATAGCTAACAAATATTTTAGAGACGGCACTCGACCACCTAGAGAAGTAGCACTCAAAGATGCTGACCAAGTGTTTGAAGAAGCTTTAGACGGAGAGTTTATTCCTGCGTCTGGTGGTACACTTGTAGACGAAGCTTTGCGTATGACTGGCCCAGAAGGTTCTATAGCTAAAGTTGTAGACGGAGAAGATGATGCACTTAACAAAGCAGCTTCTCAGTTTGCTGAAGACTTGGGTGGCGGTGAAAAAACACGCAAAGAAATTCTTGCTATTATTAGGGCTGCGGCAGATTCTGAAGAAACTGCTAAAGGTCAAGCAAGTAGAATCCGTCAGGGTTTATACACAGTTGCTTCAGACCTTTCAGGAAACTTCTTGGGCAAGGGCGCTGGTGTGCTTTCGCCTATTACAAAGTTCTCTGGAACTGCGGCACAGCTACAAAAGAAACTAAGTCACGAGTTTGGAATTAAATATAAAACTCAAGACAAGGTTGTAGAAAAAGACCTGTCTGAAGTACAGCGCGAAGTTACCGGGAAGTATAATGAAAGATTCCGGGCTATCGTAGATACACTGTCTTTAAGTGAAATAGACACTAAGCTTGCTACAGAAATTAATGATGCACTGAGCAAAAGCTTACGGAGCGAAACTCCTGTTGTACACAAGCAGTTTGATGACCTAACTAACTCTGCAATAAACAAAGCGGCTACAGAAACTAAGAAGCTTTATCAAGAAATGGGTGTTCAGTTAAACGACATCGGCGTTATTGATAAGCTGGTAGATAACTATGTTCCTCGTATGTGGAGCCGTAGTGCTATTGAAGCTAACCCTAACAAGCTTTTAGACTTGTTTGTGCAGAAGGCTGGGATGAGTAAAGCAGAAGCTCGGCGCACTGTAAACAACATGCTGGATGTTAAGAACCAAGTAGACCAAGGAACTTCAGGCGGCTACTTCTTTTCAGCTAAACGAAAGATTGATACCATTGGAAATGACGCAGACTTTGAAGAGTTTTTAAACTCTGATGTTCTAGGTGCATTACATGCTTATACCTATCAGGCCGGTAAGTCTGTAGCTAAGCATCGTGTATTAGGCGTAAACAATTTTGAACAGTTCAGAGGTTTTTACGTCAATCGCATACGTGAAGAAATGACTAACAGCGGTGAAAACTTTACGCCTAAGATTGAACGCCAGCTAGAAAAACTATACCGCACTGCTACAGGCGAAGGCATGGAACGGTATGGTAAGACTGCTCAAACAGCCGTAGACGCTTATAGCTTTACAAACCGTGTTGCTTTGCTAGGCTTAGCAACGCTGTCAAGTTTGACGGAAGTGTTTATTAATGTTGGTAAAGCAGGTGCAATGAACTCTGCAAAAGGCTTTAAAGAAGCTATAAACACTTCACACAAAACCATTACTAAAGACATGCAGTCAAAGCTAATGTCTGAAAACGGATTGACTGCAAAAGAAGCTTTGTCTGAAATGCGTAACTTCAGCATTCACGTAGACCAAGCGCTTGCACAGGTAGGCGACAGGCTGGCGGGTGACGAGTTAGTAAATGAAGGAATGCAGAAAGCAAGCAATAAGTTTTTCCGTATTACGCTTCTTGACCAGTGGACTAAGTTTGTTCAGAATGTTTCATTTGCAAGCGGTAAAAACCTAATCAACGAAAACATTAATAAACTATCTACACGCTATACAAACAAGGCGTTAGATTCAGACGGCGAAACACTAGCCGGAGAACTGGCTGAACTGGGTATCGACTGGAAGAAAGCTGTTGACTGGCACAGAGGTGGAGCAAAGACAGGTGACGAGTTTTACAAAACTGATTTCTTAGGAGGCGCTGCACGTTATACAAACTCTGTAGTTTTACAGCCTACTGCAATGTCAGGCATTAAGCCGTTGTTGTTTTCTAACCCTAAAACTGCGGTAATGTTTCAACTGCTTAGCTATCCTGCTGCATTTACAAACACTGTATTGAAAGGCGCTACTAAAGCCATGATAAAGAACCCTAAGCGTAATGCGCCTAAGCTATTAGCTGCTGGTGCTATTATGACAGGAATGGCTAGGTGGTCAAACTACGCCCGTACAGGCGGTGCAAACGAAAGAGACAAAACTGAGTTTGAAATTACCAAAGAAGCTATCGCACGTTGGGGCGGTAACGGTCTTCTGCTTGACAGTTTAAAACGTGCTCAAACTGCTGCTAAGTACGCTAACAGCAATTTGGCTTATGCTACACTGCCGTTTGGCCCAGCAGCCTCAGACATGTTAAGCATGATACAGCAAGGCATTATACCTACAATGGGCAATAAAGTTCCATTAGTTTCTGGAACTTATTTTGGTAAGCAGGTACTAGGCGAAGACTATGTTAGACACTATAGAAGAAGTTTAAAAAGAACACAAGAAGATGTGTTTGGTGGAATGATTCCTAAGTTTGATAAAAAACCAAGCCCTGTAGGATACGCCATAGGCGGTCAGGTAGCAGCTAAAGCGTTTACAAGCCTTGTTAGAAAACAAGCTGATATGCCTGAGACTCCATTTATGGCTGAATCAACAGCAGCTAAAATCTCAGAAGTTACTGAAGGTCTTGTTGACCCCACTGTAGTTGAAAAAGCTGCACAGCGTTTAGATTCTAATTTGCTTATTGCAAGAGATGAAGGAATAATTACAACGCCAGAATACGACCTGTTTGATTTGACTGAGGCTCATGTTGTAAATGAGCTTAAAAGTAAATATAAAACTTTACAGCAGATAGACAGCAACCCTAAGTTTCAAGAAGCTTTAGAAATTAGAAATGTTAAAGAAGCTAAAGAAAAGCTACACGAAATTCAAGAAGACGATAACTTAGGTAATGACCACATCATTGCTCTTAGAAACATTGAAGACTTAGAGGACGACAACAGAAGCGGTGTAGTAGTTAAAGCTTTGGTAAGCAATGAAATTAAAAACATCAAAGCTTTCTACGACAAGGCTCGAATTGAACTGTCTCCAGAAGAAATTAAAAAGGCTTCTGTAAATAAGTTTGATGAAGACTCTTTAGACTTTATGCACGACTACTTTAAAACAGAAATAAAAAATACTTTCCCAATGCTTAGCGACAAGGGAGCTTTTGAACTAGCCCGAAATGCTATGGTTAAAGTAGCAGCTAAAGGCGGCGTAGACTTTTCAAGATTTAAAACTCCACGCATTGACGCTGGCCCAGAAGAGACTAAACTTCTTTCTCCTGAAGCCCGTCAAGAAGCGCAGGAAAAGTATATTCAAAACTCTGAAAAGAAAGAGCCAGTATATCGTGTTGTTTCAAGCTACCAAAATGCAGACTATAACATCTCATTCCCGTTTGCTCGTGAGATAGGTACTCATGCAGGCTCTAGAGGCGCAGCAGATAAAGTTATGATTAGAGATATGGCTTTAGAGTTTACCGGTAACGACCAAGATGCAGCAATGCGCTTGATGAAGCAGTTTACTGGCAACCCCGCTAATCCTAAGTCGGATGCTTACGACAAGTTTTTTGATTATGTAACTACTCAGCTAAAAGATACCGACAAAGAAATACGTCCGTATACAATGCAGGAAGGATACATTGATGTAAGAAAGCCCTTGATTGTAGATGAAGACATGCCTAGCTGGAGAGCAGAGCATATTATCCAAGACGTAGAGTCTGTAGGAGTATTGCTTAAAGCTGCAAAGGCTCAGGGAGCTAAAATAACTGCAAGCGATATTGACATCATTGATGTTTTAGAAGACGAGTCTTTTGATTTTGTAAAGTACATTGGCATGGACTCTAGACCTTATTCAACTCCACTTGAAAAAGTTGAGATGGATTTACAACGTGCTGAGTTTAACATGAAGTTTAAAGACCTCATAAACAAGCTGGGCTTTGATTCTATTAAGTACCGTAACACTGCTGAACCCAGCTACGTAGGCGAGGATGCTTATTCTTATATCTTGTTTGAGCCTGAGCAGTTTAAATTAACTTCTTCAAAAGCTTTTGACAAAAAAGACCCACGCCACGGCTTTGCACTGGGTAGCGTTGTACGTGGAGCTACACAAGCAGTTAAAGCTTTTGCACCTAAGAAAGCTTCTGGACTCTTTAGCGAAGCAGAAAAAGCTGCCCAACAACTTCAGGGCAGTAAGCCTCGTGCCGGACAATCATTCTTAAACGAAATGAAAGGTGTGACTCCAGACGAGCTAGAGTGGACAGGCGCTAAAGAACGCTTTGGAAACAACAACCCTGCAACTAAAGAAGAAGTCCAACAGTTCTTTGAAGACAATGACTTTGACTTTGAGGTTCAGGTAGGTCGCAGTAAGCCAGAAAAAGTAGAAGCAATAGACGATATGCCTACACTTGTAGGAGATGAGCTAGACGAAGATGATGCGTTTTGGGCTTGGGCAGAAGAAAACTATCCTCACGATGTAGATATGTTAGATGAGATGGTTGACAACCCTGCTGAGTTTGATGCTTGGTTTAATTCTAAACAAGAAGAGTTTTTGGGTAAAACTGAAGGTGACTTTGCAACTCAACCAGCACACTTAGACTATTCGTTTGAAGGAGCAAATACACAGAACTACCGTGAGCTTGTAATTTCAATTCCAGATAAATTCAAAAAGGTTGATTTAGATTATGTACACACGGTACATCATCCCAAAAGCAAAAACCAAATAGCTCATGTGCGCTTGGCTGATGTTGAGCAAACTGATGATGCGTTTACTAAAACTTTGTTGGTTGATGAAATACAGTCAGATGCCCATCAAACTGCTACAGGTAAAGGAGGTGAGGGTTATTTAACAGTAGAAAAAGCCAACGAAAAAGCTTTAAAGCAAAAAGAACTAGAAGAGCGCAGGCAAAAAATAAATAACTCAGACATTTCTGAAGAAGAAAAAGATAAACTATTAGATGAACTCTTAACAGACGCTCAAAATGCAAGCGTAGTATTTGATTCGTCTGATGTTCCAGACCTTCCACTTAAAAAGGACAAGCAGTGGGGAGCTGTCGGCCTCCGTCAAGCTATGAAGGTAGCAGCAGAAGAAGGCTACGACCAAGTTGCTTTAACTACTGGGCGTTTACAAGGTGAAAGAAATAGAAAAATAATGGAAGTTACAGACACTACTTTAATAAAAACTCCTAGTGGACGTTATCAAATAGACTCAGATGTACAGTTTGAACAAGAACAACCGCTTTACAAAACATTTGAAGAAGCCAAGTCTGCACTAAAAAAATATTTAGGGGAAAAGAACGCAGAAAAACTTATTAAAGCTGTTCCAGAAAAAGACGGAGATAGAACTTATTGGACTTTAAACGAACCTCACACAGTAAAGAGAGGCGGCCAAAAGTATATGGACTTTTATGACCGCACTCTACAAAAGATTTGGAAGCGAGACTTTGCCGATAAGTACGGCGTAGATGTTAAGATGGTTGAGTACAAGCAGGGCGATAAGACTGTACAACTTCCAACTCTTGAAATGACTGAAAAGATGCGAGCAGATATTCTTAAAGGATTAAAGATGTTTGCTGAAGGCGGTTATGTGGTAGAGTCTGGAGATACACTTTCTGAGATTGCTCAAAGAGAAGGAATGACTATTTCTGAAATAGCTAAACTTAACAACATTAAAGATATTAATAAAATTTATGTTGGACAGACTTTAAGGTTTGATGCTGGAACTGATTCAGACATTTCCAAAAAAGCTGAAATGGTTGAAAAGGCTGAGCCAGTTAAAGTGGTTGAGCAAATAAAAAAACCAGAAACTGAAGCTGAGACTACTGGAAAAAGTAAAACTGTAGAGGCTTTGAAAAAAAATAAGCGCAAGCAAAGCTCTCCGATTATACCTTTAAACATGAGAGCGTTCTTAGGCGATATTTTTGGAATGGGCAGCGACATAAATGAAAACTCTTTAACTAAAGCTGAAAGAGAAGAGCTTAGAAAAGTTGTTCAGCGAGCACAGTCTAGCGGTAAAGACAGAATTGAGTACATTGATTATGGTACTCAAGGCGAGAAGGGGTCACAGTATGCTGATGTTGGAGGCGGTGGAAGTGCCGTTGATTTCTTTGGTAAAGTAGCTGACCCCAGCTATTCTTTAAAGACAACTTTGGGCCAAGCCAAGATAAGCAGAGATGAAAAAGGAAATACTATTGTAACTGATAGATATAACTTCAACGATTCTGATGGTGAATTTAGTGTCTTAGGATTAATTAAAGGCATTAAGAATGCAGGTCTAAGCCCCTATGCTCAAATACGAAACATTGCTAGAGAGTTTGGAAGCGGAGAAGGCGAGGGAGCCGCAGTAAAAATTAATTTAGGAAAAATAGATTCGCAAGATATTGCTAAGCTTGAAGCTATGGGAGATACAAATGTTTAAGTATTTTAAACTAGAAGACTTTAACTGCCAAGAAACTGGCGAGAACGAGATGTCAAGG
>ERZ1039804.1799-NODE-1799-length-11614-cov-6.353837_pt1 | contig 11614 bp, 11 predicted proteins | sample MGYA00383089_ERZ1039804 | MGnify/ENA primary metagenome ERZ1039804 (study PRJEB29581, sample SAMEA5548359) | metagenome | biome: marine; feature: coastal; material: water | depth 1 m | study: Short-term variability in the microbial, nano- and picoplankton...
AACATTTTCTGGAGCCTTTAAATAAACATTTAAATATAAGCTATCTGTATTCCATACTTTCAAATCTTGGAAAGCAGCTACAACATTCCAACCTGTACCTCCAAAATACCATACTGGATTCTCAGAAAGAGAGTTACCCGATAAAACTCCGTAAGTACCTCCCAGTGGAGATGGATTAATGAATCCATGTGAAAAGTCAAATGCTTTCTCATCTTCCTCAGTTCCATAAACCCAACCATCTTGAACACTAAATGAGTCTGCTACAGCAACTGGTCTTAACCCGTTTCTGTCCCAATCTCTAATCAATGCACCATAAGAAGCGTCAATGTTTTTAAAATTTGGTTCACCAGTAATAGTTACTTTTTTAGTAAAAGACTCTAAACATGCAATTGTAAGTTTTACTTCTACCTCTTCACCAATTGAAAATATTGGATTAGATTTTGAATTTCCATACCAAAACACATCCACTGATTTAGAATATCCATAGTATGATTTACTTGCTGTTGCTGAAGTAATTTCAAGCTCCCAATCTAATTTTTCATTTTGTAAATCAGCCTTAATATTCAATCCATTAGTTGACAAGTCAACTGATCCATTAGACTCACCAGAGAGGATAAGATCATCAATTGTAAAACTAAATACGTCAGTTGGACATATTTGTGGACCGATTTCGTCAACAGGTTCACATGAAGTAAAGAAGCTTAATGACAAACCTAGAACCAAAGTTCCTAAAATGCTTTTATTAATTTTTCTCATAATTTAAATTTTATCGTTGAAATTTCCCTCCCATTGTAATGTAGAAGTTGTCTACATATGTATCAACATATAATCCGGCTGTTGGGTATGACAACAAAGACAATCCAACTCCTGTAATTCTGAAAGACTCCTTAACTCTGTCACCATTACCACCTGCATTTAAAGCATTTGCAGCCCTAAAAGCAGAATATGGAATATTTACTTCTTTCCATCCTTCCCAGTTAATTGGTAAATCGTAAATCCATCCATCAAATTTAGACTGATTGTAAACGCCAGATTTAGAAAAATCATAAACATCTTTAATCGTCTTCACCGAATCAGCATCAACTTCATAAATTTTAAATTCAACAGTTGTTCCCTTAGACTCCGTTCCATAAATCCAAATATTCACAAAAAGATCATCAGGACTTACTCCAGAATCTATAATTACTTTTTCATAATCTGGTACGTAGTTCACTAGCTCTAATAACTTCTCGTTATTAATTCCACCACACCAACCATTGTTGTTGTCGTCGTTACCTGACATTCGATAACTATAATCTCCTTGTACCTTAGTTACAGAAGAAGGATCAAAGTCAAGTTCAGAATCATTCCCATCAGTTGACCTACCAGCTGCTAACTCAGTTGGGAGTTTCGTTTTATCAAAGTCATCAACTAAAAAGTGCTTTACTTTGTTAATTGTTTCAGCATCATATCTCTTTTCAGTACTAACTGACATAGTATCAGAACTGAAATATTCATCAGATCCAACTACATCTAGAACAGCAACTACAGGTTCTCCAGTATGAAAGAAATTTATATTAGAACTTGATCCATTCCACTTAGCATCTGCCAATTTAATTTCATTAGAGGTTTCAGAAAACGCCATAACAGCACCAGATTGTAAACCAGTAACGTTAAGACTCCATGTGATCTTCTCATTAAATTTTGCCGAAAAAGAAACTATATCACCTCCTTTAAAATCTGGCTTACTTTTATCAAATTTTAAAGATTCAATCACTTTAAAATTGTCTGTTGCAGCAGCCAAATCAGGTCCAATCTGATCATCTTTACACCCTAAAAGGGCTACAGTACTAATAATTGCAATTAAACTATTTTTCATAATAAAAATCCTTATTAAAATTTACCAGTAAAGTTGAAGAACAATTGACCAATGTTTAACTGACTTTCAGTAATATTATTATCAGTAAATGAAGCCATATTGTAATTTAGAGAGAAAACTTGCTTTTTCGAGAATCTAACTCTTGCTCCAACTGAATAAATTAATTCGTTAACATCAACAGTATAGCTAGTAAAACTAGTTACTAAATTAAACCCATCTCTGTTAGCTATGAATTCATTTCCTGAAGCTGCAAAGTATTTAACACCTCCTAATAAATCAACTTTCTTAGCAATTTCTCCAGCTAATCCAAAATCAAATAACATACTTGATAATTAAACGTCTGCAGCACCACTTCTTGAAGTGTTTTCAGACCTTACTCCAACATTAGCATCTATTAGACGATCTGTTCCCATTAAGTTGCCTAAGTGAAAATTAGTTCCTCCAGTTACAACCATGAACTTTCTCAAATCAGTACCACCTTCTCCAAGAATTTCCATACCATAATCAACAGCTAAACCAGCTTCTAAAGTAGAAATTGAAGTATCTGTTTCAGCATTCAATCCAAATACCATTCTATTTGGAGTAGCGTTACCGTAAGGGTTTAAGTTGTTATAGTATTGATTAAATGCCATTAATGAAGCTGAAATACTGTTATTGTAAACTTCCTCACTGGTGAATTGGTCAAAATATTGTTGACCTCTTACACTTCCTTTAACTTCTGAAAAAAGCATTGGATTGGCAGAAGATACATATCTTCTTGACTGAGCAGTTGGAGAAGCAAATGTTGCGCCAACTCTCCTAAAGTCTAGCCCTAATTTCAATCCTGAATTCTTTAGCGTATAATCAAAATCAACATCCATAGTCATATCACTGTAAGACTCTGTAGAATCATTATCGATATCAGTATAAGAGTAAGATGATCCCCCAAATTCAGCTTTAAAGCCAACTAAAGCTCCTTCAGTTTCTCTGTTGTAAGTAAAATCTCCAGTAACTACGTTGTTGTTATAATCAAACCCCGCAAATTCAATTGCAATATCATATAATGAAACTTCGTTCAAACCAAAAGTAATATGCTTGTCTAAGGCGTATTCCAATCTACCTCCAGAAAGTAATCTATCTGGTGTTGATAATTCATTAGTTGAAGCAGTACGAGTTGTAAAAGCATACAATCCTAAACCGCTCTCTTCACCAAGGTTCCAAGCGTACTGACCCGAAACTCCTTGAAGTAACCAAGTATTACCATCATTAAAGTTTTCGTATTCCAGTATTTCTCTTCTTTCTGAAAACAAGTCAGATTCAAATCTAGTCCCTGCTAAATCAGCATTAAAAACTGTATAAGGTGTTAATTCAACTCTAATATCTCCCAATTGATATTTAAGTCCATTAACATTACCACCCATTGAGAACTGACGAAATTCAAAGTCAGTTTTCGAACCAAATGATGTTCCAAATGGAGAACGTGTTCTAAATACAGCAACTGCATTAAACACTGAATCAACATCTAAATTAGTTTGTAAATCAAACAAATTATACCCTGATATGTTAGCTTTTTGAGTGGCTGCAGCGTCTTTAACGCTTGCACCACTTAAATTGTTATTAGAAATGATAGATCTTCCTAGTCCATTTAAACTGTATTGAGGACTTTGCGCTACACCCGAAATTGTTAAACCTAGAGATAAAGCTGAATATATAATTGATTTTTTGTAATTCATTTTGGTAAGTTTTTATAAGAATATTTTAAGTTCGAATGTCGTTTCAAATCCTGAGAATTTATCTTTCAAAAAATTCTTGTCTTTATGATCCATGTATTTGGATCTTAAGTGAAATGAAGTTTTTCTTGTTAAATCATAATCAACCCCTAAAGCATACATATGACCTATTTGAGAGATGATTCTCTCCTCATCTTTTCCATCAACATCAGGAGATAAGTTTGTTCTAGTACTTCCTTTTGTAGATTCAACAGCAAAGTTCCCAATTAAGGATAACTTTTTGTTAAATTTAAAAGCAGCTGTAAAATCATTATAAAGTACAGATGCTAAAACATTGGCATCACCAGGTGCTGAAAACACATTAAATCCTTCCTTAATGGTATTTACTGTGCTTTGATTTAAAAGAACGATTTCCTGATTTTTCCCTACTGGCTTTTTGTACTTCAATCCTATCTCTAAGGCATTAAATCCTAAATTGTCTCTTTGAAGGTATCCATCTGCATTTGATAACGTTAAGGTTTCAAACGTTCTGTACCAAAAACTTTTAATTCTTCCATAAGGACCTGCAGCTTGGAACCATGGTCTGAATCTAGATCTTGAAAATGCATTAACTCTATGTTGGATTGTTAATGAATCTGTTAATTTTTCAATTTCCTGACTTGCTGAATATCCTAATTGGATTTTAAAATCACCAAAATTAGCTTCAATATCTAAATTGATACCTCTTCTGTTGTTTGTGATTTGGCCAGCTTCATTTGCAACATTCGCGAAATAAGAATCATTGTAGATAAATTCATTCTTGGCTCCACCTTGCATAATGCTACCATTCTGATTTAAGATTGACCCATCAACATTCCCAAAGTTTTTACTGATATTATAGAACTCTATTGAGAATGGCCAAAGAACAGATCTTCTGTCAAAGGCTGTTTTAAAAACCGCTCCAAATCCAGTGTTATCTTCTAAATCTCCAGCATCATTAGTTACACCAGGATTATTTAATACGCTACCTCCTATTTCACCATCGAATTTAATTTTTTTGACCTTAACGTCAAAATCCATCGTGTACATCGTGTTGTTATCGTCGATTTCGCCAACAACATCAGTGTATGCTCTTTTAGCGTATACATTAAGACCCGCTTTTCCTCTAATAGCTCTCTCAAAAAGATACTTCTCTAAACGATAACCAGTAATGTAAGAAGGAAATCCTGTCCCATGATCGGCAGCAATAATACTTCTATTTGTTTGACCGTAAATAACTTTAAAACTGGTTTGTAATGGTAAAATCTCAACTACACCAATTCCACCTTGTAGAGGAGATCGACCCAGGTTTCTTGCACCAATATTACTTGATAACGTAAAGTACTCTTGGTATCTAGTGTATGATGTTCGATACCAATCCCAAGGTAATCTTTCAAAATAATTATCCGTAAACTCTGGTTGTCCCATCGTAAAACGAGATAGATTAGTCCAAAGGACCTCTCCAGCCCAAATAGAAGTTTTTACAAGACCCGTTTTTAATTGTGCTCCAAAATTTAAATTTTGTACAGCTCCGATATTTCTTGAGCTTGCATCAACGTCACCAGTAATATTATGTCCTAATGAATATCCAACATTAAAATTAAAGTCTTGTTTTATTTGAGACTGTAAATTTAATTCTAAAAGCGGAAAACCTGCATTAGCACCAGAATTGGCATCTGCACTAGGGTAATCCGTAAACGAGATGTTTTTATCACTTGTAGTCATGTCAACATAAGACTGTTGCATCGTTCTTTGAATAGTAATAAAACGTGTTACTCCCGAAACTTCTAAGTTATTGCCTAAAAGGCCTTTTCCTTTTTTCTCTCCTTTATTTACGTAATTAAACTTCTTATTGTAGTTTCCTTCTGGGGTAGAATCATTTTTCGACTCGGTTCCATTTGGCATCATATACCCCATTCTAACGGAGTTGTGAGGATTGTAAGAAGCGCTATCACCACCAGCTACTCCTCCAGCAATTGCAATCGTAGAAGAAAGCCCCGCAGATACAAGTAGAGATGTGAATAGTTTTCTATTATTTATCATACCTAAAATTTAAGGTTAGTTATTAGTATCTTTTTTTGATTCTTGGCATTTGACAAGGTTGAAGAACATCAACCAGTTGATCAACTAAAGGTGTCCCAGAAATTAATAGAGAACCTTTCTTCTTTTCAATATAATCACCAGTAGCATCCCATATAATAACACCAGCACATTTATTGTCTAATGCATATTTAGCTTTTAATCTAATTGACTTTTCATTGTCGTAAGAAATTAGAGATGAATCCTTTGTACTAATCGCATAAGGATTTTGTGCAGCCTCATCCCATTCTTGCTTATCATAGGCATCCATTTCATCAATTATTCTATAGTAGAGTGGCATACCTTCATGCAATGGATATCTTTGAACATCCGCTTTACCATCATGCTCAGCATACATTGCAGGTTCTTCACCCTTGAAACCTTTTAAAGATCTTCCATAAAACGCAACTCCTAAGTTTATTTTTTGAGCAGGAACACCTTTATCTTGTAATAATTTAAATGCGAGATCTAACGACCCTTCATAACCACTAGATGGCGAGTATAATGGGGAGTTATGATTTGCATCTGGTGACCAAACTCCATTAAAGTCATAGGTCATCATGTTAATGTAATCCATGAATTCAGATACTTTACTGTATTCAATACAATCCATTTGACCTTTATTTGCCCCAAATGCTGCAGTTAATAAAAACTTATCCTCATCTATTCTACCCATCGTTTTACCTAAAGAATCAATTCCGAGTCTAATAGCATACATGAATTTTGTGAAATTTTCTTTATCAACATCTGGTCTTCCACTGTGTTCTTCGTAACAAGGATATTCCCAATCAATATCAATCCCATCAAACTGGTAGGTTTTTATTACTCTAACACATTCGTCAACAAAACGCTTAGTTTTCACAGGATCATCGGCTATACCTGGAAAATTATCTGAAAGTGTCCACCCTCCAATAGATACCATTACTTTAACACCCCATAAATGAGAGAAATCAATTAATGACGTATTGGTGAAATATGCGGGTTGCGGTTTTCCCCAATCTATTCTTCCTCTTAAAAGTAAGGTGTCTGCCCATGGATCTGTTCCTTTTAAATAGCCATTACTATCAGGTGCGAAAAATGAGTAATTTAAAATACTATATCTTGAATAATCAATTACCTCAGGAACAACAGCTCCTGATCTCTTGTACATTTGCCAAGATGGATAGTATCCAATAATTTGTTTACATGGTTCTTGTGCTTTTATTACTCCTACTAGGAGTAACACTGTAATCGCACAAATTGAAAAAATTCTTCTCATAGTCAAATGAAGTTTAGGAAATAAAGATAGTACTAATTAACAAAAATTAACTTTAATTGTAACTCTTTTATTTATTTTACGTCACCCGACATAATCAAGACAGAAACACACAACAAGTTCATAATTAGCCGTTTACGATGAAATAGTTTTTACACATAAAAAAGGCTCCAATAAATTGGAGCCTTTTTTATTAATTTAATTATTTAATTAAATTGATAGAATTTCAGCAACTCTAACAATTTCTTCATCTACAGTATCTTTAAATTGGATTGCATCTTCAAGTGAAGTATAGACAACTTCATTTTTGATTATTCCTGCCATAACACCAGCTTTACCCTCTTTTAAACCTTCAACAGCAGCAACGCCTAAACGACTTGCAAGAATCCTATCGAAACAAGTTGGATTACCACCTCTTTGAGTATGACCTAATATTGTAACCTTGGCATCGTAAGATGGTGCTTTTTCCTTAAACAATTGCTTAATTTCAGAAGCTCCGCCCCACTTATTACCTTCAGCAACAACAACAATACTAGAAGTTTTTCCGCTTTTTCTTCCTTTATCTAGTTTCTCAATAAGATCTTCGAAAGTAGTTTCATTTTCAGGAATCAAAACACCAAAAGCACCAGATGCCAAACCTGTGTAGGCTGCAATATAACCTGATTCTCTTCCCATTACCTCAACAAAAAACAATCTATTGTGAGATAATGCAGTATTTCTAATGTTGTCAATTGCTTCTAAGACAATATTATTAGCAGTATCAAATCCAATAGTTGAATCTGATCCGTGCAAATCATTATCGATTGTCCCAGGAACTCCAATAACTGGAATATCATGTTCTTCCCATAATAATTTGGCACCAGTAAAAGTTCCATTGCCACCAATTGCTACAACTGCATCAATACCATGCTTTTTTAGCTGTTTAGCTGCTATTGTTCTTACTTCTGGCTTATGGAATTCTAAACAACGAGCGGATTTCAATACTGTTCCTCCCTTTCCCAAAATATGGTTTACAGAACGAACATCCATTGATTCAAAATCTCCTTCAATCATACCTTCATATCCACGATAGATGCCCACCGCTTCAATTCCATAATACAAAGAAGAACGAACGACAGCCCTAATGGCCGCGTTCATTCCTGGAGAATCTCCTCCTGATGTTAAAACACCAATTTTTTTTATCTGTTTACCCATTAGGTAGACTGTATTCTTTAATTTGTAACTAATTACTTCGCTGATAAAACAATCGCTAATTCAGCCATTCTATGAGAGAATCCCATCTCATTATCATAGAAAGAAGTAGCTTTAACTAAAGTAGTTCCGTTATTTGGAATTGTTAAAACATTATCGTTGATCATTGAAGAATAAGGCTCACCTACACAATCTCTAGAACATTCATAGAAATCACCCAAATAAACAGTCTTTTTCAGTAAAGTAGATGCGTTCATTTTCGCAATGTTAGCTTGCATAGCTGCCATAACTTCTTCAGCTGAATGCTCACCTTCAATTTGGTAAACACACTCAACAACAGAACCTGTATCAGTAGGAACTCTTAATGCAGTACCGTTTAATTTCCCGTTTAGATGTGGTAAAACTTTACCAACAGCTTTTGCAGCTCCAGTTGAAGCAGGAATAATGTTATTTAATGTAGCTCTGTTTTTACCACCTCCAAATGCATCAGCAACTTTTTGAGTAGCAGTAGCGGCGTGAGTAGTAGACATTAAACCAGAGATTACTTTAAAAGTATCGTCAATAGCTTTAGTCATTGGAGCTAAACAGTTGGTAGTACAAGATGCGTTAGAAACGATTTTGTCATCCGCTGTTAATATTTCGTGGTTTACACCAACAACAACTGTTTTAGTTGAATCTCCACAAGGTGCAGAAACAATTACTTTTTTAGCCCCTGCGTTAATGTGTGCCTGAGACTTTTCAGTTGACAAATAGAAACCTGTACATTCAAAAACGATATCTACGTCATGCTTACCCCAAGGAATGTTATTTGCATCTTTCTCAGCATAAACAGTAATTTCATGATCGCCCACCTTAATTATGTTGTCGCTCTTCAAAGAAACATCAACTGGAAACCTTCCAAAAATCGAATCCTTTGGTAAACCTTGTGCTATATCCTTTGCGGAAACTAAATCATTTCCAGCAACTATTTCGATTTGATCATTAAATTGTTCAACGATAACGCGCATTACGTTTTTTCCAATACGTCCCATTCCGTTGAATGCTACTTTTACTTTGCTCATCTGTATTCTGTTTAAGATTTAAAAATTCTGCTGAAAATTTTCAACAGAACGACAAAAATAAGGCATTTTTTTATTTTCATTGTAATTCAAAAGCAATAATATGCATTTCTTAAAACGCGACATAGTATAAACCGCTGTAAGCCAAAGTAAAAGACTCATATTATATTAAACAACTTCTTTTATTTTTTCAATAAAATTAGGGACAGCATCTTCATTATAATTGAAAATGATTTCACTTTTTAGATAATCATCCTCTCTTTCTGCCAACTTACTCACAATGAAAGTCAATAATTCATCTTCATTAAGACCTGAAAGTAATGGTCGTTTATTTGTCTCATTTAATAATCTTTTCTTTAAAACTATAGGTGAAAGCTTAATGTAAACGGACAAACCTAAAGAATTTATCGATTCTATATTGTTATTAAAGCAGGGCGTTCCACCTCCAGTACTAATGATCGTTCTTTTCATTTTTGCTGTTGCTTCAACTGCTTTAGTCTCTAAACCCCGAAAGTATGCTTCCCCTCGGTGCTTAAAAATGTCAACGATCCGCTCTCCTTCTTTTTCCTCTATATAATCGTCTAAATCAATAAAGTTCCAATTTAACTTTAAGGCTAACTTTTTTCCAAATGTAGATTTCCCACATCCCATGAATCCTAAAAGGAAAATTTTATCTTTTTTCACAATTACTTAAATTTTTGATAATCATTCATTTAGACTACGAATCTACGAAATAATAAAAATCACCCTCAAAAAAATTGAATTTTATTTTGAGTTTTCAAAAAAATCACTGTATATTTGCGACCGCTTTTGAAAAAGAGATCTGGTAGCTCAGTTGGTAGAGCATCTCCCTTTTAAGGAGAGGGTCCTGGGTTCGAGCCCCAGCCAGATCACAAAAGTTTATGCGAATCGCAAGATTCGCATTTTTTTTGTCCTTAAGTTTTGTGAAATTGCACAAAAAATAACAAATAATATATTCATCTCTATTTACCTTAGTAAAATGAAAAAAACGCTTCTAATTTCATTAATCACTCTAATAAGTTTAACCGCTTGTAAGTCAAATAAAATCGCCCAAAAGGAAAATTCTATTGAATGGCTTTCTATTGCAGAAGTTCAAAAGAAAATGAAAACTAACCCAAAAAAAGTATTAATCGATTTTTATGCTGTTTGGTGTGGCCCATGTAAAAAAATGACTAAATACACATTCTCTGATTCGGATGTCATACAGTATATTAATAAGAATTTTTACGCCGTTAAATTTGATGCTGAATCCAAGGAAGATGTTACTTTTTTAAATAAAAAATACAGTAACAAAGGAAGAACGCATGAATTCGCAATTAAAATGGGAAGCACACTTAGGGGATTAGCTTACCCAACAATTGTATATTTTGACGAGAGTTTAGAAAAACTACAATCAATACCAGGGTACTACAGTGCAGAGGAATATCTACCAACTGCGAAATTTTTCGGAGACAACCATTACAAAACACAAACTTACAATCAATACTTGAGTCAATTTAAATAAACTGATCTTGGTATGATTTTAGTAAAACTTTAACAAGTCATTAACACGAATTGGCAATCTTATTTCATAAATTTGAAAATATTGTTATTGAACTCTAAAAAACATAAAAATGAAAAAATTATTATTTACTTTTTGTATTGCCTTTCTAGGTTTAACTATTAACACAAATGCTCAAAATGCTGAGCCAACCGAAGCTGTTGATCCAAACGGACCAGTTATTTCTTTTGACACTACTGTCGTAGATTTTGGAACTATTGATCAAGGAAGCGATCCTTTCAGGGTTTTAATGTTTACTAATACAGGGAAAAAGCCATTACACATTACAACTTGTAAAGGTTCTTGTGGATGTACAGTACCACAGTGTCCTACTACTGCAATTATGCCAGGAGAACAAGGAGAACTAAAAGTTAGGTACGACACTAAAAGAGTTGGAAGAATTTCTAAAACTGTCACTGTTAAATCAGACGCTAATAATGGTACAATAACATTAAGAGTGGTTGGAACGATTAACGCTACTAAAGCTCCAGAAGCTTTCCCAGCAGTTAATTCAGGTCCTTCCGCAGAATAATTAAAACAAACATTTTAAAAAAAGGCACTGGTTTCAGTGCCTTTTTTTTTGACACCAAACTATTACGATGAAACACCTAGTTTACATTTGTTCTTTAATATTGATTAGCCTTCATGTAAATGCTCAATCAGACACTTTAAAACCTGTTGGAGCATTCATACAACTTGATTCTATTTCGTTGAATTATGGTATTATAAAAAAGAACAGCAATGGTAAAAGGTTAATTATCTTTAAAAACACAGGGAACAAACCATTAGTAATTACCGATTGTAAAGGTTCATGCGGTTGCACTGTTCCTGAGTGTCCTAGGAAATCAATTCTTCCAGGAAATAAAGGAATAATCACGATTAATT
>ERZ1039804.1800-NODE-1800-length-11609-cov-7.996971_pt1 | contig 11609 bp, 11 predicted proteins | sample MGYA00383089_ERZ1039804 | MGnify/ENA primary metagenome ERZ1039804 (study PRJEB29581, sample SAMEA5548359) | metagenome | biome: marine; feature: coastal; material: water | depth 1 m | study: Short-term variability in the microbial, nano- and picoplankton...
CGGGGTTCCTCAATGGCGGTCGCCAACGGGCTTGTGATCAAGGTCGTGATAGCCAAAAAGCTCATCATCAACAGGCTTTGCTTTGTCATAGCGAATACTCAGGTAAAGCGTCTGATAACGATACGGCCATGCCGTAAAACAGATCAGTCTGCATTGGATGCCGCCAGTCCGCGCGGTGCGATCAAGTGTGCAATGACCACCGATTGCAGTAGGCGGTCCAAGCCTGAGTAATCATTAAAACGTTGGGCCGACAACGCAGTCTTCGTCTAGCCGTGCCGGGCCAATCATTGTCTGCGTGTTCGCTCAGACGACAGCGCGTTTGCACGGGTGGGCGTGAGGGCGCAGCGGTGCTGCCGTTACCCGGCGGGTGATTCCAATACAGCGCTGGGCGTTGAACGCGCAAGCTCCCATTCTTCAGAGGTCATCTCGGACTCGATATCACCAAACAATGGCGTGGAGAGGTATCGCTCGCCGGTGTCGGGGAGCGTACACAAGATCGTTGAACCGGGTTCGGCTTGCTTGGCAATTTCTAACGCCGCTGCAAACGTGGCGCCACAAGAGATACCGCAAAAGATACCCTCTTTCATGGCCAGCGCTTGCGCGGTCGCGAAAGAGGTTTCGGCCGAGACGGGAATGACGGCATCGATAAAACCCTTATCGACTGATTCTTGTGCCACCAGCGGAATGAAATCAGGCGTCCAACCTTGAATCATATGAGGCGACCAGGCGGGATGACTGCCGGTAGCAGAACCATCTTCCCTGCGGTCTTGGGCGCGGCCGTCAGCCAGTAAGGCGGCAGTATCCGGCTCGGTGGTAATGATTTTCGTATCGGGTCGCTCCGCCCTTAAGACTCGAGCAATGCCGGTCAATGTGCCGCCTGTCCCATAGCCAGAAACAAAATAATCGAGACGTTCCCCGTCGAAGGCGCTCATGATCTCTCTTGCGGTGGTCTGTTCATGGGTGTCGGCATTAGCCGGATTCTCAAATTGTCGTGCCATGAACCAGCCATTGGCTTCGGCGAGCTCGCGCGCTTTGGTCACCATGCCCATGCCTTTGTCAGCCTTAGGCGTCAGGATGACCTTCGCGCCCAAAAAGCGCATGAGTTTTCGTCGCTCAACGGAAAACGTTTCGACCATGACGGAGACGAAAGGGTAGCCCTTGGCGGCACAGACCATCGCCAGTCCAATGCCGGTATTGCCCGAAGTGGCCTCGACTACGGTCTGCCCGGGGGACAGCTCGCCACTTTGCTCAGCAGCCTCGATAATGCCCATGGCGAGGCGGTCTTTGACCGACCCCAGCGGATTAAAGGCTTCTAACTTAGCCCACATGGTCACACCCTCAGGCGCGAGTCGGTTAATTCGGACAATGGGGGTATCCCCGATCGTTTCAATAATAGAGTTGAACTTGCCGCGCATTTAGAAACCCTCATTGGTGGTCGAGAAGTTAAGCTGAAATTCTAGCAGAGGCATGTGGTTAACGCAGTGACTCGCTCGCTTGTTGTGGGGGTGTTATGGCAACGTCTCGTCCGGTCAGTAGCGCGTAGAAAGTGGCAAGGTCTCTGGATGAGGTTTGCCGATTGGTGATCCATGCGATCGGCTCGTGATCACCGCGTTGCTGATCGAGACCAATGCCCCACAACCCCTCGGTGGATTGGGGTAATTGGGAAAATCGTGCATCCACTATCACCGATGGATCGGTTGCATCTATCGCTAGCCAGTCATCGGAAAACCACCGAAAACGCCCGACGTCACGCGCTTGTTGTGTCGATGGCGACAGCCATGGGAAGTGCCGGGAAAGATCGAGCTTTTCGATCGTGCCCCCTTGGTAGACGCGTGTTTCCCAGCCGACTCGGATGGCATCGACATGGTAGTGGCCCTTTAACTCATAAATCGATTTCCAAACCAACACGTTGGCAAAGCTCGGCTTCACTTCTAGCCGAGAGGGCGCGTGGCCCCGTTCGGTCACCAACGCTTCAGCGGCCGAGAGGGCTCGATGGTGCTGCAACACGCCCACCAGCAGGTACGACACTGCCCAGCCCAATCCCAACATCGCTAAACGAGGTCGTCGTTTGACCGCGGCCAGTATGACCAGCGCGAGCAGCGGTAGCGTCAGCAGCGGATCAATCACCGAGACGTTATGCCAAGCAAATCGCTCTTGACTGAAAGGCCACAGCAGTAATGTGCCATAGGTCGTGCAGGCATCCAGTAAGCCATGGGTGGCATAGCCCAGCGCAGACAGTATCCAGGTTTCTCGAAACGACAGTGCGCGGCGTGTAACAGGATAAAAGGCGAGGGCGCAAATCAGTGCTCCCACCGGGATAAAAAAAAGTGAATGAGTGAACTGCCGGTGGTATTCGAGAAATAACAGCGGGTCATGGCTAGAGCGAATCAGCACATCGAGGTCAGGTGCCATGCCAGCTAACGCACCAACGCAAAATCCGTAGCGGACTTTGCGCGCACCTTGAAACGATTGTGCTGCCGCGGCGCCGATAGCTGCTTGGCTGAGAGGGTCTATGGTTGATCTCCTAGGCACTATTGAGTCAAAGGGAGTGGTGTGTGATGAGGTCCTGCCCTCCGTCGGCGGCATTATCGCATGTCCGAGACACGGTGATGTCAGGTAGGCTTTGCAATCAGGATGCATGATTGATCGAAGGGTGAGTGCATGCCGTGCAGGTCGCAGACGCTAGTGTGAAGTAACAGGAGATTCAGATGAGAATGAACACGCCACGAGTAACACCGCTCAATGAGCAGGAACTCACGCCAGAGATGCTGGATTTGCTAGGCCCCCGATTCCGCGGGATCCCTTTATTAAACATATTCCGCACGCTGGCGCGCGCGCCCAAGGCGTATAAGCGCTTTATGGTGTGGGGGGGCTATATTTTATCGGACGCCAATGCGTTATCGCCTCGTGATCGGGAGCTGGTGATATTGCGGACCGGGTTTAATTGGCAGTCAGGTTATGAATGGGCCCAGCATGTTCGCATTGGGCTGGACTGTGGTTTGACGGAGGAGGAAATATCGCGAATCAAGCGGGGGCCGGAAGCTGAGGGGTGGAGTGAGGGCGACCAAGCGCTGCTGCGAGCCACTGACGACTTGACCCGGGATGCGTTTATTTCTGACGAGAATTGGCATCGGTTGTCAGCGTTGTCAGAGAAGCAGCGGATGGATTTAGTGATGACGGTCGCTCAGTACACACAGGTGTCAATGATGCTCAATACATTTGGCGTGCAACTGGATGAAGACCTCATCCTCGATCCGGATCTTTGTCCATAAAATGCGGGTGTTTCCCGGTGTGGTTACACTATCGAGGGCAGGTGTGGAGATGATCATGAAACAACTCTTCTTTTTGGCGGCGATGTTGGTAAGTGCGCACACGCTCGCCACCGATGACGCTGTTGCCGAGTGCGATGCTGCTCGGGATCAGGCCAAACGTCACTATGGCTCACTGCGTCACTATTTCGATGCCCTAAACCACTGTCTGTCGCGCAACAATGAAGACGCCAATCAGTGCAAAGTGGCGCTCAGTGAGCAGCAAACCGCCCTCGGCGACTTTATTTTTGCCCAGCGCGTTGCCAGTGATGTGTGCGGACAGGCGGGCAAAAATCCAACGCTAGGATGATGTTTTTGGGTGGTGCAGGCCGCTATTAATTAAACAATGACATGACCTGTTCAGGGGGGCGGCCCATCGCAGCGGCGTTACCATGAACCACGATCGGTCGTTCAATTAAGATGGGATGCTGCTGCAGGGCGGTGATGAGCTCGCCATCAGGGCTGTTTTTGTTCAGCCCCAAGGTTTTACATATCGTCTCTGTGCGTCGCAGTAATTCCCACGGAGTGATGCCAAGCTGATCGATCACCTCGACGAGCTCTGCCTCGGTAGGGGCATCTTCTAGGTATCGCCTAATGACAGGGTCAATACCCTGCTCTTCCAGTAAGGCCAGTGTTTGTCGAGACTTCGAGCATCGTGGGTTGTGCCAAATCGTGGTGGCCATGAACTCCCCCCGCAAAAATTGAAAGTATGACGCGCTTAGTTGAGACTTGCGAGCAACACGCACTGGGTTTCCGATATGGCGTCACATTTTGAACTGGAGCGACTGTCTTTTAGACACGGGCCTCTCACGTTCTCGGCTCAAGCAATGGGCGAGGGACCCACGGTATTGTGCCTGCATGGCTTTCCAGACAACGCGAGTACCTTTCGGTACCAGTTACCCGCGCTGGCCACTGCCGGATATCGTGCTATCTCGCTGACTTTGCGTGGCTACGAGGCCGGCTCGATTAAGCCAGACCAAGATTACTCAGTGGAGGCCATCGTCACCGATATTGTGGCGGTCATCGATGCGCTAGGACAGGCCCCGGTTCATCTGATTGGGCATGATTGGGGCGCAGCAGTCGCCTATCGGGTGTCAGCATCGGCCCCGGACAGGCTTAGAAGCTTGACGACGCTCGCGGTGCCGCATGCGGGCCGATTTGCTCGGGATGGGTTGCGCATTGGCAAGCAGTTGCGGCTTTCTTGGTATATGGGTTTCTTCAATGTGCCTTGGATATCGGACTGGGTGGTAGAGCGCAATGACTTCGCGTTTATTCGCCGCTTGTGGGCGGCGTGGAGCCCGGATTGGCAACCGGAACCCGGTGTTTTAGACGAGGTCATTGAAACACTCGCTCAAGCCGGGGTGAAGTCTGCGGCGCTAGCGTACTACCGAGCAGCGCTGTCACTGAAAGCGCTCACGACGTCTCAGGAAGAGGCCTATTACCGCGTGCCCACTCCGACGCTGGCATTGTCGGGGGAGAGGGATGGCTGCATTGACTCAGCGATTTTCGAGCGATTGACAGTGGTTGAGGATTTTCCTGAGGGTGTGGTGTTTCATCGGGTGATGGGAGCCGGTCATTTTTTTCATCAAGAACGCCCCAGCGAGGTCAATCGACTGATCATCGATTGGTTGGCGCACCATGATGAACCGCCATTTTAATGGTAAGGTTTTTTCCGTGAAAAAAAAGTTAATCGGGGGATTCGTCATGGATCCTCCCCAGTGAATAGAGCAGCGAAAAATGAGTGATACAGCAAAATCGATTGATGCCTGTGCGGCTTACTATGGCGCCGCCGCCGAGGAGATGAAGGCCTATTTACTGGATGGTGAGCAACGCGCCCTTGAGTTGGCTAACCGCGGTCCGCTGGTTTTCGATCACAACGGTGACTTAGATCCGGCCATACGCGAGGCCTATTCTCGATACGGGTTTTATATTTTTGAAGGGGTGATTGACGCTGCTGAGCTGCAGGACATTCGCGCTGATCTGGATGCAATGCGAGCACGCTTCCCCACCGGGCCCGAGAGCCCGCTTGATGCGCAGGGCGAGCCGGCACTGGGAGTCGATCACTCAGCGTTGACGCTGGTTTGGTCAAAGCCACTGGGCGATCCATTGGGAGGGACGGCGCTGGCTAATGGGCGCCATGAAATCAAAATGTTTGAGCCAGCGGCGGCGAGTGATACCCCTGCGGCAGCCCCTTTTCTGTTGCTCGGCTCGTTACAGTTTTCAGATGCTTGCCTGCGTGTTTACGGTCACCCCTCACTGCTGCAGGTTGCTGAGCAAATTAATGGACCTGATTTTGCGCCATTTAATGAAGCGTTATTCATTAAGGATCCCGGCATCGGAGCCGCGGTATCCTGGCATCAGGATGGTGTCACCCATTGGGACAGTGACCACTTTGAAGAAGACATCCACGGCTTTAATTTCATGGCGCAGGTCTATGGCAGCACCGCGGTGAACGGAGTTTGGGTGCTGCCCGGGACGCACAAGCAAGGCAAGCTCGACATCAAAGCGCTCGTTGCCGAATCGGGGAGTGAGCGGCTGAAGGGGGCGTTGCCCCTAATCTGTAACCCGGGTGATGTCGTCATCTGTAATCGGCAGTTATTGCATGGCTCGTTCCCAAACTGCGGTTTCGAGCCACGTGTCACCGTGAACTTTGGATTTCATAAGCGTTCTTCGGTGCTGGGTGTCATGGGAGGCGGTGTCCACAGTGATGCACAGGTCTTCGATGAAGCCACCGTGGCACGCCGATCACGAACCATTGGTTATGGCATCGATGCGCGGCAGCAACGATTCCCCGAGGAGAGAGCTTACCGTTATCAGCCCTTCGCCGAGGGCAGTGAGACCTATCGTTGGAATGACGCGGCGCGGGCAGCGCTCAAAGATTACAATCTCGACGACTTGAGTATTTGACTGCAGTATCACACCCATCGGGTCCAAGAGCGCTTCTAGCTGATCGCGTTTGCGGGATGACGAGATCGTTAGAGAATCTCCACAGTGCTTGCTTTAAACTAGGTGTTCTTGTCCGGGGGGTTGGCCCTGATGCAGTCGCCGTTAAACGCTGAATTTCCTAATAATATTGCTTTAGTCGAGGCCGAGGCGTCTTTTACTTACGCTGAGGTTGAGCAGCGCACGGCCGAATTTGCGAGCGGTTTGCTCGACCAGTCGAGTGATCTTGCGGAAGCACGCATCGCCTTCCTCGTCCCTGCCGGTCTTGACTATGTGACGGTGCTACACGGCATTTGGCGCGCAGGCGGCATTGCGATTCCGCTCAATGTGGCGGCAACAGAGTCTGAGTGGGCGCATTGTCTCAGCAGTACGGGCGTCACCCGCGTGGTCTCGGTCGAGCCCTATCGCGCCAAAATTCAGCCCCTGTGTGACAGCTTGTCGATTGAAGTGTTAGGGGTGAGTGATTACCTCACTGGATTGGTAAGCGCGTTGCCAGAGCTGACGCCCGAACGAAAAGCGATGATCATTTTTACCAGCGGGACGACGAGTAAGCCCAAAGGTGTGGTCACGACGCATGACAATATCGCCGCCCAGATCACCGCGTTAGTTGAAGCCTGGGCATGGCAGGAAAACGATGTGATTCCGCTCTTTTTACCGCTGCACCATGTGCACGGCATCATCGCTGTGCTGAGTTGTGCGCTGTGGGCTGGCGCAACAGTCCACGTTATGCCGACGTTGGCGCTGGATGAGTTATGCCTGCAGGTGGCAAACGATACCTATTCGCTCTTCATGGCAGTGCCCACTATTTACGTCAAGTTGATTGACCACCTCGAAGCCATGGAGGCCAGCGAATCAGAGGCGGTCCTAGAGGGTTTTGCCAACATGCGCCTCAATGTATCGGGCTCTGCCGCCTGCCCGGTCGTTGTGTTTGACACCTGGCAGCAACTGACGGGGCAAGCGCTACTGGAGCGCTACGGTATGACCGAAATCGGCATGGCTTTGTCGAATCCTTATGACGGTGACCGGCGTGCGGGTTACGTGGGTCAACCGTTACCCGGTATCGACGTGTGCTTGATTGATGAGGGGGGCAGTGTTGTACAAGAAGAAGGCGTGTCGGGCGAAATTCGTATCCAGGGTGAGACGGTGTTCCTCGAGTATTGGGATAACCCCGAGGCAACGGCCAAGAGTTTTGTCGAGGGTTGGTTTTGCACCGGTGATATCGGTGTTCTGGAGGCAGGTTACTACCGCATTATGGGGCGCTCCTCGATCGATATTATTAAGTCCGGCGGCTATAAACTCTCTGCCTTAGAGATCGAGAACAAATTACTAGATCATCCGGCCATCGCTGAGGTAGCGGTGCTGGGTATTGAGGATCGAACTTGGGGCGAGGCGGTCGCGGCAGTAGTGGTCCTGAGGAGCGGCAGCGAGTTGACGCTGGCCGCGCTGAAAGACTGGTGCGACGGTAAACTCTCGGCGTATAAAATACCTAAAAAATTGCTGCTGCAGGACGCGCTGCCACGCAATGCCATGGGTAAGGTGACAAAACCCGCGCTCAAAACGCTCTTTTAAACGCGTTTTTCTCTGCCCTCAATCCGCATGGGATGCGCGGCCGGTACCCTCACTGAGTTAGGGCAGAAGCCCCTTAACCGCTCAACCGTCTGATTGAGGCGTTTCATGATTGGGTGATGAGGGCGCCTGCGGCCTGCTAGAGAGTACCCAATAAGTGATGCCAGACAACAGCAGGGCGGGAAAGACCTCGTGCAAGGACTGCCGGAAGTCTGCGGCGATCCAGGCGATTAACGTGCTGACGCCGATGATCATCGACCACAGCACGGCGGCGGCGGTTCCTTTGTGCCAATAAAGACCGAATACGACGGCAGGGAAAAAGCAGACCGCGTAGAGGCTGCCCGAAAAGATGGTGATCTCCACAATGTCCCCGGGCGGGTTGAGTGCCAGCACTGCGGCGACGATGGAAAAGCTGACAACGGCTGTTCGCGTCCAGAGTAGCTCTCGTGAGCGCTGCCTAAAGGGCGCGACGAGGTTCTTGTAAAGGGTAGACGCGGCAACTAACAGCACGCTGTCCATGGACGACATCGCAGCCGCAAGAATCGAAACAATGAGGAAATCAGTCGCCCATATCGGGAAGACAGTCGGGTCGTTCACCAGTGAGGGTACGATTAAGTCCGTGTCAGTGACCTGGGTCAATATGGCGTGAGCGTAGATCCCCACGGGAAAAAGGCAAGTCAGTATGATGGCGAGGCCAATGGTGGCGATCCACTTGCCGCGACGCACTGCGTCGTCGTCTTTCAACGCATAAAAGCGCGAGAGTTGCCGGGGATCTGCCAGCAGTTTCAGAGCCCCCGAGAGCGATACGCCCAGTAGGACAGCAAATGGGATGCCGCCATTGAGTTCAAACAGAAACGCCTTGTCAGGCAGTGATCGAAGTTCAGCGATCACCGCAACGCCCCCCGCCGCGCGGGTGACAAAATAAAAGATCAGGACGCTGCCCAGCAGCATGAGCATCCCTTGAAGCACATCAGTTCTGACGACTGAAACAAACCCACCAATGGAGGTGTACATCACGACAATCACCAGCGTGATGCCGACACCCGTTTCGTAGGGGACATTCAGAAACATCTGAAACAGATGCCCGGCCCCTTTGAAAATAGCAAGGAGATAGAGCAGGCTGGCAAAAACGATAATGATCGCTGAGCCTTGCAGCAGGGGATGCCTCGAAGTGGGGCGCTCTGGGTTCAAGTAACGACTGCCCAAGAAGTCAGGAATAGTGAGGGCATCCCACTCGGCGGCAAATCGTCGCAGGGGTGGCCCGATCCAGCGCCAAGATGCCCAGCTGAATAACACCAGCAGAATCGCCATACTGAACCAGGCGATGCCGTATTCGTAGCCCTTTCCTGCATGGCCGATGTAGGTATTGGTTGAGGCAAAGGTGGCAAAAAAAGAAATGCCGACGACCACGCCGCTCATCTCCCGATTGCCGACGTAATAGCCGGCCATGCCCTGGCTGGCTTTGCTACCTAAATAAGCGTTGTGGAACAGGAGGGCGGTGTAGCCGGTGAGTAACACCACAGCGAGCCAATGTTCATTAATCCAGAGCATGACGAGTCTTAGCATCTAGCGTCTTGATGACAGAGGAGCCAAAGTATCTCAGAAAAGGGTGTTCGGTGGCGGCCATCACCCGCTTGGCATAAAACGAGGTTAACGCGCCGTTGATCGAGACACGCCAAGAGGCGCGATGCACCCACTTGTCGACAGACCAGTAAAACGTTGAATTCGTATCGATGGCGATGCTGTAGCGACATGGTGGACGAGGCTTTATGCTGCGGCATCCCCTGCGGCATTCCGCATTCCCACTGCCCTTCTCTGTCGAGCTCATCGAGCGGCGCCGCGCCGTGCGTTTCACGCTCCAAGCCTCTGATCCTGAGGTTGTGATAGCAATCTATTTTAAAGATGTTAACGTGCCGGCTGATGCTTCAGTCAACGAGAAAACCAAAACATCAATCAAAACACCAATAATGCGAGCGCAACACCTTGGCAACAAAAAAGAAAAGGGCGAGTCGAACGCCTTCAAGAAAATCGGGTATCGAACGACACAGTCGTATTATTGAGGCGGCAGAATCCTTAATTTGCGAAGCCGGATCTTTAGACGGCCTGACCCTCGATCTCATCGCAAAACGGGCCGAGGTGCCGAGGGTGTCGCTCTATTATTTTTTTGATTCGATTGAAGCGTTAGTCGATGCGCTATATCAAAAGGGCTCCGACGATATGCTCGCCGAATTTCCCGACCCACCACCGGAGTTTGGCTGGCGAGAGCTGTTGCTCCTCTACAAGGACAGCGCGAGACAGTTTTACCTTAACAACCCCGCTGCAATGATCATCAGTTTATTACCGACTTCTGTGGAGGCCAAAAATACGGTGGTCCGAGATTTTGGCCAGTCGTTGCACGCGCTGTTTGTCGAGCGCGGTCTGATGCCTAACAGTCGTGAGGCCATGCGAGCTTGCGAAATCCTCAACGGCCTCATCGATGCCGTGTGGAGTAAATCGTTGATTGAGGAAGGGACAATCACGCCGACTTACGACAAAGAGGCGGAGCGGGTAGTGCTGTCGTATTTGGCGAGTGTACTCGAGGCGTAGATCGGCGTTGGCGTTGACTCCCTGCGCCAGCGGGCTTGCCGGAGGGGTCAGGTGTTAGTCAGCTGCCCATGACCTAGCCGATCGAGGCGCCAGTATCGTTGACCAACGCTACGTCCCCTCTGGGTTGTTGCCACCAGAGACAGCCCGTTGGTAGCGGTCATCCCGGTATTACCCCTCGCCTCCTTGGTGTGTGCACTGTGCCAGCGTTTTCAAAAACGCTCCCGTGCCTTTTTTTGTGCAGAAAGCGGCAGTTTGCCAACATATGTTGACTAACTTGCGCCAGCTGGTCTATAACGCCCTCCTCAGACACATTTGTCCCGAGGCCTGAGTGGCCGCGGGCCTGCGTTGGTCACTGGAGGCTAAGTCATGCAGCAATTACCTCATATTCTCGGCTCATTGATTCGCAATGCCGTAGTTTGCTCGCTATTGTTTGTCGGGTTGATTGCGGCTTCGACCGCACAGGAGCAGGACGAGCAGAGTTCGCAAACGGTCGTCGCTTCGGGCGGTGATGAGGGCGCTACAGAGGGCGCGCCGGGTTCCGATGCTGCGGCGCAGGCGGCGGCTGCTGATGCGATCGCGCAGAAGCTGTCCAATCCCGTCGCCGCCCTGATCAGCGTGCCCATACAAATCAATTACGACGACAACTACGGCCCTAGCGACAAAGGTTCCGTTTGGCGCACCAATGTCCAGCCCGTTATCCCGATCTCTCTCAATGATGACTGGAATATGATTTCACGAACCATCATACCGGTTGTTAAACAGTCTGACGTGCCGTTACCGGGTATCAGTGAGAGCGGTATGGGGGACATTGTTCAGAGCCTGTTCTTCTCCCCTAAGAAGCCAACCGCAGGTGGATTAATCTGGGGCGTAGGTCCCGTGCTGAACCTGCCAACGTCAACCAAAGACACGCTTGGGCCAGAAGCTTGGGCCGCCGGCCCGACAGGGCTAGTGCTGAAGCAGAGTGGGCCGTGGACTTATGGCGCGCTGGCAAATCATATTTGGTCGTTTGCGAAAGAGGACAAAACAGAGATTAACGCGTCTTTTGTTCAGCCCTTTGTGTCTTATATAACGCCTAAAAAACTCACTTACTACCTCAATACCGAATCGACCTACAACTGGGAAACGAAAGATTGGTCTGTGCCGATAAATTTTGGTGCTAACCAGTTGATGAAGGTGGGCAATCAGATCATGCAGGTGGGTGGTGGT
>ERZ1039804.1802-NODE-1802-length-11601-cov-5.528235_pt1 | contig 11601 bp, 10 predicted proteins | sample MGYA00383089_ERZ1039804 | MGnify/ENA primary metagenome ERZ1039804 (study PRJEB29581, sample SAMEA5548359) | metagenome | biome: marine; feature: coastal; material: water | depth 1 m | study: Short-term variability in the microbial, nano- and picoplankton...
ACTAAAAGTAACGACACATTAAAAGAAAGTTATTGTGAAGATAATTATATAAATATAATTGTAATTACTTATGATAAAATTGATGAGATAGAAAATATAATAAAAAATAGTTTAATAAAAAACCCTCTATAAAAGAGGGTTTTTATTTGTTTATTTTGTCATTCCTAATTCTTTGAATATTCTTTCAAAACCAGCTTTTACTTGTTCTGGTGTTTCAGTAGATAAAAATGATATATCATCTATTATCGAATCATCACCAACTAACATATCAAGATCCATCTGTGTTAAATCAGCTATTCCTTTTTCAACAAATAATTTTAAAGCTTCATAAGCACCATGATCAAATATTATCGGCATTACTCTTCTTCTGAATTTAAATGTTTCTTTGTCGATATTATCTACTAACAATTTAAGTATTTCATTTGGTATTTCATATACTGTACCATCACTAGAAGTTATTTTACCAACAACTGCTTGTCTTATTACCTCACCACTATTGTAACTGATATCAGCTCCAGCATTTACTAAATAAATAAAATCTTCAAGGTTTTTCAAAGAAAAGTCTTTAGTTAATAAAGAACCATCTGGTTCAGCTCCAGCTTCTACTAATATTTTAGACATTTCCATATCTTTAGCATGTTTAGTAGGATTTGAGTTTCCTTCAACACTAGCACCTAAATCTAAGATAAACTTAACCTTTTCTTTATCATCTTCTTTAACAGCATTAGATAAAGCTTGACCGTTTTGTTTGTTTATATCAGCTCCTAATTTAATATACTTATCAATATCCTCAATAGATAATCCAGTATTTACAATATTTCTATTAGCTTCTTTTTTAGATTCTCTAAGTTGATATTCTTCATCAGACATTGGTTTTAATATCTTATCAAAAATATCAACATCAATTTCATATTCTTTTTCCCACTTTTTCAAAACATTTTCTACTTTATCAGCAAAATAACCATCAGCCTTATCATGACAAGCTAATCCATAATTTGACTTATAAATCTTCTGACCATTTTTTTCTTGGTCTATAGTAATACCTATTATAGACTGGTTGTCTGTTTGACCACCAAATAATTCACTAGCTGGGTTAAAATTATAAATATAATATTGTTTTGTATTCGGAGTTTCTACATAATTATTCCATTGTGATTCAGAAGAAACTATACAATGGTTTGTGTGTTTATTTAAAATAACATTTGCTTGATAAGATTTAACATCCAATATTAATATACCTTTATCATCAAATACTATATCAGCACCATAATTACCAAACTTTTTATTAACATCTTCAATCTTTTTATAAAACTTAATCATATCAGCATTTTCCAAAGCTTTTAATTTAAGTCTAGCTTCTTTAATAACTTGTTTAACCGTAGTATATCTCATTATTTTTTCAAATATCTGACCAACAATAGATTTTGCTAATTTATCATCACCAGTCATTATATCATCAATTTTAACTGCTATTGCATTAAAATCTTCAATGTCTTTTTTACTAGCTTTGTTTTTATAATCATCTCTAATTGGTTTTGCCAATTTGGATAAAAATCTTTTAGCTTTTCTACCTTCTTTTATAATCAATAACTGATCTATTAAAACCTCAAAGTTATTTAATATTGAAACATCAATAAAAGACTGATCAAATTTTCTTTCCATAGTTGATAACAAATCTTTATAATCAGATAAATCCTTGTAAGCTTTTTCCAATTCTTCAAAAGGAACATCTTCTACAAAATAAAAATAAGCGAAATTATAAACATATCCAGAATTCTTAACTAATAGTTTTTTGATTTTTTCAAAATCCTCATTCTTTTCTATTTTTTCAATTTCTCTTTTATCTAATTTAATTTCTTTTATACCATCCTTTATCTTACTCAAAGAATCTCCACTAAAATCAGTAAAATATAAAGCTCTTTTACCATCTTTTATTTTATTTTCTAATTCTCTATCAATAAGATTGTTTTTATTTGCGACTCTAGTTACTAATTCTATTTCTTTCAATAGCTTTTTACCAGACTTTACATTCTCTGATATAACTTCTAATCTTTTATTTCTAAAATCATTAAATTTTAATAAACCCATTTTTATTTATTTATTTTTACTATCTATATAACTTTCTAAAACAGAAATATATACAGATTCATTTAAATATTTACTTAACTTTTCAACTTCTTCAAAATCTCTTCTATCTAAAGCATCATCTATAAGATTTCTTATTTCTGATTTAGACAACTCAGAAGGGTCAATAGCTTCAGGTTCTTTTTCTTCACTACCTGTAGAAGCTAATCTAATCATCTTATCTACTTCAGATTCTTCATCCTCTTCTTCAGTTGATTCTGGTTGTTCTGAGAATTTTTGAGACATTTCCCATTCAGCCAATTCTTTTTCATATTGCTTCATAGAATCTACAAATTCTTTAATTAACTCATCTACCTTTTTTCTAGCAGATGGTGTAGCTGATAATATTCCTTTCATTAATTTTAAGAAATCTTCAGCATCCATTTCCATAAGAGAAATATAAACAAATTCTCTAGTGTTTGGATATTTATCAACATCAGAATTAACATTAATAAAATCTCTTAACTCAGCCGCTATTTCTGGACCATATTTAAATTCTTCAGCCTCATCAGCAAATGATGAAGTTTGTTGTTTAACTATTTGTGCTATTTCTGGATCATCTGCTATACCAGGAGTTGATAAGTATTGATAAACAGCTTTAACTGATTCGTGAATTAACATTACAAAATCTAATCCTACTACTCTTAAAACTGGAGACATATCTTCTTCTTGTCCTTCTTCACCTGAACCTTCTTCACCTGAACCTTCTTCACCATCTTCATCCTCACCATCCCAATCAACATGTGATGCTCCAGCGAATCCTTCTGGGTGATTTTCCATCATACTAGCTTTATGTTCAACTGGTGTAAACCAATCTAAAGCTTTACATATTTGAGTTAATCTAATTAATTTTTGAATATATTCTTCACCAATTTCTTCACCCAATATTCTTTTAATTTCATTCTTACACTCAGGCATTTCAATTACGGTTTTAACGTTAAGTGCTTCACCTTGTACAATAAGGTTAGACATCTTTCTTCTATCAACCTCTATCTTTATTTGCTTTTTTCTTTCTTCTGAAGTTTGTTGTTTAGGAGCTTCTTGTTGTTCGTCATTGTTTTCTTCTTCAGATTCTTCTTCATCTTCAGATTCTTTTTCCTTTCTCTTACTAGCCTTTTCAGTCATTTCATCTAAAAAGCTTTTAACATCTCTACCAGATCTAACTAATTTAATATCAAAATCTAATCCTTCTGGTAAAACAGAACTATATAAATGAACCATTAACTCTTCAGCTAATTTTTCTAATTCTTCTTCGTTACCTGAAGTATTTCTTGATAAAAAGGATTGAATACCACCTAATTCACCAACTAATCTTCCTGGATTAACATTTGCAAACTCATCGTCTTTTTGTCTTTTTACTTTATCTAAATAACTATCTCCTTCACCATCTTCACCAGGTATACCTAAATTACCTTTTATTTGAGCTTCAGTTACAACTTCTTTGTTTAAAGAATTTAATTCAATAGTATAAGGAACTTGCCAATTAAGTTTGAATTTTTTTATTAACTCAACATCAGATACTGATAATTCATCAGGACCAACACATGACACTTCTATGTCATTACCTAATTGATTGAAACTAGCCATCTCATCAATTATACTTTCAGCTACTTCTTTATTAGAAGTTATATACTTTTTAGTAACAGCATTATAAACGAAATCATCACCTAATTCAATTCCAGTTTCTTGTAAAAAGAGAACTATCTTAGATCTATTAATAGAATCTAAGTGTTTAGCTCTAGATTCTTCATATGTTTGTTCATTTATTAATGATTTATTAAATTCGTTAAAATTTTTCATCTTATAAATATTTTTTTATACTTTCTTTCTTATCATTCATTAAACCAATGAATTTTTTTGCTACATCCTCAGCTTGTGGAGCTGGATCAACAGAAGGTCTTACTATTTTACCAGGCTTTTTTGGCTTTGGTATAACACCAGGTTTTGTAGTCGGTTTAACAGCAGGTTTTGAAGCTACTTCCGCCTCAAAGAATTTTTTGAAATTATTTAGGTATTTCATAAAAACAGTTTATTTTTAATTATATATTAAAACCAAAATTCATAATTTACATTTTCGCAGTATATTTTTTAATATATAATAAAAAATAAGTTATAATATGGACAAGTTTAGTGATATTAAAAAAACACATAAAGTTATTAAAAAAGAAAAGGTTGAAAAGATTAACGAAAGCTTAATTGTTGAGAATATTGAACTAACTGATGTCGAAGCTTTTTTCTCTAAATTATTCGAATCAAAAGAAATGTCTCATATCTACCATTTACAAACTAAAGGTGAAGAAGGTTCTTACGCTAAACACATGGCACTTGGTTCATATTATGAAGATGTTTTAGATTTAATAGATGAAATTATTGAAGTTTATCAAGGACAATACGGAATTGTTGAAAATTACCAAGTAATAGACACATCAGCAACTACTAAAACTGATGTTATTGAATACTTTGAAACTTTGGGTATACATATAAAGGAAAATAAATTTAAAGCTATTAAAGAAGAAGATACACACTTACATTCATTATTAGATGATATAGTTTGTTTAATTTATAAGACATTATACAAGTTAAAGTATAATAAGTAAAATGAAACTTTCAATAAAACAAAAAAAATACCTTATTAATATAAGGTATTTTTATTTTAAATCATTATTATTTTTACACAAAATGTATATGTGGTTTATGAGTTAAATCTTTTTTCTACCATTTTCTTTATAAGAAATTAAATTAGATTGAATATTATCTAAATTACTTAAACATGTTTCTAAATCATTTTTTAAAACTTGTAAAGTAAAAACCGAATCATCTATCTGATCATTATTTTTACTAGACTTACTTTTATATCTAGATAAATTATTATTAATATCGTTTATTGTTTTTAATTTTGATGATATATAATCTTCAATTTCATTTAACTCTTTACCGATATCTTCTATTCTTTCGAATTCTATTTCGTTTTGTAACGATTCTGTGAACTTTCTCATTAATGATAATATTTTTTAATATATAGTATATATAAATTATGAAAATTAAAAGGTTTAAAGAATACGAAAAGATTAACGAAACTTCAGAGTTTAATCTACAAAGAATGGTTCCTGATAATGCTCCTAATGCTATTTGGGGTGTTGATAACCCACAATTATCACATGATGGATATGATGGTAAACAAAGTGCTATAAATAACGCACTTGCTAGAGTTAATGATATACTTTTTAAATTATCAAGAACAACTACTTTAAACAGACTTAGATCAAACATAGCACTTGAATCTCAAGATATACAATCTCTTACTATACAAAGAATTCTTAAAAACAATAATGTTTCTTATGATGTTTATGTTAAATTTGTTATAGAAGATAACGAATACTGGGGTACCGTATCTGATATATTAGGACACAACACTAAAGTTAAATCAGAAGTGTTTAGAGATAACAACATAATACAATCTAAAGAATGGTCTATTAAAATAAAAGGAACCATTGTAAAACACATTAAAAAATGGCTATCACCTGATCCAGGTAGATATAAACTAATAAACAACGAAGTTACTTGTTATTCAAAAGAAAGTGGTAAATTACTTAAAATGACACAAGGAATGGTAGTTGATATAGTTAGATCCTATGATAAAGAAATTTTAGTAGAATATAGAAACGAATATTATAGATTAGTTGATGATAATTTCGTTTATTTCAATTGGTGGTTTGAACCAGTGTAATTTTTTCCTTATATTTACGATATGAACGATATTACATTCTGTGAAAATAACAAATGTCCTATTAATAATATATGCCAAAGATTTATAGATAATAGATACATTCCATTATATGCTTCTTTTTTTAAACCCGATTTTAAAAACAATAATTGTGAATACTTTATAGGCGATGATAATAAAAAAGAATTAATGTTATTAGATATTAAAAGAAAATCCAATTTAAATAAAATTTTAAGAAATAATAAACTTTAATTTATTTAGCTATTGACTGGAATACCGATTACACTAGCAGCTAAATTTTCACTATGCCAATCAGTGTTACTACCAGTATTTTCGTGTGTGAACTGGAAGTTTTGTCCACTACCTATTAATTCTCCTGTCCAAAAACAATTATGTGTGAATTGCCAGTTATCCCATTCATTTTTATTACCAGTTTCATAATTCATATCAAGTCTGAATACGGACGTATCTACTGTCGAACCATTCAATAGTATTCTAGCAATGGTTATTCCAGTATCATCACTTTCAGTACCATCAGATTCTACCATACGACATTTAAAATTAACATGAACTATGTACTTTTTACTATCATCTGGTAAATATATAGTAAGTGTTGAAATTGTTCTTTCCCCCCCATTACCTGGATGATTTCCAGAACTGGGGTATCGTGCATCGGTTTCATGGTAATAAAATGGTTCATGTAAAGCAACAGGATTTTCACTCCACTCCACTTTACCATCATTATCAACAGAAGTAAGTACTTTACCAGCGGATGGTGAACTATCATTAGGTTGTGGTAAATATAAATTATCTTCAACATTCACATTACCATATAAGTACATAGAACCAGTATTTTGGTTAAAAGCAGAACCACCTTCTACTCTAAATCTCTCTATTTGACCAGTAACTAAACTAACATAATGCTCACCACCATTTATACCACTAGGGTGTGAACCAATACCAGTAAATGATATACTAGGTAACACATTAGTACCATTAGTAAATATATTAATACCATGATTATTAAATGATAATATATCATCACCATCAGTAACGAAATTAAGTTGTTTAACAATACCTGCTGAAGGACCATAATAATTAGAATTAAAATAAAAACCAGTATCTTCAAAATTTGAAGTAGAAGAACCACCACCGAAGCCTCCACTACTAAATGTCTTAGTACCAAAAGAGCTTATACTTGGATTTGTCGATGAACCTAGTATAGTTTTAAATCCATTAGTATCCATTCTAACTGTTTCATTACCATCAGTTGAAAAACTAATAACATTATCTAATGGTCTATAAATACCTGTATTCATATCACCAATAAAAGATATTGATGGACTTGATTCAGATCCATAAATTGTTTTAAAACCAGAATCATCGAATCTACCTACTTCGGTATTACCATAACTAACACTAATAGAATTATCAGAATAAATACCACCTAATATATTATTTGATGTTGTATCATAAAATGAATAAGGTGGATTTTCTTTTGAACCACCATGTGCTAATATACACATACTAGTACTATTTTGACTAAGTAGTAAATCAGTTGTATAACTATATAAATCAAATGAATTATCTAAAGGAGTAGTACTCTCTTCTCTTAAAATAAATCTATAATATTGAGAATCGTTAACATCATTTAACTTAACTTGATTCGAAGTAGATGACGAACCTATAGATATACCAGATAAAGAAACAAATTTAGGAACACCTGTAATATCTATTTGTAAAACATCATCAACACCACCCGAACCTACATACAATCTATCTAAATTTAGAAGTCCTTGTGTTATATTATCAGCGTTTATATCACCAATTAACTCACCATCAAAGATTAAATCACCACCAACATCTAAAATACCATCTATCGTAACTGTTGTTCCATCATCCGATATTTGACTATCTTCTATTTTAGTTGGATTGATAGATGTAAATTTAGGTATTTTACCATCAGTAACATTACCATCAACACCAGTAACAACTAAATCTAATTCACTTTTCCAAGCAGGAGTTCCAGTAGATTCATCCCAAAAATAAGGTGTGTTTGTGTCTACTTGCCATATTCTTAATCCAGGATATGTACTTGTAATAAGTGCCCTTTCAGTATCATCAGCTACAACAATTCTAGAATCTATGGGTGTTGATGTTTGTAAATTAAATCCGTCTATTATTTGAATCATGATTTATATATTAAAATAAAAGTCCTTTATAATAACTTTTTATTAAATGAATTTAAATTCATAAAATTCACCAGCTGTTGTTATATTAACCGATGGTATCTTATAACATTTAAATTCTTTACTACCCCAATAAGCATCAGGACTAGTTAGTATAATTAAACTATTAGTAGAAGAACTTATTACATCAGTTCCTGTTTCATCTAAAATTTCAACAAGGTCACCATAAGTTGAATCATAAACAAAATAATAATCACCTGAACCAAATATATTTATTTTTTGATTTTGTTCTGGTTCAATTATTTTATCATATGTGTTTAAATTTAAACTATTAACAGATGTTCCAAATCCATGAAAATAAGGATAAACCTCATTTAAAGTTACAGTATCCGATACTGTAGCTGGAGGATCATAATCATCTATTACGGTTAAAGTAAAATCATTAGTTAAAGAACCAGAAGTTAAAACACCATTTAGATTTCCACTTTGAGTTAAAAACCCATCATCGATTATAGGACAAAGTTGTGTACTACTAATCATATTAGTTAAATTAATATTAACTATTTTATTGGTTCTTTTTGTTATAGTATATTTAATAGGCACTAAAATATTCATTCCTATTTCAATATATCCACTATCATAAGGTGAACATAAATACAAATCAACCAAAGGAGGTAAATACTCATATATCAATTTATACAACATAGTATTTATAGATTCATTAACATTTGTAGATCCTATAGGTAAGTTATCGTTCCAAGTTTTAGGAAGTGGTGTAGTATCAGTGAATTCTAATGGATATCCATTTAAAGAAGAATTAGCGCTTAATAAATTAACAGGACCAGTAGAACTTATACTAGCAACAGAATAAGTAAATTCTTTAAATTCTAATCTATCATTAACACCATTCCAATACATTAAATCATTATTTAATGGTGTTTCCGACATTAGAGGAAATTTAACACCATCTATATTAACATTATGTGAAGTTGAACTAATATTTACATCACCATTTTTATTTACGGTATCCAAACCTTGTGTTGTTGAACCATCTAATATAGTTGATTTAATATAAGGAGCTTTATCAAAAAGTGAAAAATCAGAACCAGCTAAGAAACTTAACTTAGTTGAATTAATATTTACATCAGTGTCTTCTTTTGTATTATAAAAAAATATATCAGTATCAGAAGTTAATAAAGTATCATCCATTATATCAGTTCCGTTATAATGTCTTTTACCATAAAAATGTTTTAACTTAGTATCTTTATTGGATGGATCTATTGAATCAACTCCAATATATTTATCACCACCAACATCTGTTGGTTTTAAAGCAGATTCTATATAAGTATAAAAAACAGCATCTCTTATATGTTTTGGATTTATATATTTTGTATCATTATCATATAAATCAGCCAAAATCAAATCAAAACTACGATATTCTGTTTCAGTATCAGTTCCTATGTTTATTGTAAATGCCATTTGTTAAAATTTAAATTTAAAGGTACTAGGACCATCTAAAGTAGTTGGTAACTTTGTTTTATAAACAGTATAATTCAATTGATATGGACTACCAGGTGTATCTCTTACTAATGAACTAGAATCAAATGATGATAAAGCTAATGAGTTTATATCATGTATAATATATCCATTAGGATCTTTAATTTCAGTCAAATTAGTTACAAAATAATTAGGATAAGCAAAATACAAATACCCAACACCATCATAATCAACTTCATAATAAGATTGATCATTATATGATTTTACTAATTTATTAGCAGTTGATACGAATGTAGTAAATTCTGTAGCGTTTGTGATATCTACGGATGAAACACCATAATACATCGGATCAACAAATTCTATAGAAGCTAACTTATCATAAGATGTACCACTGCCTATTTCAGTCACCGTTAGTTTAAAATCAACATTACCAATTGATGATTTATTAACGGGATGTGAAAATATATTAGTAATATTAGAACCTGGATTATTACTAAAATAAGAAGGACCACCAGCATTTATAGCAATACTACTGGTATTATTACTACCGTTTTCTATATTTAAATTTGGTGTTGTAATATCATCTATAACATAATCAACGTCATATGAAAATATAGTAACATCATAAGATATTTCAATATTACTATTAACTCCTACTTCCGCGTAAATATCACCACTAGATCCTAATGTTAAATTACTAACAGATATATTAAATTCTGGTTTAACATAAGGATATAATAATTTTCTAATAACTTCAGTCATTGGCCAATCATCACCATCATTTAAACCAGGTGCTGTTTCATTAAAAGAACCAGATTCAAAATTATCACCTATATCAACTCCACCTATTGTTTTAGGAACTAATGTATCTTCTACAAATTCTAAATTATATCCATTTAAAGTAACAGGAGAACCTGTTATATTGGTAGTACCACCAGGAGAACCGATAGTAGTTGTAGTAACTGCTGGTATTACCCATTCAAATTTACCATTAGGATAAGTACCAACATATCTAAGAACTTTACCATCGGCTATATCAGAAGTGTTTTCAGATAAAGTAGGAAAGTTAACATTATTAACAGATATCCTACCAGTTACTGAATTTACATTAATATTACCATTAGGGTTATTAATATTTAAATCTATTTCTGTTCCAGTTTTTTTGGATTCTATATAAGGAGCAGATGGATAATAATTAGAATCATCACCAGCTAATATAGATAATTTAGTTGAATCAATGTTTGGATCAGTATCACTTTTAGTATTATAAAAAAAGATATCAGTATCTGTACCCAATAAAGTTGAACTCATTACATCCAATGAACCATTCGACCTTTTACCTAAAAGCATCTTATGTTTAAAATCTCTATCAGATGGATTATTAGTATCTATACCAATATAAGGATAATTAATATACGAATCAGGATGTGTTATTTTAAATATAGAATTTGACCACGAAGTTAAGAAAGCATCTCTTACATCTCTAGGCGATATTAATTTATCCGTATTATTCGGTAAATTATTAAGAACAGTGTATATAGACTCTTGCCTAGTTGTTTCTGTTATAGAATTAAGGTTAATACTATAAGTTAATGACATCTACTTTAATATATTTTTATTTATATATTAAAAAGTAGATGTCGTAATAAAAATTATTACATTTCAAACAAAAATTCTAAATTGATTAAATCCTTTGTTTTCACAGTTTTTAATCCTAAATCTTCTACATTGATTTTATCAACTTGAAGTTCATTATCAATACTCATCAAATCTTTCATTTCTTTAGTGAATTCTTCTAAGTTTTTGATAGTAATAGTTCCTTCTATTTTGTTACCTTCTTCATCAAGTGGTAAAACATACTCACCATTCTCATCTTTTTGAGCATGTTTTTCTGTTATTTTTTTCTCTAATTCACTTTTTGTTTCAAGCAAAGGAGTTAATTCTTTAACAACTTTCATTAATTTGAAAGCACTGGAAACACTAACATCCATATCCATTATGTTATTAATGGATTCGATAGAATTTTTATTCAAATCTGAATTTTTTACAATTATCTTCATAATACAT
>ERZ1039804.1805-NODE-1805-length-11580-cov-5.588894_pt1 | contig 11580 bp, 14 predicted proteins | sample MGYA00383089_ERZ1039804 | MGnify/ENA primary metagenome ERZ1039804 (study PRJEB29581, sample SAMEA5548359) | metagenome | biome: marine; feature: coastal; material: water | depth 1 m | study: Short-term variability in the microbial, nano- and picoplankton...
CCATCTTCTAACAACGGATCACAATAAAATGATTTTGTGCTTTCTATATAATCCTCAATATTGGATGATGTAGTGTACGGCCTATACTTAACGACTTTCGTACTATCTGTAGACCATGTAGCTATAGTATCGCCTAGATCCATAGATAAATAATAGTTTCCAACTTTTACTTGATAATTAAATTCCCAAAATCCGTTTGCATATAGTTGTATATCGCCATCTGTATTTGTGATAGAGTGGTAAAAATCTATTGACAATCGTATTCTTTCGCCTTCTAAAAAAGTATTGAATTTTCTCCAATCATAATCTGGAGCGATTATAATATCTGACGATAAACCTATATTATTAGTTTGTGCAGTTAATTCAATTTCACAGTATTTATACGGCGCTAAATATTTAGTCGATGATGGAGATATTAATCTAATAACATCTGTTCCTTCATATCCTAATTGTTCTGATTTTTCTGTAATTGCTGCTGAAATATATGTGCCATCTGGCTGATAACTTTTGTAATTCATATCGCCATTAGTTGCTTCGCTACCCCAAGCATGACGAATATAATATCTTCCATTTTCATAAAACATTTTACAATGTAAAATACTCAGTATAGTTTCTAAAACTTTATAGCAATTAAAGCTATTACTACTTGATGTAATACTAACTTCTTCTTCATTTTCTTGAGATATATTAAGAAACAAATTAGATTGACAAGCCATTTGATCTAATAGTCCTGGTCTATCTGTATTTGTAAAATCCATCTCGCTTTCTTCCCAATTAGTGTATACATTGAATAATGGATAAGTTGATGAATACAATGTAGATACATTTGATTCTTCAAAACATCTAACTATTGTTTCCATAAAAGTAGGATAGCCAATTCTAGTTGTTTCGCTAAGTATTGTATTGTAAATTGGTGAACCAATAGTATTGATTGTAACTGTACTTGGTGGAACTATCGTGTCAAATGTAAGACTATCTATTACACCAATGTCAACAATTAAAGTATATATTTCTTGAAAATTGCCAGATGGATATGCTTGCAATGTTAAATCTTTTGTCGTAGCTACTCCATCTTTATTATAATTTGCAGTAATATCTATATATTGTACAATGCTGGTATCATTAGTAACACCAAATCTTTGGCTTGCTTCAACGGCTGGACTTTCTATTGGATAATTAATTTCTTTTAATCTTGTTAGTCCATCTGTGGCAGTTATATTCAACGCTCTGTAAGATCCATTTATATCTTGACTAACTTGTTCAATAAGTATATATCCAGTAAAGATTAATTGTTGTCTATGATATAATTTAACATAAAACCTTTCTTCATCTCCAGATATTAAATCTTCAAGAAATGATTGTTCCGCTGCTGAATTAATAAACATCGTAAAAGATAAAATAGTTGGAACTATTACTTTGTTCATATCCGAACTACCTTTTTGTGATATTACTGCTCCATCAGATGATATTTCACTTATCTGTGTAGCAGCGCTTGGATAATCTCTGTCATGTATTTCTAGCTCATAACCAAAATTAAAAGTTGCTGGATCATAAGGAACAGTTACTGCATCATGAGTATCTTGTCGTAAACTTCCATATTTTATAAATAATCTTTTTGCCATTTACGTTACTCTTAAATTATCTTTTTCTAAGCCAAATCTAATCGTATCCATGTGCAATACGCCAACTCCAGATCCGCCGCCGCTTTGTCCTAATACCTTTCTAAAAGTTTCTGCCATTATATTCTGTGGCGTGACTATCTCTGGATTGTTTGCTGCACCAGAATACTCTCCACCAATAAAAAGCTGCTCACTTGTCAAAACTCCACCGCTTGCAAGTTTAGGAACAGAATTAGCAATAGCGGATTTAGTTAGTTTAGCAACTGCAATCAAACCAATACCGGCAGCAATTGCAGCAAAAGGATTTCCAAAACTTAATGTCTTTTTTAAAGCATCCATTGCTAACCCAGCCGAAATAATAGCTTTACCAACTTTTTCTAATACTCCGGCCAATACTCCAAGCAATCCTTTTCCTAAGTTTTTAATGCCATCTGTAAACCCTTGCGATCCGCTAATAATAGAACCAAAAGATTCGCCAAGCAAAGTCATAGATTCAACTAATGTTCCGCTAATTGCATCACCTAATTCAACCACCGCTTCTTTTGCTTTTGTGATATTTTCTTGAAGATTTAACGGCACTTTTCGAGCTGGCCCAGTATCAAGCGCAGATAATTGAAAAGGTGCAATGGCTCGTATTGCTTCTTTATCAGAACTTGAATCAAAATCTTGTCCGGTTGATACACCAACTCCACCAATATTTTTAAATGTATTAACTACTTCTTTGCCTTTCTCAACTATGCCTAATATACCATCTTTCATTGGTTTTAATGCAGAATCTACATCAGCTTCGGTAATTGGTAATAATTTTTTCGGAGTAATTACATTTGCCACTCCTTCTGCAAGGTTTTCTCCTATACCTTCTCCGATTCCCAGAGCATCTTGTTTTACTTGTTCTAAACCATCACTAATCAACTGACCAATGCTATCAAAGTCTCCTAAAAAGATAGATTTTAATACACCACCAATAGAAGTAAATATATTAAATATGCCAGTTAAAATTGTGAAAATACTTTTGAAATAAACTATTAATGATTGCACAACTATTCTTACAAATACGCTTTCATTATATAGTTCTATTATTCTATTGATAACCTTTGTAATAACTGTTCTTACAGATTCCCAGTTGTTAATTAATGCACCCACAACAAAAACCAAAGCCGTAACAACTAAACCAATAGGAGAAAATAATGCTGCAAAAAAACTACTTATTACACCAATTGCACCACCAATAATACTTGTAAGTAATGAAAAGCCACCAATCAATTTTCCAATCAAAAACAATCCTGGCCCAATTGCAGCAATAATCGCCGTAATTTTTAATACACTATTTTTTTGCTCAGCAGTTAATGCTTGAAATCTACCTACTAAATTTGAAACAATTCCAGCAACTTTTAATAAAGATGGAAGTAATATTTGGCCAATAGAAATTCCAGTATTTTTAATTTGATTTATTAAAGCATTAAATTGAAAACCAGAACTTTTTGTAACATTATCAAAACCATCTCCAACTAAACCAGTAGAATTTGTAATTCCATCTAATGCTTCACGATATGTATCGCCTTGCGCTCCAACTGTACCTAGTACATTACTAAAGGCTCTTACATTTGGAATAATACGAGATAAAGTTTCAACATTTCCGCCGGTACTTTCGTTTAGTTGTTCCATCGCAGCAAGTAATCCATCTTGCTTAATTTTGTCACGTATTCCTTGCATTGACAATCCAACGCTTTCTAATGCAGCCGCTTGATCTGCTCCAGCAACACCACTTAGACCAGATAATAAACTTTTTAAAGCCGTAGCCGCTTGTTTTGAATCTATACCAATTCTAGTAAAAGTTGCAATGTTTGCGCCTACTTCTTCAAATGTAACTCCCATCGCTGAAGCAATCGGTAATACTTGACCAATAGCTGGCGCTAATGATTCCGCTTCTGTTTTACCAAATTTGACTGTCGCAGCTAATATATCTGTTGCTCTTGCTGCTCCAAGATTAGATTTTTCATAGGCATTCATCGCTGATGATACGGCGCTGGCTACTACCTTAGTTTCTCCCAATCCAATGGCACTTGCTTTCGCTGAACTTTGCAAAGCTGCCAAAGCCGCATCACCTTTTAATCCGGCACTTGTCAAATCAAACAAAGCATCAGATAATTCTGACTGACTCTTAGCAGTTGCGCCGCTTATGTCAGAAACTCCAGACTTGTATTTTTTTAATTCTTCAGAACTTGCTCCGACAAGATTATTGATTTTGCCAAAATTAGTTTCTAAATCAACGGCTAATTTAGCGCCGGCAATACCAATTCCAGCTAATGGCAAAGTAATAGCAGATGACATTGCGCTGCCTATCTGTTTAAACTTTGTGGCTTGCCTATTGAGCATATAGGCTGACCTCCTTAAATCTTTTCTTAACCCTTTAAGATTAAGTCCTAATCCGATTTTTATTTTGCCTATATTGCCAGCCATCTATTTTATTTAAAAAACTTTTTTAATTTTATTCCAATTCTTAACATCGGATTCTTCCCACATCTTTTGCATCTTTTCAACATCCGCTCTAGTAGTGACTTTAGGCTTTTGATCTATCGGCAATTCAAACAATTCTTGCGGAGTTTTTAAAGTATTTTCTTTTATATGTGGCTTCATTTGAATCCAAGTCATATACCTTTGATAATACAATTCATTATACATCCGCTCCTTGTTTCCCTCAATCGTATAAGCTATTTCTAAAATATCCATTGTATCATATTCTTCAACAGAAATTCCAGCGGAAATAGCAGAAATCAACAATCTATCTATATCACTTTTGGCGGCGCTTGCGGTATCGTTTCCAATATCCTCTCGTCTGTCAAATTCTGCGAAACTACAGTTGCGCCATTCTCCGGATAAGAGGAAAGCGGCTTTTTTTCGTCTGCCAATCCTTTCTCTGTTATTTCCTGGATAAAATCTTCCTCAGCATCATACGCTTCAAATTGTTCAACTGTCATAGTCCACTTACCTTTTTCCAAATCTTTAGAAACTAAATGACCTTCTTTTACCATTTCGTAAGCTAGATGAATCATAAGATTCACTTGGTTTTTTGAACCGGTAAGATCAATACCTTTTGCTTCCAATCTTCTTAACGCTCTGTTAGTTTTCTTGTACGGCCTAACAACGCCGTTTATTAATATTGTATTCATTTTGCAATTTTTAAAAAGTTAAAATATACCCAGACACCAAAATGATGTCTGGGAAATATTATTATGTATATGCTGCCAATGTAACTTCTCCAGTTACTTCAATTGGAAGTTCAATTGTTACATTTTGCAAATCTGCTGCTTCAATACTTAATCCGGAAAAGAATCCAGTTCCAGAAAACTTATTGTGTGTTGCTACACTATCTGTAAATTCCCAAGAAAACTCTGTTCCAGCCGTTAAGCTTGCCCAATGCGCTGTTAAGTCGGAATGTAATACTCCAAGCAAACCACTATGAGTGAGTGTTGCGGATAATCCGCTTAATACTTTAGACTTCCACTTACCAGTATCGTCTTTTGTTGCCGTTTCTAAAGTGTCGCCAGTTATAGACAACGAGCAACTTGTTGCAAGAGCAATCACCGATCCACCGATCTTGATTCTTAGCGCTCTACCATCTTGTACTGCCATTATTTTATAATTTAAATTATTTAAAAAAAAGTTATTAATTATTCTTCTTGATCTGAATTAGATAAAAAGTATTCATCTAAAATTCTATCATTATCATTGTCTATTAAATGACCATATTTATTTGGCCCTTCTGTCATCATTTTACCAACATCTGCTGAAACAATTACAACATTTCCGGCTTTGTAATAGTCATTTTCTCCCCAGCTTTTTATCAACTTTACTTTTACAAATTTCATCCTATTTTTCGTTTTGTATTTTATATTTTTTTAATCCAACTTTTGCGCCATTTATTAATATGGATCTTACTATTGGAACACCGCTTGCGGCCGCTTTTTTAAAAAATGGTTTTGGCGCTTGCTTTGGTTTCCCATACTCCAAATACTTTGCATAATATCCGCTATTTCTATTTCCAGAACCAGAACGAACTCCAATATAAGTATATATCGCTCTTCTTAGTTTTGTTATTCTGCCAATGCTTCTTTTTAAATCTCCGCTTTTTAAAACTCTTCCTTCTTTAGTTTTTCTATCTTTTAAATTAGATTTTGGTGTGCCAGCTCTAATAGCTTTTGTCATTGCTCTACCAGCCGCAAGTTCTGTATCTCTTTTGGCTTTCTTCATTTCCTTTGAAAGTTTGCCTAAAGTATTATTAATTGCCTTTATCTGAAAATCTAAAGTTTTCGCCATCTATTTTTCTTTTACAAGATATTCAATTACTTGGTGATACATATCATCATCCTCGTGATATAAATCAACTTTTTCCAAATATCTTATACTATAAGTTGTAATAGTTACAATTGCATCTGTTACATCATAATAAACTACATCTTTATCACTTGCCGTTTTTGTAAAAATATCAATTCTTATTGTATGACTTTTATCTTCATGGCCTATTGTATCTTTTGTTCCATCGCCTTCATCAGACATAGAATTAACTGTCACCGCTTTATAATCTGCCGCAGCTATATCATAATTCTGAGGAACTATATATTTTGTCGCTGGCACTCCAGCATCAATTAAAGTATTCGTTATATATTTAACAATATAGTCCATCTTTAGAATTTAATGTAGCAAATAATCTGCATCGTATAATTGTCTAATTCACGAACAGAAGTTATTTCATAATCTTTACTATTGTATGTCACAAGTCCAGTAATATTAAAAAGTGTACTGTCTTTTCTTAATGTCCAATAAATTCTATCTGTTCCAGTTGTCTTTCCATTTTCCAACATCTCTTTTCCAATCTGCTGATACATACTAGCCCATCTGTTGACTGGTGTACCTTTTGCTCTAATCACTTGTCCCTCAACAACGCTTTCAACCATTGGTACTATTTGAATGCGCTTGTCCATTTCTCTTTCTGCTATTTGTATCATCTAATTGAAAAATTTTACACCCAATTCATCAATTATTTCTTTATAAGCTAATCCAGCTTCCTTTTTCACTTTGACATTATACGAAAACATCATCACCAATTTTTCAACAATCGCTGCCGTAATTGGATGATCCGGCGCTGGTGTAGCCAGGTATTCTATCTTTATATCTGTAGCTAATTTTGGTATATCAGCGACTACATAATTTGGTAAAGAATTATTGTGCAATACGCTATCAGTAACCGCTACAAGTAAACCATCTTCATCAAGATACGACATTGAAACAATTGCAGTTTCTTGCGTATCAAATTTCAAATAATATTTTGTGACCGGATGCTCAAATTGCATCTTGACAGACTTTTGCACAAGCGTAATATTTCCATCCTTTTCCACCGCTTTTCTCGCCCATTTTATGAACTTATCAATATTATCATCTTCGTTTGTTGTATCAATTCGCATATGCGTTTTGATAAAATCAGATGATACCGGCTCTATTGGATTAATTATATCTGTGCTTGTAGCTGCCATCTATTTTTTCTTCTTTATCGTTTTTGGTTTTGCTTTTTCAACTTTCGCTGCTTTTTGTACCGGAATAATTTTCTTTTCAGAAATAGCCTGGTCAATTAAATCTTTAGAAAGTTTTTCAACATTATTATCAAATTCACATCCAGCAGTTATTGCTCGGTTGTATGGCTCGCAAGTTAATCCTTTTAATGCTTTGTAAAACATATTTTTTTTATTTTAAAATAGCAGCACCGTAGACAATTCCACGATGCCGCTATCAATTGCAAAATTTATGCAGTTATATCAACCGCTATTGAGAACGCTTTAGGCTCTACTACTTTTATGTCGTAGTAAGAATCTAATACAACCTCAACTTGCGCCGCTTTTAACGAAGTGTAAGGATCAACAGAAATAGAACGACCGCCCCATTGCATGATGAATAATTTTGAGAAGTCTCCAAATATGATTGATGACTTATCAGTTCCAGCGCCTAAGTTATTAGGTACAAGTGTAGATGTACAAGCTTTATATCCCATTAATTTTTCTGGCATATCAGTTGGCCATACATATTGTCCAAATCCAGCATCAACTTCAAGACCATTCAAGTAAGCCTCAACATCTGGATTAGTAAGATAACTCATTGTACCCTTGTCAGCGTTATTTGATTGTATAGCTTTTCTCATTGCTATAAGATGCGCTCTTGTCAATGTTCCTCCAGTTGTGACTGTGTTTACATCTGAGTTTACTAAAATTCCTTCTGGAGTAGAACCAGTTCCAGAACCATTTACCGCTGCATATTCTACCGCTCTTGCTTCTGCTCCAAGTAGTTGCTCACGAACCATATTTTCGATTGCTATTACTGGCTGAAGTAATGCTTGGCGAGAAAACTTAGTGAAAGCCGCTAATCTATTTGGTGATGCAGTTTCCTCTCTAAGTATTGGTGTAGACTCTGTAGCAGATGCCGTTTCAGTTGCCCAATTTGCTTGAGTAAGAGTATTGCCAATTGGAATTTTAAAGTTTGACTGCAAACCTCTCATCATTGTTGCTCCCAATTCTTCCAAGAAAAGTTTTGGAGTAAGAAAAGGTACTAACTCAGAAACATCATCTTTTATCAATGGAGATACTCCACCAGCGTTAACCGCTCCAGTTGCAGTATTTGCTCTAGCAACTACAGATGGAATTTGGAAGTTTCCAGAAAAGTTAAGGCCCATAGATCTCGCTTCGTTCTGTGCTTCTTGGTGTGCTTCAGCTTCTGCACCTTCTAATGGCTTATTATTCATTAGATTTTGAATACCACGAACAACAGACATATCCGCTGCTAATTTTTGCTCTGGCGTTCTTTTCGGCTGCTTTGGCGCTGCCTTTCTAGCTAAGATTCTTTCTTCTGCTTGCATATCTTTTGCTAATTCAATTTGTTTGTCCAACGCTCTTTTCTCGTCTTTCAAAGTTTCCCAATTCGTGTTCTCCTCTTCTGTGAGTTCACGTTTTTCAACTGTATCTGAACCTCTTACAATAGTAAGCAGATCAGCCGTTTTGTTGTCTAGAGCTTCTCTAGCTTCTAGTAATTCATTCAGATTTTTCATGTCTGGTTGTTTAATTAAAAAATAATTATAATAATTCTATTTCCATCTTTTGAGCAATTCGGCTCAATTGATTTTCTTCTTTTGTTTCTTTTTCGACTACTATTAACGAATCCGCAGCCTCATTTATAGACCTGGCTAAAGCTGATGGATTTGATCCATGAGATACAACACCCCAGTCTATTAAAGACCATCTTGTAAATACTTTTATTCTTCCACGATCTTCATCTTCATCATCTTCATATCTTGCTTCTGTTGGTATCGCTCTGATGGATGCCATTTTCAAAGTTCCATTTTCTATCTTTCTTGCTACTTTATCCGCTATTGGATTGTCACCTTCTGGCTCTAGTGTCAATCTTGCAATTGTGTTGGTTCCTTCCGTTCTTACTTCACTTGTTCCAATTACTTCATCCGGGTTGCTACTATTAAAGTCTGGATGACCATATGTCACAATGTTATTATTTGCATATCTTGACAAATCTATTCCATCCGCTAAAAATCTTGTACCATGCATATCTTTGTCTTCCGTAGAAATTACAAAATCATACGTTCTATCTAATCCGTCAATCGCTCTGGCTTTTACTGCCCTTTCTAAATTTATCGTTTTACTCATTATTACTTGATTTTTTTGGTACAAAATTATCTAGATATTTATCCATTTGGCTCATTGGGAAAACATTATTAACCGGAATGTAAATTTCATCGCCTCCTGGAACTGGATTTAAATCATTCTTAGACCTTACTTCGTTAATTGTCATTTGTCCGCCTTTAATAGCACGATCAAAATACTGAGATCTTGTGTCTAAATCCGCTCTACTTACTGCATCAATAATACATTTTACATAATGCGTTTTCATTTCCGATGGTCTAAATATTTTTCTGTTATGCTCTTGTTCCCATGATACACAAAGCGGAGTAATAACATTCTTATCAAAATCTGTCAACATAGATTCCAAGTTGTTATACTTACTATCTCCCATTCCTAACTTTCCAGCCGGTGTAAGAAATAAAGCCAAAATCGATTCTCGTGTGAATTGTTCGCTTTGTATGTGCTGAAGATCAGCAAAGTTCATTGAGGATGAAATTGGCTCAAATTTTCCGCCATCGTTTAAGAAAGCAACTTTAGTTCCATCTTGGACACCGCCATAAATAGCCTGGAATGATGCTCGCAATTCTCTAAGTTGATCATTTCCTATATTTGCTTCTTTAGGATAACTTACTGTTCCGCTTATTTTTAAGCCATTAGAATATAATTTATTTCTATACTCCAAAGATGCTTTTGACATTCCTAATAATTCAGCATGATTGCTGATTCGGCTAACTCCAAAACATGGATCACTAGACAAATCCGCCCAATGAATCATATCTTCGCCCTTTACAATCTCGTTATCTTGCCAGTTTTTATACCAAATATCCTCCGTTCCATCTTCGTAAAGCACTAAAAATGGCATTGTATTCTTTGAATCTAGTATTCTGTATGATATTGGCCTTCCATTATTATTTCTTATAATTTTGGCATAGGCATTGCCAAAAATCAACTGGTTGACCGCCATTGATCTCTTAAAAGAATATGATGTATATAATCGGCTTGGATTGGATTTGAGAAGTTCATATTGGTCATGATCTCGCTCAACTGTAATTAATTCGCCTTTTCTGGAATATATTTTTGTCGGTAGACTAGCAAAAGATTCTGATATGACTTTTATCACAGAATAAACAATATCTATCTTTAATGCTCCAGATGTATCAATAGCCATTGGACCAATGCTTGGCACTCCGAAAGAACCCATATCGACAAACGACCTAGATTCTACCTTTTTTGGCTTGGTAGTGAAAAGCCTGGATATAAAATTCGCCATTGATTGCTTGTTGCTTGTATGCAAATATACAAGTCAAAGCAAGGCAAAACATAACAAATGTTACATTCCAAAACCTTTTTCAAATCTGTGTTTTGCCATTCTAAATGATTCAATAGTTTCATACCTTTGAATGCCATACTTTTCGAGCAACATTGATTCTAATTTCATCCAAATCTGATATTGATATTTTTCTTCGGTATACAAAGAATAGTATTCGCTAAAGTAACCTTCTTTTGTTAATAGATTATTAATCATAGATTGGGATTTCGCCGTCAAGTAAAGCAATCGCCGTATCTGGCTTATATTCGTTTATGTCTTTGGTATATCCGCCAATAGCCATTACCATCGCAACAACGCCATCAACCTTATTTGATCCTTTCTGCTTATCAATCTTTATATTGCCAGCTGGATCTGTGCTTGTAATTGCGTTTCTTATGTGCCATTCTGTAATAGGATTATTATTGTGGATTATACTGCCAGCCTTTACCATCGTGAATAAATCCTTGCAAGGTTGCGACATACTGGCAAAGCCTTGTCCAAATGGATCAAGATTAATGCCTTTATCTATTAAATTAGGAACTAAAAGATGCGAAAGGTATCTATCATACTCTATATACTGTATATCGTACATTTCAGCGCATTTTTCAATATCTCGCTGGATATACTCATAATCTATTACATTGCCGCTTGTAGCTTTTATGTAGCCTTCATCAACCCATTTTTGGTAATCAACGCCATCTGTCCAATCTGTTCCGTTAATTTTTGATTCTGGACAATAATAAAATGTATGAGTGTGAAATTTAAGGTTTGGAATTAATACATCATATTCTTCTCTTGTTATTTCTTCATTGTCTAATCTTGGTCTATTTCTGTCAATTGCTGAATAATATTCTAAAAATTCATCATCAGATGGAATAAATAATAAACTAAATGCAGTCAAATCTTCGACTTTAGATAAATCCAGGCCGCCATAACATCTTCGACCTTTAAAATCTTCTATGTTAAAATCTGCACC
>ERZ1039804.1809-NODE-1809-length-11551-cov-6.848904_pt1 | contig 11551 bp, 12 predicted proteins | sample MGYA00383089_ERZ1039804 | MGnify/ENA primary metagenome ERZ1039804 (study PRJEB29581, sample SAMEA5548359) | metagenome | biome: marine; feature: coastal; material: water | depth 1 m | study: Short-term variability in the microbial, nano- and picoplankton...
TATTATTAATCCTAGTGACAATATCATTATAACTGATCACAAACTAGTACCTTCACTTGAATTATAAAGATATGTGTACTTAGTAGATTTATAAAACAAACTTCTAATTTAACTATTCTGGAACAAGTGGAGCGTTTTATAAAACTGGACTAATTATATTAAAATACCAACAACACAACTAAGAATAGGTCTTCCTTGTGATTTAGCACTTATTCTTTTTTAAACATAATAAAAGTATTAAACCCTCCGCATTACCTTTTTTGATTTTTTTTTGATATTTCGCTTTAGAGATAACACCTAATAATATTACACAAAAAAGTTGTATCGCCAAAAAACAAGGTACAACATGAGGAAAGCAATCTAATCAAAAATCTTTCAAATTTAAAAAACATGTATAACTCCGCGCACCATCTATCAACTAGTTAATTAGAGTCTCTAAAAAAAGACTCTTCTAAATCACCTCTAATCCGTTAAAATATAGGAAACAATTAAAAGCTTATTCAATTTACAATGGTTTTAACCTTTTTTAATTTTTACTTTTACTTAGACCTTAAATGAAATGAAATCATTTTTCCCAGCTGAATGGAATAATCAAGACGCTATAGTTATCGCCTGGCCAACTGAGCATACGGATTGGCATTCAAATTTATTAGATACTCAAAGGACCGTAACCAAAATTATAGATCAAATTTCTGATCATCAGAAAATAATTCTTCTACATCATCAGGCAACCAGCTATCCATTTCGAAAATTAAACAACAATATTCACATATTCCACTTAAATTACGATGACACCTGGACACGTGATTTCATTGGTATTTCGACATACGATAATGGGCATCCAATTTTTAACAACTTTGAATTTAACGCTTGGGGAAATAAATTTAAAAATAAGAACGATAATAAAGTCAACATTCAACTTAATTCGCTTCTATCTAAGAATACAGAGATGATAAATCATTCAAATATAATTCTTGAAGGAGGATCAATTGAGAGTAATGGCAATGGAATTGTTTTAACAACGGAAAAATGTCTTCTCAATAAAAACAGAAATAATAACTTAAATAAAAAAGAAATCGAGTCCTATTTAAAGTCTACACTTTTAATTGATGAAATTATTTGGCTTTCACACGGAGTAATAAAAGGAGACGACACTGACGCTCACATTGATACACTTGCAAGATTTTGTAATCAAGATACAATAGCATATTCAATTGACAGTAGTTCTGAATTAATTGCCATGGAAGAAGAACTACAAACTTTGACTCAATCGAATTCAAAAAAATTCAATTTGATACCATTACCTATACCCAACTATACTTTAAAAGGTAAAAGACTTCCTGCAACTTACACTAATTTCCTAATTACTAACAACAAAGTTCTCGTTCCCGTTTACAATAAACCCGAGGATGAATTCGCCATCAAACAATTTAAATCATGTTTTAATACTAGGGAAGTTGTGCCTATAAATTGCGAAGCCTTGATAAGGCAAGGAGGATCATTACATTGTTTAACAATGCAATTACCTGAGGGATTTTTAAACTTAGCTTTACTTTCATGAACACTATCAAGACCGGAATAATTCAGATGAGAAACTCAGATAGTATTTCTGAAAATCAATCATACATTAAAACTGAATCTAAAAAACTTAAAAAAGAAGGAAGCCAGCTTATTATTTTACAAGAACTACACGATACAAAATATTTTTGCCAATCTGAAAATGTAGCTCATTTTGATTTAGCGATTCCTATACCAAGCGACAATACGAACTTCTACAGTAAACTGGCAAAAGAAACTAAAACGGTAATTGTCACCTCACTTTTCGAAAAAAGAGCTCCTGGTATTTACCATAATACAGCTGTAGTGTTTGACTCCGACGGTAGTATTGCTGGGAAATATCGTAAAATGCATATACCTGATGATCCTGGATATTATGAGAAATTTTATTTCACACCAGGGGATTTAGGTTTTAATCCTATTCAGACCTCACTTGGTAAGCTTGGCGTTTTAATATGTTGGGATCAATGGTATCCCGAAGCAGCAAGAATAATGACCTTAAAAGGAGCTGAGTTATTAATTTACCCAACTGCAATTGGATTTGACAACGATGACACCCAAGCTGAAAAAAACAGACAAATAGAGGCGTGGAAAACGATTCAAAAATCGCATGCTATCACAAACGGAATACCGGTCATTACTGTAAATCGAAGTGGATTTGAAAAAAACACAGAATCAGATAGTCTTGGAATTTCATTTTGGGGAAATTCTTTTGTAGCGGGCCCTCAAGGAGAAATACTATTCGAGGCAGATATTAATCCTGTTTCAAAGGTTATTGAAATTGACCTAAATAGTTCAGAACAAGTCAGAAGATGGTGGCCATTTTTAAGAGATCGAAGAATTGAGGATTATGATGAAATATTAGAAAGATATATTGACTGATTATAAAAAGCCTCTTATTTAAAAATAAGAGGCTTTTTATAATTTTTTAATATCTATAAATCGTCTGGACTTGGCGCTACAGCGATTTTCTTCTTTGGTGGCTTGATGGATTTAACAAAAATAATATTTACAATTTCTCCATCAACAGTAATTCTTGACTTAGAAATTCCATTGGAAATAACCGCTTTCTCGTCGTGTTTCCAATGCTTCGTGAATATTTGATAACTACCATCTTCATTTTTTATGTACATCTGAGTAACTGCACCTTTTTCAACCTGTACCTTACCCAATACACATTCAGCCGTAGTACCTTGACGGAATGTAATTACAACATTTTCATACCAACCATCTTTAACAATATTAGCACCCCTTTCTTCAAACTTTTTTGAATAAGCATCATAACAATTACCACCATCTCCTGCAAAAACTCCTGTTGAAGCAGCCACTAAAAATAGACTTAATACTAATTTTCTCATTTCTTTCAATTTAATTTTAACTCACCTTAAACAAAAGACTTGCCAAAAAAAGGTACTTACTAATCATCGGTAAAATTAACAAATAATTGTTAATTTTACCCACTTATCAGATAGCAAGCAATATTTAACAAAAAAAACATTCAAAATATAGTATTTGAATAAGCCTTTATTAGTTTTAAAAAAACATATTTTATGCTAATAAAAACTTTTGGGGGCGCAGTTCAAGGAGTTGATGCAACTTTAATAACAGTAGAGGTCTCTGTTTCAAAAGGAATAAAATTCTTCTTAGTTGGTCTTCCTGACAAAGCAGTTCAAGAAGCCGAAATCAGAATTGACACAGCATTAAGAAATACAGAATATAAAAGACCAGGAAAAAAAATTGTCATTAACATGGCTCCAGCAGACCTTAAAAAAGAGGGTGCCGCTTATGACCTTCCAATTGCCATAGGTATTCTTGGCGCCTCTGAGCAAATTAATAACGAATACCTAGATCAATATATAATTATGGGAGAACTCTCCCTTGACGGCACACTACAACCAATTAAAGGAGCCTTACCCATAGCTATCCTAGCTAGAGAGAAAGGGTTTAAGGGAATTCTTCTTCCTAAACCAAATGCAATAGAGGCTGCCATCGTTGGAGATATAAATGTTTTTGGCTTTAATAATATTAATGAAGTAATTAAATTCACCAACGACCCCAGTAAGTTTAACCCAACAAAAATCAATACTAGAGATCAATTCTTTAACAGTATTGACAATCCTGATTTTGACTTTTCGGATGTAAAAGGTCAAGAAAACATTAAAAGGGCAATGGAAATAGCCGCAGCTGGAGGGCACAACTTAATATTAATAGGTCCGCCAGGTGCTGGAAAAACGATGTTAGCAAAAAGGTTTTCTTCTATTCTGCCACCGATGACTTTACATGAAGCGTTGGAAACTACAAAGATTCACTCTGTGGCAGGTAAACTAAAAGGAGACATTGGACTTGTTGCCCAGCGTCCTTTCAGAAGTCCCCACCACACAATATCGGATGTGGCATTAATTGGCGGCGGTACAAATCCACAACCAGGTGAAGTATCGATGGCACATAATGGAGTTTTATTTTTAGATGAATTACCTGAGTTTAAAAGAACAGCGTTAGAAGTTCTTCGACAACCATTAGAGGATCGATATGTTTCAATTTCAAGAGCCAAATTTACAGTTGACTACCCTGCTAGTCTTATGTTAATAGCAAGCATGAATCCTTGCCCTTGTGGGTATTATAATCATCCCGAAAAAGATTGCATTTGCCCCGGAGGAGCTGTACAAAAATACCTCAACAAAATTTCAGGACCACTTTTAGATCGTATTGATTTACACGTCGAAGTAACTCCTGTATCTTTCGATGAACTAGCAGATATCAAGCCTGCTGAGAAAAGCACTAAAATTCGTGTTCGTGTTTTAAAAGCAAGAGAAATTCAAAATGAAAGATTTAAAGCCCACAAAACAATCCATTCTAATGCTCAAATGACTAGCCAACAATTAAAAAACTCTTGTATTCTTTCTGAACAATGTAAGAATCTTTTAAAAAATGCGATGAATAAACTTGACTTATCCGCAAGAGCTTATAACCGAATTTTAAAAGTGGCACGAACAATTGCTGATTTGGATAGCTATGAAAATATACAAACCAACCATATAGCCGAAGCTATACAATATAGAAGTTTAGACCGTGACGGCTGGGCAGGTTAACAGAACTAAATTTACATCATCCTAAAAATAAAGACATAAATTTACGCGCATTAAGACTCAAGAAACACGAGTAAATATGATTTAAGAACTAATACTTTTTTAACCTCTAGCAAAAAATTGAATCTATATTTATGAGATTAATAAGCAAAACATTTATAATGGATATTAGCGTGATATATTTACTATATAAAACCCTATCTACCAATAAATTTTTAACCACTCAAACTCTCTCTTGTTAAAATGAATTAGGTAACTCTTCTATAGGAGTTTAAATCAATTATCCTTAATGGAATCAAAATCTAACCCTGAATAAATAAGAAAAGAATGGAGAATTTTAACTCAACCTTAAACAAATTGACAGAACCAACAGGATAACAAATGCTAATTCTCTTACGAAAACTCGCTTAATAGATATAAAAAATTCAATTGAAAAAATTGACATAGGCAATGCTAAAAATAGAATTAATTTCTCATTTTCAAATTCTTGTTGAAAAAACAAAAAAGAAATAAAAAGGAAAATAGATGCCCAAATCCAAATCCAATAATGAATTCTACTCTTAATATTCTTCTTCTCAATAACTGCAAATAATTTAACCAAAAACAAAAATTCAAAGATTAAAACACCCATCACAAGTATTTTATGAACATTAAAACCTAAGCTAAATTTAGGATAAGAAAAATTAAAATTAAAGCCCCCTATCTCTAAATCCAACAAATAAATTATTACAAAAAAGAATAAAAAAACACTCCCTATTCCAAATAATGGAATTATAAAATCTCGCCAACCGAAGGTGGTTACCAAAGCCAAGCCTATTAAATAAATAAACAATAAACCAATCAACGAAGGTGAAATTACAATTAAGCCACCTAGCAACAACCCAATTCCAAATACTTTTAAATAATTACGGGTTGAGTTGTGAAGAGACACAAGCCTCTCACTAACCAATAAAAGCATAAAAATTGATATCTGATGTTCCATAAAGCCTTCCGAAACAGATATTCCTAAACAAAAAACCATATAAAGTATAGCAGGCAGTGTATTACTCATTCCTATAAACTTATGCCTTGCTAAAAGATACAGTAATGCAAACCCAGTAATTAAAATAAATATTTCCCCTATAACTATTTTTAACAATGGAATTAGATCCAACAATAAGAACCCTTGTGAAATCTCATAAATCCCAACTACCCCACTTAAAAACCAAAGAATAAAAACCACTAAATATCCCACAATAGAATTTGTACCGTTCGCTATTTTTATGATCATACTTTAAATTTAAAATTTTATTGTTTGAAATTTATTATCATCTTGAAATTCGTTTAATAATAATTTTCCTTTTATATTTGTTGTAAATCGAATTAAAATGAATATCAACGGAATCGCAGATTTTTTACATCAGTTTTTTTATAAAACATTTGAAGTTTTACCAATGATTGGGTGGGCTGCAAACTACTTTTTCCTAATTGTTATGTTTTTATTCTTCCTCTATTGGTTATCTGTTTTAGCAAAGTCTCCTGCAGAAAAATGAAGACATTTATCATAATATTTGAAAGCTAACAATTAATGTTAGCTTTTTTTATGCCCGAAATCTTTAGAACCAATAGTAAAGGCACAAAAAAAGCCATCCTAAGACAGCTCTTTTAAAAATATTAAATCAATTAATTTCCAAATGTTGGTTTCTCTTGTGAGTCAGTAACCGTGTTCACATCCATATTGGTAATCTGATCTTCCTTCCAAAATCCGTTGTAAGTTGCGCTGTTGGGCCATTGAAACTTGCCACTTCCTTCTCTTCTATCGGATTTCCATTCTCCAGTATAACTTCCTTTGTTTTTCCAAATATATACTCCAGAACCATCTCTCTTGTTAATATGAAAAGCGCCTTCGTATCTATCACCATTAGCGAATTCATATTTACCTCTTCCGTTCATCTTTCCTCCTTTCCACTGTCCTTCGTATTTATCTCCATTGGCGAACTGATAAGTACCACTTCCATTATGGCAATTTCCTTTTACGCATTGCGCGCTAGCGTTTAACCCTAAACCACCGATAAAAAACAAGGTAACGTAAATTATTCTTTTCATTATAATAAATTTTTAAGTTGGTATAATTGTTAAAAACAAATCCCGTACCAAAAACCTTTAAACTGTAAAAGTTAAGCCAATTACGGATATTAGTTTACTGAAGTTTCAACTCTGGATAAAATTAGCTAATATATTCGAGTTATCAAATTTTCTAAAGAATCTAAGCATTATATTGAATAAATATTTAAAAATATTATACTTGTGTTATGGGGAGAGTCATTTACATCACATTTTTAATTGCGTTAACAATTTCTTGTACCCAAGAAAACATTCGACCTAACAATTTACTATCAAGAAAACAGCTTGTTGAAGTACTCTATGATTTTCATTTAGTAGACGCCGCCTCAAAGCACTCTATTATAGCTAACAATAGAAATAACAAAATAAAACATGCCCAATACAAAGGCATTTTAGAGTACCATAAAATATCAAAGGGCCAGTTTGACTCAACAATAAACTACTATATATCTATTCCAGAAGAATTAAAAGTGATTTACGAAAAAGTAGAGCAAAAATTCATTCCCTGATAAATTTATCTGTATTATCTTTTAGGAAAAGGTCAGCTGTTTCCTTTACTGCAATTTTGATAGGAGTAAATTCAAATTGCAAGTCTTTTTTTATTTTTTGATTAGAATATTTAGTGATTCTCATAGCGCTATCTGCAGATTCTTTGGTAACCAAAGGATTTGATTTAAATAGAAAACTTTTTATTGCCTCTACATTACAAATTACACTCGTCATCCATTTTCTGACTAAAATCAACGGATAAGGTTTATTTAAATATTCTGAAATGTAATTAAATAGTGTTTGAAAAGTTAAATTCTCTGCTATTACTAAATAGCGTTCATTCTTAATATCACTATTCATCAGCTCGGTCATAGACTTAACTACATCATTAATATATACAAACCCATTAACGCCAAGTGTATAAAACCTCAAGCCATTCCAAACTTTCAAAAACAAGTTACTACTTGATGAATTCCAATCCCCTCCACCAATTATAATTGAAGGATTTACGATTACAACATCTAATCCTTCTTCACTCCCTCTCCATACTTCCATCTCTGCAAAATATTTCGAAATTGAGTACTTGGATAAAGCTACATCGTTTTGCCAATCGATCTTCTCTGTTATAAAATCTCCATTCGTTGTATTTCCGATAGCTGCAGTTGAGCTTACATAACACAACTTTTTTATATTGTAATCTAAAGATAGATTTACAACATTTGAAGTACCTTCAATATTTACCTTTAACATTTGATTTTTATCTCTTTTATTAAAAGAGACCATCGCTGCACAATGATAGACGTATTCGACACCTATAAAAGCGTCTTCTAATACAGCTGGATTAAGTAAATCAGACTTAATCCATTCAACTTTTTTCAAAACATCGCTCCAAGAGACTTCAAACAGATCAAAGAAATGTTTGATCTTATTCAACGATTTTTCATCGCGATAAATAGCTCGAATTGACTCCTCACCCTTTATTAATTGTTTCAATAAATGCGAACCAACCAATCCAGTACCTCCTGTAACTAAAATCATACAGTAAAATTAAGGATAATACGCCTTGACTAACTGAAATATTCTAAATTTACATAAAATTTTGATTATGGGTTTTGTAAATGAATTACAATGGAGAGGTATGATTCACGACATCATGCCAGGAACGGAAGAACAATTGGAAAAAGAATTAACTGCTGGTTATGTAGGATTTGATCCAACAGCCGATTCTTTACACATTGGAAATCTAGTATCGATAATGATGCTTAAGCATTTACAAAAAGCAGGTCATAAGCCATTTGCGTTAGTTGGCGGCGCTACAGGTATGGTTGGAGACCCTTCTGGTAAATCTGAAGAGCGAAAATTCTTATCTGAAGAAACACTTCAACAAAATTTAGAAGGAGTAAAAGCTCAATTAAATAGTTTTTTAGATTTCGATTGCGGTGAAAACTCAGCCGAAATCGTAAACAACTATGACTGGTTTAAAGACTTCTCTTTACTTGATTTTTTAAGAGACGCAGGAAAACATCTTACGATCAACTATATGATGAGTAAGGACTCTGTTAAAAAGAGATTAGAAACAGGGATTTCATTCACCGAATTTTCTTACCAATTAATTCAAGGATACGACTTCTACCATTTAAATAAAGAAAAAAACTGTAAGCTTCAAATGGGTGGTTCAGATCAGTGGGGTAATATTACAACTGGTACAGAATTCATTCGTCGTTTTGGAGGAGGTGATGCTTTTGCTTTAACTTGTCCTCTAATCACTAAAGCTGATGGATCTAAGTTTGGTAAATCAGAAGGTGGAAATATCTGGCTTGATCCAAAAAGAACTTCTCCTTACAAATTCTACCAATTTTGGTTGAACCAAAGTGATGAAGATGCATTAAAATCTATTAAAATCTTCACAATGAAAACAGAAGAAGAAATTAATAAATTAAATACTCGACATAATGAGGCTCCTCATCTAAGAGTCTTACAAAATGCATTAGCAGAAGACATTACTGTTACTGTACATTCTAAAGAAGCACTAGAAAACGCCAAAGCGGCTTCTCAAATTTTGTTTGGTAAATCAACTGAAGAGAATGTAAGAGAATTAAGTGCCGAAGCATTCCAACTTATTGGTCAAGAGGTTACTTTACATGAAATTAACAAAGACATTATCCCGAATGGAATTAGTATAATTGACCTTCTTTCTGAAAACGCACCTATTTTTAATTCAAAAGGTGAAGCTAGAAGAGCGTTAAAAAATAATGCAGTTGCTGTTAACAAAAATAAAGTTCAAGACTCAAAAATGATAACTTCCCATGATGTTATTAAAGAAAACTACATCTTATTGCAAAATGGTAAAAAGAACTACCATCTAATAGTATTACAAGACTAAAATTTGAACTACATTCTACATATAGACTCGAGTACAAAAGTATGCTCCATTGCTTTAAGCAACGGAGCCCAACTTTTAGAATTAATCGAAACAGATAGCGAAAAGTTAGCCCACAGTGAAAAATTGCACGTATTTATTGAACAATGTTTAAATAAAGCTGGTATTCAACCCGCTAACCTTAGTGCCGTTTGTGTTTCTAAAGGCCCTGGTTCTTACACCGGCTTACGAATTGGTGTATCCGCAGCAAAGGGATTGTGCTACGGCTTAAGCATTCCTTTTATCGCAATCGACACATTGGAAGCAATGGCTGATTCCGTTCAATTTAAAGTAGAGAACAACGCTATTCTAATCCCGATGATTGATGCAAGACGAATTGAGGTTTTTTGTTCTGTCCATCAAAACGGAAATACACAAACAAAAGTTCATGCAAGAGTTTTAGATGAGAAACCATTTACCGAATTAGAAGGTAAAAAAGGGTATTACTTTGGAGATGGTGCCGAAAAAGCAATTCAATACATGCCTTTATCATTTACCTTTTTAAAAAATCAGAATACATCGGCCAAAAATCTAATTTCGTTAGCTTGGAAAAAATTTGAAAATAACGACTTTGAAGATACTGCTTATTTTGAGCCTTTTTACCTGAAAGACTTCAAAGCAGGAAAACCTAAGAAAGTTTTAAAGTAGCTATTTCAGTAAGCTTTGAATTGCCTCAAACATTCTGCGAGGATCTTTTCCGTTATATAAACACTGATAAACAGCATCTGCAATAGGTAAATCAAGCTCAAATTTTGTCTGAATTTCATTCACACATTTTGATGCATAATATCCTTCTGCAATCATTTTCATTTCAAGTTGAGCTACTTTTACAGAGTAACCTTTTCCGATCATATTACCAAAAGTTCTATTTCTTGAATATTGGGAATAAGCAGTAACCAATAAATCTCCTAAATAAGCAGATGTTTTAACATCTCTGTGCTTTGGATATACGTAATCAATAAATTGTTCTGTTTCTCTAATTGCGTTCGAAATAAGGACAGCCATAAAATTATCTCCATAACCTAAACCATGACAAATCCCTGCTGCAATAGCATAAATATTTTTCATTATGGCACTATACTCAGTACCTACTAAATCATCATTTTTATTTACTTTGATATAACGACACTTAAAAAGATCACCAATAGCGTATGCTCTTCCTCTAGTAGGGGTTGCAATTGTTAAATAAGATAACCTTTCATGAGCAACCTCTTCTGCATGACATGGTCCTGCAACAATAGCCATATTATTGTACTCTACATCAAATTTTTCATTTAAATAAGCAGCTGGAATAAGCGTAAATTCTGGAATAATTCCCTTAATAGCAGAAACAATTATTTTATCTTTTAAATCTTCTTTTGTAATTCCCGATTTTTCAAATTCTCGGTGCAAGAAAGCCGATGGAATCACTAAAAATATTACATCTGAAGATTGAATTACTGATTTTAAATCAGTAGAAACATTCAGCTTTTCAGTATCAAATTCAATAGAAGAGATATAATTGGGATTATGACCGAAATTCTTAATGTATTCAGAAGTTTCTTCACGGCGAACCCACCAATTGATTTCTTCGACATTATTCAATAGAATTTTGGATAAAGCTGTAGCCCAACTTCCTCCTCCAACAACTGCTATATTTGAATTCCCTAACACAACCTTATCCTAAATATTCAATAACTAAACCTTCTTCAGTTTTGGTCACCTTGGTTAAACCAGCTTTACCCAAACCTTTTAATGTTTTATCCCAAGCCTTGTTGCTTAAATCTAACTTACTTTTAAGAACACCTAAATCCATTTTAATTTCATTAAGTAAAATGTCAACGACCGCTTTTTCATTTCCTGATAATTCAGGGCCTTTCTTTGCTTCTGGTTTCATTTGAGGGAAAAACAACACATC
>ERZ1039804.1810-NODE-1810-length-11544-cov-6.060493_pt1 | contig 11544 bp, 17 predicted proteins | sample MGYA00383089_ERZ1039804 | MGnify/ENA primary metagenome ERZ1039804 (study PRJEB29581, sample SAMEA5548359) | metagenome | biome: marine; feature: coastal; material: water | depth 1 m | study: Short-term variability in the microbial, nano- and picoplankton...
GTATGGCTCAAAGGAAGTGATGGGTCACTTGGTTTACCAGTCAACAGAAAAGCTCAAGCGTGATGAATACTCGGCGCTAATACAGCAAGTGTATGTCATTGCTGGCAGCATGGGTGTGCAGCTACCCTCAGTAGGGAGACAGTATGAGTAACGCAGCAGGTAAGCGACACATGGGCAGGGTGGCAGAGCTAGGGTGTTTGGTTTGTGGCAGCCCAGCTAACGTGCATCATATTCGCACCGAGCGAATCAAAAGTGACTTTCTGGTGGTCCCGCTATGTCGTGAGCATCATCAGGGTGACTTTAGTATCCACAATAGCAAGGAGCAGTTTACTAACATCTACGGCAGCGAACTGCATTTATTAGCCGAAACATTAGAGAGATTAGCGTGAAACATTATAAGACTGATATCGGCAGCCACACGATGGCTGATTTAATGGAACTAACTGGCAAGAGCCGCTCAACTGTAAATTCAATGATACGAGCTGGTGCTTCATTCAAACCGGGTGCGCAGGCTAGGCCAGAAAAACTTATAGAGTTTGAGGGCAGAAGTATGACAGCTAGGCAATGGCTTGAGACGGTTGATAACCCACCGTTAAGGTCGGAGTTCATGCAGCGTCTCAGGAATGGCTGGAAGCTGGACCGAGCACTAACGCCGGTTACTAAGTCAGCACGCATAAGGCCGGACGGTGAAAAGCTACCTGAAGAGTTGCAGAAAATTACCGACGAGGTCGAACAGATATTTGGCTATAACCCAAAACTGCTCCACGCTGCAAGGCTGCATGCTCAGGGGTTTTCGGATGAAGATATACAGCGCCGTATAGCCCAGCTATAATGGAATCTCCAAGAATATCAGCGGCTAGAATTATGGCATTGCCACGTGATAAGTGGATGGATAACATGCTTAACACTGTAGAGCCGCACCTTCAGTCGATGGTCAGGCTGCATATCAACAATGCTTTATGGAGGCGAAAATGGGCAAGGTAAATCGAAGAGCGGCTAGGGTGGATGACAACCAAAAAGCTATCGTGGAAGAATTGCGGTCATATCCCGGGATTATGGTGGTTCTGGGCGTGGACGATATACTGGTGGGCCATAAAGGTAAGAATTACTGGTATGAGGTTAAAAACCCGAACGCAATAAGCAAGCGCACTGGTGAGTTGCTTTGTAGCAAGGTCAAAGCTGGCCAGAAGGTTTTGGCAGAAGAATGGACGGGTCATTATAAAATGGTGACCACGGCTGAAGAAATATTATCAGATATATGGGGAGACATATGATAGAAAATAAATGGCCGGACACTGACGAGCGAATGAACAACATTGGCTTAAATGGTAACACCGGTGAGCACTATGGAACTGACTTGGATGACGAGGAGCAGGCAAGGAAGGCTCTTTTGGAAAAGCTAAACGCTCCGCACAAGAACTTATCGGACAGGCAGGTTGGCGGCAGTCACTACAAAAAGCACAGCATTCAGCCGTGGGATATTGTTGATGAGTACGGTCTGGGCTTTTACGAGGGGAATGTATTGAAGTATTTGTTAAGGAGCAAGGATGACAGGCGTGAAGACTTGCAGAAGGCTATGCATTACCTAGAAAAGATTTTGGAAGGTTTGGAATAATGCAGGGTTTAGTGAGTGACATTAAATCGTGGCATTATGACCGCAACCTCATTGACGGCTCAACAGATAAGGATCAGTTTCTCAAGTTAATACAGGAGTGCGGGGAGCTGTCAGACAACATCTGCAAGGGTAACAATTCTGACATTGCAGACGACATCGGCGATATTATGGTGGTCCTAATTAACATCGCAACTAGGAATGGCTTGTCATTGGAGCATTGCCTGCAGGTGGCCTACAGTGACATCAAGGACCGTAAAGGCTTGATGGTTGACGGGGTTTTCGTTAAGGAAGCAGATATGGGGAAGATATCTAATGAGGGATGTTAGGCAGGCTGACTTTACAGAAGAAGAGGTAGCGTTTTTGCTGCAGGCCGTGTTAACGCTCAAGGCTGACTTTCAAGCGGCTGATGACGAGAGGTTATGGACGGTCATCCAAAAGCTGTGCGACTTGGTCGGTGCAGATATTGAGTTTATAGAGCAGGACCAAGATTTTGGCTGGAATGATGAGTGGGATGGAAAGCTTGATTCATAACGAAAGACTAATGGGGGGGTGGGGCTAATGGAGCTGACGCAAGATCGACTTAAGGAACTTTTTCAGTATGACCCGGTTACAGGGCTTTTTTGTAGGCTGAAGTCAAGGGGCCGTGCAAAAGCTGGCGACATATCTGGCAGCCCACAGGCAATGGGCTATCTCGTAATAAAGATCGACAGGATTAATTACTATGCGCACAGGCTTGCGTTCCTATATATGAATGGTGGGTTCCCAGAAGATCAAGTGGACCACATCAACCATAAGACCGATGACAATCGATGGATTAATTTGCGACCAGTTACAAGGGCTGAAAACTCGCACAACCGTAAGCTAAATTCCAACAGCACGTCTGGCGTTAGTGGTGTAGTGCGGGACCACAAGAGCGGTAGATGGGCGGTAAGGTTTGTGATTGATGGCAAGAAGCGTCATTTTGGATGCTTTGATACTGTCGAGGAAGCACTGCCAGTGTTGCGAGAGGCTCGTAGGGTCGGCGGATACCACGTTAACCATGGCATATAAGAATGCGGTACCACGTACCGAAAAGCAGGCGGCACTATTAGTTGACAGGCATAAGAGAGGGGCGCTGCACACCGAGTGCGAGCATCTAGTTTGGGTATCGTTCCCATCTAATGATCTGAAAATGTGTCACGAGTGCCGGGTAGAGATACACGACGATGGAAGCTATTTGGGGTAAATTATGGCAAGCAATGCAGGCAAAGGCGACGTAAGGCGCAAAGAGAACACAAAGGCTGTCACGGATAATCTGGCTAAGGTGGATTGGTCCAAGCACAAGCCGGTAACAAAATTCAAGGTAACCTACAACGGTAAGGAGCGAAAATAACGTTGCTTACCATCCGTTCGGCCAGTGACAATTTGTACAAACTCAAGTTTAGGTTTATGGAGTGTGGTACACTATAGCCCAAATTAAGTAAAGCAATTAAATCAAGAGGTTTAAAGCTAAGTATGGCTAGAACGCTAGGAAGTAAAGATAAACCAAAGCGGGCGCTGGTTATGCGCTTGAAACAGGTTTATGGTGAGGAGTTTGATGTCGTTATGAACATGGCTCACAACGCAACTAATTTGCAAGGTATCGCGGACGCAGCGATGCAAACATTGCACACAGCTACAGCTAATGGAGTGCCTTCTGACGAGGATGACGCCAAGGCGGTAGTTCAGGCATTGCGCGGTGCTTCGACTGCAGCTAATGATGCTATAAATGCATGGGACAAGGTAGCGGTATACGTGCAGCCTAAACTTAAGCAAGTTGAGGTTACTGGTGAGGGTGGTGGAGCAGTCGATACCCATTACACCGTCGAGTTCATTGAGCCGGACAGCGATGCCCAATCTAAAGGTTAACGCCAAGCTTAAGCCTCTTATGACCAAGAATAAACCTATCAAGGTGGCTATTGGTGGTAGGAACAGCGGTAAGTCAGTTGGCTTCGGTGACATCTTCACAATGAAGATGGACACAGAGAAGGCTGACATCTATTGTTTGCGTGAGTTCCAAGATTCAATAACTGACTCAGTGCACAGAGTCTTTCAGGGGTCAGTCAAGCGCAGACTTCAGCTAGATGGCTGGGAGGTAACCAAGGACCGAGTGCAGGCCCCGAATGGAGCCGTTACTCGTTACAAGGGTGCTAGTCGTAGCCCTGACTCAATACAGTCAGCAGAAGGCTACAAATATTCATGGTTTGAAGAAGCTCACACCATGAGCCAAGAATCCATTGACAAGTTGCTGCCAACCATTTTGCGGAACCCCGGTTCAGAGTGTTGGTTTAGTGCTAACCCACAATCATCTGCCGACCCATTCTCTCAACGATTTATTGTTCCCTATCAGAAGCAGCTTGACCGTGATGGCTATTATGAAGATGATCTACACCTGATAGTTGTCATCAACTGGCGTGATAACCCGTGGTTCGGTGAGGAGGGTGAAGCCCTGCGCTCATGGGACTACAATAACTTGCCAAGGGCTAAGTACAATTGGATCTGGGAAGGCAAATACAACGACGCTATCGATGACTCCATTATAATGCCTGAATGGGTAGACGCAGCTGTTGATGCTCACCTTAAAATTAAGGGTATGGACCGCGGCGTGAAATCGATGGGTTTTGATCCAGCTGATGAGGGTTCAGATGATAAGGCCGTTGCAGTGCGACATGGTGTAGTTATCACTAAAGCTGAGGCATGGGGTGAGGGCGACCTGAGCGATGCTATTGATAAAGCGTTCCAGATAGCTTATGACGACAGGTGCACCAACTTGGTATACGACTCGGTCGGTATCGGCGCCGGCGTCAAGGTGGGCCTAGATGACAGGCTTGGCAACTATGCTATGGCTGTAGAGGGCTTCAGTGGTGGTGCCACCCCAGAATATGCGGACAAGAAATACAAGGACGACATAATGCATGGCGACCTGTTCTCGAATAAAAGGGCACAGGCGTACTGGCTTTTGCGTGACAGGTTTGAAAACACATACAACGCTATCGAAAAGGGTATTTACATCGACCCCGCAGAGATGGTGAGTATTGATTCAACAATTACAGGTTTGGCGCAACTTAAATCTGAGCTGGTGCGGATACCTCGTAAACGTACAGCCAACAATACATTTGTGCAGATACTATCAAAGCCTGAAATGAAACACAGAAAGATACCATCTCCCAACTTAGCTGATGCTGTTATGATGTGCTTTGCTAATAAAGAGATTAAACATAAATCCAAATACACCGACTGGGGCGAGAATATTAATGGCTAATAAACCAAATCAAATGAGTGATGACCAGCTGGTCTCAATCTGTATGGAGGAGATAAGCCGTGGCATTGGCGGCGGTCTTGATGCAGAGAATGATAACGACATCAGCTTACCTTTAGACTATTATCTGGGCAAGCTGCCGGGTATACCGGCTGTAACAGCGAAAGACAAAAGTGCCTCCCGGTATGTGAGCATGGATGTTATGGACGGCATCGAGGCGACGGTCGCTGAGATCATGCCGACATTTTCAACGGACAGTATTGGCTTCTATGTCCCATCAGGAGAGGGTGACGAGGATAGTGCAGAGGCAGAATCTGCGTTAGTTAACTACCTGTTTTTTGAAGAGTATAATGGCTGGACATTACTGCAGGAGCTTCTAAAGGATGCGCTTCTCCACCGCAACTGTACCGCCAAGGTCTACTGGGATGAGCGCGCCAATGTCGTCTATGAAGAGTATGAGAACGTAAATCAGGCAGCGCTACAGCAAATACTTGCACCGACAGCACCACGACAAGAAGTCGAGATATGTGAGCAAGTTGTAGACGGTGAGGAAGAGATGCAGGCAATGGAGAAGACTCCTGAGCGCAATATGCTAGTCGAGATGGGAGTATCTCCCGACTTAGCACCACCTATCCAAGAAACATTTCATATTAGAATCAAGCGCACAACCATTGTTGGTAAGCCAGTCATTAAATCACTGTCACCTGAAGAGGTTATCGTTAACGGCGACCACAATAGCCCGTTTTTAGATGATGCTCGAGTTGTGTGTCATGAAAAAGCTGAAACATCATCAAGCCTGATAGCTCAGGGCTTCGACCCTGAAGTTGTTGCGCTATTGCCTGATTACAGCACAAATATCGAATCATTATCACGGAGCCGGGAGTCAGAGGAGTTCGATTACAGCTCATCCCATGAAGCTACAGCGATCAAACGGGTGTTCGAGTGCTACATCTTGGTAGACTACGATGGCGACGGTATTGCTGAGAGGCGTAAAGTCGTTATTGGTGACGGTGACCACTTACTTGCTAACGATCCAGTTAATTCTGTCTCACTAGTCGGTGGCGTTGCCACGTTGATGCCTCACAAGTACAAGGGCATCAGCTTGTTCGAGCGATTACGTGAGATTCAAGATACCAAGACACCTTTAATTCGCAGTGTTGTTGACGCAACACAGCTCGCAGCTAATCCACGTATGGGTGTAATCACTGGCGAGGTAAATATTGACGACTTGTTGACATCAAGGACTGGTGGACTGGTTCGCGCAGAAAACCCGGGGTCTGTCTTTGAGCTACCCAAGGGTGAAGTGTCGCAGACCGCTTACTCATTGCTGTCATACATGAATGAGCAGCGCAAAGAGCGTGGCGGCAGTGCTATCGGTATGGCAAACACGGCTAACGCTGCTGTAGGCCAAGGCGGCGACCACACCATGGAACGCGTCATGTCTAGCATGGAGTTAACTAACTCACTTATAGCGAAAAGTATGGGTGAAACTGTTATACGCGGCATCTTCATTGAGCTGCATAAGTTGATTCGTGAAAATTATGAGGGTGAGTTACAAGCACGAGTTGGCAGCCGGTGGATTAAGTCTATGCCTTCACAATGGCAATCCAGAGCTAACGTATCTGTTCAGATTGGTTCAAGCAATGCGGAGCGTGTACGTCAGGCTAATGTGTTGCGTGAGGCAATACAGTTACAAGAGAAGCTGGCGGGGCTTGGCTCGGTTATGTTTGAAGAGTCTAAGGCTTATACGACTATCAGTCAGGTCATGAAACTGGAAGGCATTAAAGCGCCCGATAGATTTTTCACAGACCCTGAGTCCGAGGAAGGTGTGCAAGCAACTCAAGGCAAGCAGCAGCAGTCTGAGGCAATGCGCCAGCAAGAGGAGTTGGTTCAACAAGCGATGGCTAAGGCTCAAAACGACATGGCAACAGGTGAGCTGATGAAGGGCCAAGCGGCACTGCAGGCACAGCAAGCCAAGGTTCAAATTGAGAGCATGAAGCAGGAGCTTGATCGTATGGCTGCTATGGTTGATGCAGCGGACAAAGCTGATGAGACCCAGTACAAGTATGACAAGATGGCGACTGATGAGGCGTTAGAGCTTACCAAGCTAGAGCTGCAGTACGGCACAGATGTCAAGGCAACAAATGAGGAAAATAAGTAGTGGACTATCCACTTAGCTTTAATCAGCGATATAACATTGGAGTAACAGATGAGCGTAAGTAACGAGAGATTACTGGCCTATGCTAAATATATGAACGATAACCTTGATGTTCATGAGGAGATCAAACTAAGGGTAGATACAAAAATGATAGCCAAGTTTAGAACGGCGTCATTAGAGGAGAGGCGCATTATCTCCGATATCATGGATGCTGATACATTTTACTTTAAAGAGATAGCCGTCATTCTGGCGGAGAACGACAATACTATAGTTAACGGGTAGGAGACATATCCACATGGCACAAGATAACGCAATAGAACAAGCAGCAGCAATTTTAAACGGTAGCACAGAGGCGCCAGTTGAAAGCGTTGTGGAGGCTGAAGCGGTAGAGGATATTGGTGCAGAAGCTGTCATTACTGAAGGCGAAGAGCCTGAAGAGGTAACCGAGGGAGAGGACGAATCAAGCGATGAAGGCCCGATGACTCTAAAGCAGTTAGCTGAGGCTATCGAGGTTGATGTTGACTATCTGTACGACATCGAGATTGGAATGGGTGATAATCAGGACCCTATTCCGGTCGGTAAGCTAAAGGACGAATACCAAGCTGCGGTCCGAGCTAACACACAGCTTCAGGAGAAGCTGGACAGTCAAGCCGCTGAGTTTGAGCAAAGAAACACAGGTATGCAAGCACAGCAGCAAGTTAGTGAGCAGGTCCAGATGGCTAACTATGAGCTGCAGGATGTCCAAAAGGAATTTAACAATATAGACTGGGAAAGGTTCGAGCAAGAATCTCCCGGGGAGGCTGCATTGGCTCGTCAAAAGTTCATGGAGCGTCACCAGCGAGCGCAGCAGACTATACAGCAACTTGCTCAACAAGAAGAGATTCATCAGGGCCAATACATGCAGGCAATGGGGGAAAAGCTAATTGAGCTCATACCATCATGGTCGGACCCGGCTGTGCGTTCAGAGGAGCAGGGCCAGATACGTGAGCTATTAACGGGTATGGGGTACACTGACGAAATGTTGCGCAATACACGCGACCCATTAGCTGTTAGTGTGGTTCATCGACTGCTTAAGGCGGAGGCTCAACTTGCTGGCGGTGCTGCTGAGGTTAAGCGTGTGCGCAGCGCTCCCAAGGTTCTAAGGCATTCAAATGGTAGGTTTAAAGAAAAGGATGACCAGCAAGTAATTGCGGCAAAGAAGGCTGTTTCAGCCAACCGTAACCGTCACACTGAGCTGGCAGCGGCCAAGGCGATATTCAGTAAACGCTAAGGTGTATAACAATTACCACCATGCCTGAAAAACATGGTGGTTTTTTTAGCCTAGTGCATTGACACGAGATGTGTTATATAATAGGCAGCAGCAATTAAGGTAGAGATGCCAGCCATCAAAGTCTAGGCGAGAGCTATATGGAAATTGATAGGTAGATAACGATTGTATTTTATTTATTTATTTATTAACTATATAAGGAGCCTATCATGGCTGCAAATCAATTAGACGAAGTCAACCTGTCCGATGTGGCGGTTGGTGGTCAAATTCACGAAGACGTTATGGATCAAATCTTTGACGTTTCCCCAGTAGATCGTCCTTTCTGTGACATGATTGGTTCTGATACATCAGAAAACCATCTTAAGTCATGGGTACGCGAATCATTAGAAGCTGCGAACAAAGATAACGCACGTGTTGATGGTTCTAGCTCTGCTGGATTAGACGACACCGTTACAGGTGAGCGCATTTCTAACTATCACCAAATCATGAGCAAAACAGTACGTGTTTCTGATCGTGGTCGTAGTTCTGACACAATCGGTTCAAGTGATGAGTTAATTCGTCAGCTGATGAAACGCCAAAAGGCTGCTCGTCGTGATGAAGAAGCTGCACTAGTATCTGGTAACGCTGCTGTTGAAGGTAACGGTACATCTGTTGCATCTAAATTAGCTGGTATCGGTTCATGGATCTCTACAGGCCAAGGCTCAACAAATGCTGACCGTGGTGCTGGTGGTGCTGACCCTATACTGTCTGGTAACCCCGGTGGTTTCCCAACAACAGCAGCTACTGCTGGTACTAAACGTGCTTTGAGCGAGACTACCATCAAATCAATGATGCGTGTTGCTTACGAGAACGGTGGTAACCCGTCTGTAGCGATGTCTACACCTGCTGTGATTGAGGTCCTATCTGACTACTTGTTCACAAGTTCTGCTCGTGTTGCTACGCTGCAGTCTGATGTGGATAACAGTAACCGTACCGACAATGCTACAGGTGGCGGTCGTTCAGGTGGCGGTGTTGTCGCTCAGGGCTCTGTTAACATCTTAGTAACTAACTTCGGCACATTAGAGTTGGTTCCAAACCGTTTCCAAGGCGACAGCAGCACAGGCGCTGCTGACTTGTACCTATTGGACCCAGAATTATGGGAACGTAGCTACTTGCAAGGATACGAAACTAAGGAGTTAGCTCGCGATGGTCTTGGCGAAAACCGTGAAATTACGGTTGACGTTACGCTATGTAGCTTGAACGAAGAAGGTAACGCAATTGTTGCCGATATCGATTACGCTTTAGCTGGCACAGCTTAGAAAGAAGTTAGGGGGCGGTTAAGTGTTTAGCCGTCCCCTTTTTTTTATAACTGGAGTTTAATCATGGCCACAGCAAGTAAAGCAAAACCAAAGTTAGCAACATATAAGAATACAACAAGCGTTAATTTATACACAGAGGCGGGCCGATGCGTCCCCGGTGATATTGTTGCGCTATCGACAGCTCAAGCTAAAGCATACAAAGGACTTGAGCTTTGCAAGACGAAATAACCTCACACGACCGTCATCACACGACCCGACTTGTAACTGAGGGCGACACGCTGTATGTGGACACTAAGTTTCACAACAAGGCAAGCCTAGAAATTAATAAGAAGATTCGTAACAGTCAAATGCTTGATAAGATGAAGCTTGGACTGCATGAAAATGAGGACGTGAGGGCAACGCTTTCTATACCGAGCAATATGGAGTGGGAGCTATTTAAACGTAAGCACCCGGACATATACAACGACCTGAAAGCTCCGCAAGAGGCTGACAGGATGAGCGCATTACGGCGCATTCAATTACTTGAGCCTGAATGGGTTCTGATGGAGAGATTCTAATGGCACGTAAACCTCTCATGATGATGCGTAAAAAGAACCCCATCACAGCAGTATTTACAAAGTACGCCAACCTTAAAACTAAGGTGGCAACCCCTGCCGGTCCAAAGCAAGGTAAATAACACATGAATTATACTGAGATAATTGACATGGCGCTGGGGTACGCAGACAGGTCTGACGCGGAGGTGACCAGCAACATGGACTCATTTCTGCGAATTGTCGAGTCTAGGGTTAACCGCCCGCTAAATACACAGAAGATGGTGTCTAGGGTATCGATTGAGTCAAATTCGGGCCAAGAATATTATGGATTGCCAGTTGACTTCGATGGTTTAAGAGATATAGAGGTTTCTCCTATTGGCGGTGGTAAGACAATTACACCCAAATATCTTTCACCGGAGCAACTTAACAACCGTGAGGGCAAGTCATTTAATGATATCGCTTATGCAATCATAGATGACCAGCTTCGGATACATCCGGCACAGTCAGATAAAATTATCCAGCTGGTGTACTATCAAAATTTACCGCGATTATCACCGGTGTTGCCTACTAACTGGCTAAGCGAGCTGTACCCTGACTGCTATGTTTTTGGTTTGTGTGTAGAGATAAACGCTTTTGTTAAGGACGCCGAAGCAGCAAACATGTGGGACGCCAGATTTAAAGAGTCACTGGCATCTATTCAGAATAATGACCGAGACACCAGATGGTCAGGAACGGCACTACAAGTGAGGATTGAGCGATGACAACACAAGCAGGAAACTGGGTAGCAGAGAGCTGCTCCACGCTCGGCACAGGCGATATCATTCTTGCCGGTGCAGCTACCGGACAGGCAACTTTCTCGGGCGCTTTGGCTGCCGGTGATGTGTTTTACTCTATAGAGGACGGCACCAGCCGTGAATGTGGTATCGGGACCTATGATGGCGCAAGCACGATTGTTCGCGGCGACATTAGAGCAACACTGGTCAACGGCATCTATACAAAGGTATCACCATTACCAATAACCTTAACAGGCACCGCTGTTGTGTCGTGTACTTACAATGCGTCAGCTTATGAAGATGTGGTCCAGTATGCTATTGATGCGGAGGCCTCTGAGTTGGCAAGTGCGGCAAGTGCAGCAGCAGCTTTGGTAAGTGAAACTAACGCAGCAGCTTCAGCAACGGCTGCAAGCTCCTCTGCCAGCTCTGCAGCCTCTAGTGCTAGTAGTGCCGCGGGCAGTGCAACAACAGCGACTACAAAGGCTTCTGAGGCTTCTACAAGCGCATCTAATGCTGCTGCATCGGAAACCAATGTAAGCAACTCTGCAAGCGCAGCTAGTACATCTGCTACTAATGCTGCAACAAGCGAGAGCAATGCAGCAACATCTGCTACCAATGCAGCC
>ERZ1039804.1813-NODE-1813-length-11515-cov-8.128010_pt1 | contig 11515 bp, 20 predicted proteins | sample MGYA00383089_ERZ1039804 | MGnify/ENA primary metagenome ERZ1039804 (study PRJEB29581, sample SAMEA5548359) | metagenome | biome: marine; feature: coastal; material: water | depth 1 m | study: Short-term variability in the microbial, nano- and picoplankton...
TAGGCCTTCGACAAATGGCATGATACCGCTATCGCGGGAATATTCATATCCCCTATTATACCCCAACCATTCTTTAAGTATTATTGCCTGTGCCTTAAAAGCGTCCATCCAATCATCATCGACGTTTGGATAAACAGATTCTATTTCTTTAAACGAAGATTCTTTACCTTTTTCAATCCAGGACTCAAAATATATTCTTGACGCATTCTCTTGTTTTGCTGTCTCTATAGCATTCAAGCCACCGCCACCCGATCCGTTGCCAAACATGACTTCGATCTGCAACTTAGGTATCTTGTTGTTTATTAATAGCTGTTGAATTTGACCTATCTTAACGCCCTTCTTCTCTACCTCACGTGGAATTTTTACGACCTTATAGTTTGCTTTAGGGTCAACAATAATTCCTACGCCGTAAGTTTTTTTGATAAGATCAAACACCGAAATGATGGTTGATTCATTCGGTCTTCTTTTAATCTTTTGTAAATCTTTTGAAGATTCTATCTTGAGATTATAGGCCATGAACAATCCAAAAAAAAATAGCCGAGGGTTCCCGGCTATTTATCATACCACACTGTTAAATTAGGAAGACGCTTTGTGATCATTAAAGATATGCTTTGCAGCAGCAGATGCATTCTCATCACTCATGTGGGGATTAGACTTTTTAACAATCTTGTGAACGTCTGCAACACTCTTCTCGTGTAGTGGAGAGTGGTAACTTGTACCTTTTTGGCCACCGTGCTGATAGACGTGCTCGTGGTGATGGTTGGTAACATTACCGCCGCCGGCACCATGATACGACTGTCCACCATGATTCCTAGTAACGTGTACACCAGACTCATGCTCGTCATTAAAGTGGTGTCCAGGTAAGTGACCATGATCACGGTGATGGTAATCACCAGATGCGCCAGGCGAACTCTTGGCCTTAATATCGTGAGAGTTCATCACTTCGTTACTTGCGTGATGGCCAGCACGCTGATCGTGGTATTTGTTATCAAGCTCTTCGCTCAAAACCCGGCCGGGTTTGAGGGTTTCTGAAATATAGCTAGCATATTGTTTCATTGCCTTGTCCTTTTAAGATAGTTTTTGATTATTTATTAAATGCCATCCTCTTGGTGTTTAGCAATACGTTCCTTGCCTAGACCAGTGTCATGGTATTTGACATTGTGGTGTGAGGGCTTGGGTAGATGTCCGTCTTTAAAACCAGGAGTATTGTACCCCTTATGGGCAATATGCTTTGGCAGCTTTTCTGGATGGTCAGGCTGAGTAGCAACCGAATGCTCATGAGCCATCACTTCATGGTGATGATGAACTTTTTCAGCTGATTCCGGATCCATCTTGTGGCCGGTGTGCTTCTCTACATGCTTTGCAAAATCCTTAGGCGTCTTGTGGCTTTCATACTGTGGATTTTCGGCATCCGGATGGTCACTCCATTTATTTCTGGACGGGATGTCTTGAACTTTACCAGTTCGTGTATCATGGTGAATGTAGTGAGCGTGTGTGTTAATACCATCATCGTGTCCACCAGAGTGCACTTGGCCATGATACTTGTGACGGCCATCCTTAGATGTGTGCACGTGGATGTAGCCAGCGTGATCTTCACTAGAATGATGTTTATCCAAATGCTTACCAACAGCGTGATCCTGGTTACCCTTATGAACGGTAACATTATGTGATACACCGTGCTCATAATCACTTTCTTCAACTAACCTACGACCTGGATGATTAATTTCAGAGATATACTGCGCGTACTTTTTCATTGTCTTGTCCTTTCAAGATGGTTTTTGATTATTTATAATTAGGAAGAACTACACTTCTCAGGATAACGACCACACTGGTACGCTCGGTCTTTTTGAATCATCCACTCCTCACGCTCACGCTCCCACTTGCCTCTCTCGTATGAGCAAGTGACAGAATCACCAGAACATCGGAAAGGTGGAAAGTCGCCATTGGGGTTTTGCGGATAGTACTGACTATCATCCTCTTTATTGAATACCTCTTGAAGGATCACAGTACCAAAGATGCCATACAGTACACCTGCTTCGGTGCTACCGATTGCTTTGCTTTGATTGGATCCAAAGAGAAAGACAGCAGCGACAGCTGCTAAAACAATTGCTTTCATGCTACACCTCCTACATTATTTAGCAGTCGAAGCTCCTGCATCCTATAGTAGTCTCGTAACCACACCTGAGGACTCTTGATAGTAGACTTCTGACTCATCTTCAAACCAACATTACGGAACTCTTGCTTGAGCTTCTTAGCCATGTCACGTCCCATGAACCGAGACACCAGCCTGACAAGTATCTGTCTGAACTTAACATCGTGGTGACGAGCACCACACTGATGAGCCATCTCATGAAGTAACGTGTACTGGTTCATGCCATTACGAGGACACAATTGGATGCGGCCGTCTGGATATGCCATGCCCGAAAACTTGGAGCGAGAACCCATATCTTTCTTGGGAACGACAAACGTGAGGGCCCCACCCAACTCTTTGTATGTCTTGGTTTTCACAATTCGGTCACAGTACTTCTGAGCTTCTTTAATATCATTAAATTGAATACCATAACCGTTGCGCGCATTGAAGCTCCACTCTGCTCGGTAGCACTTGTTCTGAGATGCATCCTTACGATAGGATACACGACCAGTCAAGACCTGACGAGTACGCTTGCGTACATACGCATTGTACTTTCTGACAAGCTCTACGTCAAAGCCAGGTATGGCTAACAGAATTTTGCTATCTAGTTCTATCATCCTTCGTCCTCCTGAGTTATGATAACAGTACCAACACCGTCACACAGCTCACATTCGTGCCACGGCATCTCTTCTTCGGGATCCTGGCCGGTACCTTCACAATAGTAGCACTCGACTTCACATTGTTTGCTCATTTCCAGCTAATAGTCGGCCGGCAATTGCCTTTACCGTCCCAGTAAATACTGCAGCCGCATTCTTCGATAATTGGAAGTATTGCTTTTAAGTTCTTCACGCCTTGCTTGCTACCATCAAAACAGAACGTGGATTCATTAGCGATGTGAGGAGGCATGCATGTAAATCCAGACACACTCGTATCAGGTTCGTAGCCTAGGTTATCATATGATCCGCTCAGGAATCCCTCACCTGAACAGTATTCACATTCAATACAATCATCTGGATAATCGGGATCTTCAACCAACCCCTCACCATCACAGCCACTACACATCTCTTCATCCTCATCGTAGATTTCACAATCCTGACTGTGATTGAACAGTACCTTCGATAAGTCGACTTCTTGTCCCTTGAAAGGTCCTTCTTTGTGCTCATATGGTAATTCAGACCACGCGCAGCTTTGACAGCAAGGCATGTTCCATTCAACCAACCAACCTTGCTCACGAAGATTCTTTTGAAGTGTCTCGAAGCTCATTGGTAGCCCTGGTTATTATCCAATATCTCAGTAAGCTCATACAGAGTACCTTCGATAGTGTCGATAGTTTTTACCGCTTCCGACAAAAGTAAAATATCACCTTCGTCTTGGCCAACATCAAGATCATTGAACTGATTGATCAAGCCTTCGATCCTTCTAACAGCTTGAGCATAGATTGTTGTGTCTCTCATAACTTCTCCTATCGCTTCCCAACAAATTTGTCGTAGTGGTATCCAGCACTGTGCTTGGAAACTCCAAAAGCCTCAACAAGTGTTTGTATAACTTCTTGCCTAGAGTAACCCCTCATGATGCCACTCCGTATGGCAGGCCCTATCTCATCGCGGCTGTAAACGGAAGGCTTGCGTCCCGAGCGGGCCGGCTTCTGCTTTGCCTTGGTCTTTGCCTTGGTCTTTGCCTTGGTCTTTGCCTTGGTCTTCTTCTTGAATGCTTCGGGCACAGGCTTCTTTTCAGGAATGTCACTTGCCTTGAAGTATTTGACCTCAATGGAACCGTCAGCTACACCCTTAGCATACTCCAGCATGTGGTTATCAAAGGTAGCGCTTGGATTGACTAACATTGTGTCAAGCACCTTCTGAACAGCAGGATCCAACTTCCTAGCCATTAACCGAACTCCTTCTTGAACGCACGCTTGTAGTAGTGAGCATTAGCATACGTAATGCACAATGTCTTAGCAACGTCAACAGCAGATGCACCAGCATGGTACATATCGAAAGCAGCGTTACGCTTGCTGTTCTTACGGGCCTTGATAGCATTGGTGTGGACAGGCTTAGCAACCTTAGCTTTGGCTTGCTTGGTGATCTCGTCACCAACTTTGGCAAAGTCATCGTCAGACATCAAAGGCTTCTTCTTAGCTTTGAGCAGGTGAGGTCGGTACTTCTTCATGAAGTGACGAGCGACTGTCTTAGGCGAATCGTCAAAGGTGTTCTTAAAGTCAAATAGTCGTTCCATAGTGCCCTCCAGGCAAAGTCTCATTCAATAGGGACATTATCAGGTCTACGGACGAAATAGTCAAGCGGTAACCCCCTGATCTAAAAGGAGTTTTATTTCCCAGTAGAATCAAGGGGTTAGAGACCGACTTTCTTAGAACCATTTTGCATATAAAAAAGCTACAAAAAGGCATAAAAGGAATAGGGGTAAGGCCGCACTGATTGCGGCCTTGAGGGGTGGCTCTTACGCAGCAAGAGCTCGGTAGCCAGCAGCTACAACGGCGCGAGTGGGGTTACCAGCGCGGTAGAACGTAGAAGTACGTCCTTTGCTATCGACACGCTTGTTAGCGTAGATAGCGAAGCCTTCTTGATGCCGGAGCTCAGAGACTCGAGCAGCAATAGTTTTGGTAGTAGTACCAAACCAGCTAGCCATTTGCTTTGCAGATGCCTCACGGCCTTCAACTACCAATACGTTAAACACTTTGTCAAAAACAGACATAATCACTTCCTATAGTAACTTAACAAAAATATGAACAGGTGTTCCCATTCATGTCGTCCATTATCAGGGCACTGGCCATAAATGTCAACATCTAATTACACTATCTTAAATATATTTGCCAAGTTCATACAAACAGAGGTGCCTGTAATGGCACTGCCGATCATAATTGCTTTGTCGTTCCAGCATTGGCCGACATATATCCAAGCGATGCTGCTGAGGGCATATGCTATCTTACCTTCGGTCATGAAACCGGCACTTTGTAAAAACACACCTCCAACTGCCAATACAGTAGCCACCCACTTAATGTAACTATCAAGTGTTCCTGTTGGTGTGCTTGGTGAGAACAGATCGACTTGGTCTTGCAAGTCCTCCATCTCTGAACGAAGGCGGCTACGTTCGGCATTGAGCTCCATAGCCAGCCGGCCGGCTTTACTCATAGCACTGTCTTTGTACTGCTCTCTGACTTCCTCATGAATGTCTTTAGCAGTGGTCACATCATCCTTAATCATGGTCATCACAATATACTACGCACTTATTAACTGCTTTGCTAGTCGGAACAGATCTTTTCACCCACAAGTGGCCATTCTTTTCAGCATCCATAAAGGTAAGAGCCGTAATAAAGAACGCACCGATTACTAATAAGTGACCACCGACACTTCCAATACCGAAGTAAATGCTGTGTCCGGCCCACAAAGTAAATACCGCAGTCCACATCACTGAAAGATAGAACATTAGCAGGAACTGTGTGAATGGGTTAGGAATAAACCGTAACGGATTCATCCTAATGTTAAAAAAGAAGTTATATAGATCGTAGATCCAAAATCCAACAGTCTTAAACATTCGAGTAACTCCATATGACACAAAAAACTACCAGTACTATAGTAAAAAATGCTATGTCGCTTGACAGTGGTGTAGGTTTCATTAAAACTGCTCCGTCTCTGTTGATCCTGCCAAACCGGCAGTAGAGGCCCCCAATGCATTAGTTATTATATCAAAGTACCCTACACCTACTTCCCTCTGGTGCTTGGCGCTAGTGTATCCATCTGACTGTGCTGCAAACTCCATCTCTTGTAATCGAGAGTACGACAGCATTCCGTTCGTCTTATACTTACGAGCAAAGTCAAACACCGCGTAGTTAGTGGTGTGGAAGCCAGCGAGAGTTATGAACTGGAACTTAAAGCCCATCTTACCGAGTTCCCACTGAAAGTCTTGTAGTTCCTGGTCACCGGGTATAGATTGCCGCCAGTTGAAGGAAGGAGAGCAATTGTACGCAAGCATAGCATTAGGCACAGCGCCTTTAACTGCATCGGCAAATCGCTTGGCTTCATGTAGACAAGGCTTCGAAGTCTCACACCAGACTAGATCAGCATATTCAGCATATGCCTGTCCACGTTCGCATCCCATCTCGAGACCACCTTCGATTTCATAGTAACCTTCGGGTGTACGGCTAAATTGATCGAATGGTCGATTAGCTTTCTTTTTAATAAACCTGCGATCTACTTCATCGATATCACTAGTCAGTAATTGTGCTGACTCTGCGTCGGTCCTGGCAATGACCAAGGTGTCGGTCCCGGCCACGTCTGCAGCAAGGCGAGCAGCATTAAGATTGCGAATAGCTTGACTAGTAGGTATAAGTACTTTTCCGCCCAGATGTCCGCACTTCTTTTCAGATGCAAGCTGATCTTCGAAATGTACCGCTGCTGCTCCTGCTTCGATGAGGTTTCTTGCAAGCTCATAGGAGTTGAGTGCGCCTCCAAAACCTGCCTCTGCATCAGCCACGATAGGTGCAAACGGAAAGCCATCACCACCCTCTGAAACAGAGATCTGATCTTGTCGACGAAAACTATTATTGATATTACGAACGACATTTGGAACAGAGTCAACAGCATACAGACTCTGGTCAGGATAAGTTTCATCCGTGGTGTTTGCTGCTGCTGCGACTTGCCACCCACTAACGTAGATTGCTTTGAGACCAGCTTTGACATGCTGCACCGCCTGCTGCCCATTATAGGCGCCGAAAGTGTTTATGTATGGGTTCTCAGAAAACAACTTGCGCAGCTGAAGCGATCCTCGCTTAGCTAAAGTATGTTCAATATGGACAGATCCTTTGAGCTGATCAACTACCGTCTGATCGTAAGTTCTTTTTTTCATCACAACCTCCACTCTGGCTATCGCCAGGCCAAACCCGATAGTTATCTTCTACACTATCTGGGGTAGACACTTCAATTATAGTACCTTCTTCTAAGCAAATAATCTGATGTGGTTCTAGTGGTTCATTACGCCACGTATCACCTTCGCTCAATATGATTTCATTGAGATCAGCGTTAAGAGTATTAATGTATTTGACTAAGAATTTACCTTCCAATACAAACCAAGTCTCATCTTTCTCATCATGAAAGTGCATTGAGAATCTTGATCCGGCGTTGAACCTGAGCAACTTGCCACAGTACTTATCGTTTGTAGCAAAAATGTACTCGTGTCCCCAACCCTTTTCAACTAAACCATCAAGCCGCAAAGTTAAACACCTTTCTATTATCAAAAGCTCGTTTCCATCCAAAGTACTTGGACTTGTAGTCGGCTTGATCATCACTATTCAAATGTGACCACTTGTTAGCGTCACGCAACAAACATCGAGCACCATCCCACCAATTGGTGTTTAAGATCAACTGCTCTGCTTTTTCTTTATCTACCATGGCTTCATCGTAATTCAAATAGTCCGCTTCGATATGGAACACCTCTAAACAGTGCCCAGTATACACATAGTCAAGACTAAAGTCAATGCCCCATTTTTGCACAACACCTAGTAGTTTGTTTAAAGACGGCTTATGCACGGCAAGCTCTTTAATCTGTTCACGAGCAGCACCAGTGTAGTTCCATCTCATGTTTTGTGTACTGTGATCAAGTACCAATAGATTCTGACTTTCTTCTTTGTCGTAAAACCACGATACATGATTAGCAGTGTGGAACAAATGGCCTTCGTCTATAACGACACCACTGTTCTTATGAAATAGTCTTTCTTGGTAGTTTAGTTCGTAGCCGTCTTTGTCGAAGTAACGGTGATCTGCTTGTAGCAATAGATTACAATCGACTGGCTTATCAATTGTGGGATCAGGTATAAGTTGGTTTTTTGATATCTTCAACTGCACGTAGGTTTGCCTCTATCCACTGCTTAGGTGTTGTCCACTTAACGTGAATAATACTATTCAGTTTACTTACATCAGCTTTAGTATATTCTTGATATTGATTCTTGAGATTGTCCGGCATTGGAATGTATTCAATAGGCACACCAAGTTTTTTACTACAAAGATCAGCGACTTTCTGGAAACTAGTTGCTGTACCTGTTCCAACATTAAACACACCTCGATCTTTGTTCCAAAGCATTTGTTTATGTACTTGGACGATATCATCTACACATACAAAGTCACGTTTGTAGTTTTTACTATTTTCAAACAAACTAATTTTATTTTCTTTAATGGCCTGATTTCTAAACTTTGTAAACACAGATGCTTGATCACCTTTGTGTTCTTCATTAGTACCGTATACGTTAAAGTATCTGAAACCCTGACAAGTAATCTTGTTACAAATGTGAATATGGTTAACATACCGGTCAAACATATACTTAGACCAAGCATATGGATTTAGTGGTCTACAATCACCGTCTTCTGAAAAGGACTTCAAGTCACCATATACACTTGCACTAGAAGCGTACTGTAAGCTGACACCATACACACAACATTCATTATAAAGTTTAATAGAGAAGTCATAGTTGTGAGCGAATACTTTTGATACGTCCTTCTCGGTAGTGCTGCTAATTGCACCAAGATGGATAACCCACTCCAAATCTCTTACGTATGGTAGACATCCGTAACTTTCATCCCAGTCATAACCAACTACATCGTGTCCTTCTTCAACCAAATTATTGTAGATGTGACTACCGATAAACCCCTTATAGCCAGTAACCAGAATTTTCATTTACAATACCACCCAATTCACAAACATCAATACACTGACAACAAACAAAACAGTTACAACTAAACCTAATATTAAAAATATTAAAGGGTTGCCTTGCTTGAAGTCTCTTTGACGATTTTCAGAGCTTTGTACACCGAAGAAAGCCTGCAATACGCTCAACAGGTTACGCCATATACTCATACTTATAATGATTGAATATCACTTTTACATAAGGTGTATGTGCCTCTCTGCTGTACGGCAACACCGGCACACTTGTTTGCATATTCTATACAAGGACCAATTGGTTCTCCTTGAAGTATTTTGTAAGTAAGGCCTGCAAGGAAGGTATCTCCTGCACCGCACACATCAAACATTTTAACTGATGGAGATGCGTAGACACGATTGTCGTACTTTGCACCTTTACTACCTAGAGTTACGATTACAGATCGAGGTAGTGACTTAGCTTTATTGTACTCATCTTCGTTAATTTTAACAATGCAGCCTTCAAACTGACCTAGGTCATCTTTCTTACTATCAATTAAAATAGGACCTTTAAAAAGAGTGCGTAATTGTTGTACCGTCTTATAGGTAACAAAACCTTTATTGTAGTCACTAATAACAATTACATTGTACTGGTCAAGCTGACTACTTACCGAGGTCACATCAAAAGGATCGATGTTTGGATGGGTCGTATCAACTCTTAATAAATGTTGACCGGTCTTTTCATCAACGTATCTTACCTTTCTGATACTTTGCTTACGACTGTTGTGATGACAATCAATTTCGATATCAAATGCACGGAGGTTGTTAGCAACGTTGCCAGCCATACCATCCATTTTATTAACCCGAACAATATCAGCCACAGGCACAGGAGCTTCTGGGCTAACTCTATCTACTTTACAATAGACATACTCATCGTTACACAGCTCACCTATAACTAATACTTTCATATAAACAAATCACTATAGTCTTTTTTGTTATTACTAAATGCCTGGTTTAAACCTTTACCCACCTCCGTTCTATCCATCACAGGACCATCATCTACAATATCGGATTGGGCTGATTGTTCGACATCATACAACCTCATCTTGGCTCGATCAACACCAATAACAAATCTCTTGTACATCGTTGGATCATTGTATCTATTCTTTAACTGCTTGACCATTAGCTGACCGAGTTGTTCTAGCTCGTCACTGTTAATAATAGCGAACATGAAGTCAGCTGTAGCTGGTAGACCAAACGACTCTGATGTGTCCTCTAAACCAAGGTCACTATTGGTGAAGCCAGAACGCGTTGTCTGAGTCGCTGAGACGATTGGTACGTTCTTTTCTACAGCGAGGCCTCGAAGCTCCTCCGCTATAGCTTTAATGTACGTATAGGAGTTTATACTGCCTCCTATCGCCTTTGTTCGACTACTACTGCAGATGTTTAAATAATCGATGTATATTATGTCAGGTACAAAGTTTCTCTTGATCTTCAGCTCGTTTATCAAATGGCGAAAGTGTCCTGAGTGAGCCGAAGCAGTAGGATATTCTTTAATGATTAGCCTACCAGGAGTACGCTGCTCTAAGTCGTGTATCTTCTTATTGTAGATATCCTTAGGTAGATTGACCAGCTCATCAACCTTTACGTTTAGAAGATTAGCATCAATACGTTCTGCGATCTTCTCCTCAGCCATTTCCATGGTTATGTACAGTACGTTCTTACCCTGCATCATGTTACTAGCTGCAAAGTGGCACATCGCAAGAGACTTACCTACGCCAGTACCGGCCAGTATAATATTCAACGACTTACGAGGAATACCACCTTTAGTAATCTTGTTCATGTAATCAAGATCAAACGGTACCCTTTCCTCTTTGTGATGATAGAAGTCAAAGCGTTGTTGATGGTCTTCAATGAAGTCGTGACCAATATGATTGTCAAACGATATGGCTAATGCTTCAGACAGTACCTGCGGAATAGCCTGTTTAGTTTTGTTCTTGTTCTTGCCATCGATAATGTGTATCGATTCCATTATCGCGTTATATACAGCCTTCTCTTGACAGAACTCTTCCGTCTTATCAACTAACCACTGCTCGTTAGTATCCTCATCTACGGACATCCTCTCCACCTGAGACACAGACTCATTGTAGTCTACTTCACGCAACTCTTCACTATCAAGCTCTATCACCAGAGCCTCTTTGGAAGGTGGTACGTTGTACTTGTCCATGTACTCTTTGATCTTAGTAAGCAGTAGCCTATCAGTTACTGTCTGGAAGTACTCTTCCTTTAAGAATGGAAGCACCTTGCGTGCATACGATTCACTATTGATAAGCTGACTAAGAATATTCGTCTCTATCGTCATCAAAAAACCTTCTCTCAATCATATTAACAAGAATGTCGCCAAGGGTATTCTCAAATTCCTTACCCGAAGCCTCACCTTCTATCACATCATAATTAAAAGATAACACACCTTCGTCTGATATCTTTACTACGTCATAAGACAGTACAGTGCCCTCGTACTCTCCTTCAACAATCATTATAGGACAAACACTGTCTTTGTCCTTAGCCTCAAGGACAGCATACTTGGGTATCATGCTTCTTCTACATCTTCTTCTTCGATCAAGCTAGTAGACCCATACGTAAACTCTTGCTTTGCTGCAGCGTCGATACGATCCAGGAACTCTGTTGTAAAGTACTTCTCTGGCTCCTTGAGTATAACCTTAGCATACACCTTAGACCCAT
>ERZ1039804.1824-NODE-1824-length-11457-cov-28.111735_pt1 | contig 11457 bp, 12 predicted proteins | sample MGYA00383089_ERZ1039804 | MGnify/ENA primary metagenome ERZ1039804 (study PRJEB29581, sample SAMEA5548359) | metagenome | biome: marine; feature: coastal; material: water | depth 1 m | study: Short-term variability in the microbial, nano- and picoplankton...
TAAATCTGCTGCTGTTAAAGCTGCGTTTGCAGGAGTTCTTCCAACATATGCCATATTATATTATTTCCTTATTATGCTGAGATAGTATCTACAACACTAGTAATTATATCAACAGATGAAGCTGCAGAAGCATAAGCTTCAACTGAATCTCCAGTCTGTAATACAACTTTAGAACCACCATCAATTAATTCTAAAGAACCACCAGTAGGGATTGGAGCTTCTTTAATAATGTGATAAGTGTCACTACCATTCTTAACATATACAGTTATATCAACTGCAGTACCAGAAGTGTTTGCACATCTAATACCAATAATAGCATCATCTGAATCTGCTGCTGTTCTTAAAACAGTTGGAGAACCTGATGAGTTTGATATGTCTTGTTGTAAATATCTTTCGAAATCTTGTGCCATAGAATTATCCTAATTATACCTTTTTTTTACCTTATTGTCAACAACTAGAGAGCAATAGCCATAGCTACTGCAAAACCATTACTAGCTTTATTACTAATATTAGTATTAGCTGTATTTATTTGAGTTTGAATAGATGAAGTTACTCCATCCAAGAAACCAAATTCTGTATTATCTACTGAACCATCATGTATTAGATTAGCATTTAATCTATTAGATGAATCAATAGTAGCTTGTTTAGCATCTATTTGTGTTTGAGCATTAGATGATAAACTATTAATAAATTGAAACTCTGTACTTGTAACACTACCATCTGCTATCTTTGTAGCATCAATAGCTGCAGCAGATTTAATATTAGCATCTTCAATATTAGTAATTGAGTTACCAGTACCATCTGCATCTATAGTTTTATTAGTAAATGTAGTTGTACTTGAACCTGTAACATCTGCATTTAAAGTTACTGCTCCAGTTGTACCACCACCTGATAAACCTGTACCAGCTACAACTTCAGTAATATCTCCAGTAGGTATTGTAGCTACTTGAGTATCAACATATGCTTTAATTGATTGTTGAGAAGCAACTGATGTAGCAGAATCAGATGACATAGTATCTTCATCTTTAAATGCTGTACCACTAATAGAAGTATTTAAAACTGGACTTGTTAAAATTTTATTTGTTAAAGTTTGTGCTGTAGATACATCAACTGTAGTTGCAGTATCTATATTTAAAGTTGCAGCTCCACTTGTAGCTCCTCCAGATAATCCTGTTCCAGCAATAACTTCAGTAATATCACCAACAGGTATTGTTGCAATCTCAGTATCTACATAAGACTTAATAGCTTTTGCTGAAGCAAGTGTAGTATCACCTGCAGCAACTGAAGCTAAATCTGTATCTAGTACTCCTGATTTTAAATTATCTACTTCAATATTTGATAATGTATTATTATCTACATCAATAGTTTTACCAGTTAAAACTTGTGAACCTGTTAATGTTGCAACTGTAGAATCAATTGCTATATCATTTGCATTAGCATCAATACCAGTACCACCTATAACATTTAATGTTACATCACCTGATGTTCCACCACCAGTCATACCAGTACCAGCAACTACTGAAGTAATATCTCCTACAGGAATTGTTGCTACCTGAGCATCAACATAAGTTTTAATAGCTTTAGCACTTGCAATTGTATCATCACTTGCTGATACTGAAGTTATATCTGTATCAACATCTGTAATACTTGTAGCACTACCAATAGTTAATCCATCTAATGTTACAGTACCATCAAAGAAAGCATCTTTAAATTGTAAAGAACTAGAACCTAAGTCAATATCATTAGTTGTTATAGGTACAATTGCACCATCTAATAATTTAAATTGTTCTGTGGATGTTCCTGATACATCAATATGAAAACCTATTTCATCATTAGCTGTATCAATAAGAATTTTGTTTAATGGAGTTGTTAATCCTGCATCTCCAATGAGTGCAATGACTGGACCTTCTGCTGCAGTACCATCATGTTTATGTCCTGATGATGCATTAAAGGCTGCTAATAATTGATTGTATTCATTATTAAATAAAGCTGCTGTAATAGTATCACCATTATTTAGTGAACTCTGTCTAGTATATCCTGCCATAATTTATCTTCTTCCTCCTGCTATGAATGAAACAAACATTCCATTTACTGAATATGGTGCATTAGTATCATTACTAAAAAATTTAAAGTTATTAGAAAATCCACTTCCATTTACTAATACACTTTTACTTGGTAATGTTGTTGTACCAAAAACTGCTGTACCAAATACTGCAGTACCAAATAATGAAGCTGAACTTAAATTACCTACAGCAAAATTTCCTGGCTGAGGTACTTCACTACTTTCAAAATCATATCTAATTCTTAAATTTAAATCGTTTTGAGTTCCTTCAGGTTCAATATTAGTTTTTACTTTGTATAAACTTTTTCTTAAACCATTATCACCATAGTCCATATCTGGTGTTTGAAATTCTGCTTCTACATTTGAACCATCAAAACTATTGCCAGTATCATGTTTATAAACATAACCTGTTTCATCTGTATGAAATAAATTTTCTGTACCACTATTATTAACATCTGAGGTACAAAATTTTACAGGTAGTCCTTTAGTTTCACTCCATTCAAATGAAGGAATACCTTCTGCATTATATTTGAATGTTCCTATAATTCCTTTTTGTCCAGCAACTGCTTGACCAGATTGATAATAAAATAATCTGTATTGACTTCTTTCTCTAATTACCATACTAGAAAGAGTGTAATTAGCAAAGTTATTAATTATATCATTTACTAAAGGTAAAATTTTTCTAGATATAGAACTTAATTCGACATCATCAATTCTAGCTGTACCAGCAATTGTTCTTAATCCATCAGGTGCTAGGAATATTAAATCTCCACCTATCTCTTGAATTGAGTTACCACTTATACAACCAATATTTTTAGTTACTGATTTGATTATAGGTGTAGAATCAAGGTTTGTCAACTCATATATACTATTTTTACAAAATATAATTAAGCTGTTTCTAAATACTTTGATACCTGTTACTATATCTCCTACATCTACAAATCCTGCAGAAGCTCCTTCAAAATCATAAGGTTTTAATCTAGTACTATAATATACTAAACTAGGATTAGCTGCTTGTCCTGATACTACTATTCTTTCAGCATATCTTTCAATTAATGAACAAGCTGTTGGTGATGACCTGTGAATTTCTTCAAAATGATATTTATTATTTTCATCAATAAAAAATTCACCAATACGATTATTTCCATCTACAAAATATAAAGTTCCATTTACACCATGAGATTCAAAATTTGTAAATTGAAGATTAGTTTGATTAGTTCTAGGAATAGTAGTAGCTGCTGCTAAAGCACTTGCTATAATACCACCTTTATAAAAAGTTAAACCATTTTGTGTATTACCAGTATTAGCATTAATATCTAATGTTAAGACAGTATTACTTGTAATAGATAATACTTTATAAAAGTTACCATCAATTTTTATATCATCACCTACAATAAATTCAGAAGTAAAGACAGTACTAGTTCCTGTTACTGTTGGTGAACCTGCACTAATTGAAACTGTTCCAGTAGCTGCTGTAAAAGTATCTTTATTTATTGTAACATATGAAGTACCTGTAGTACTAAAATATAAATCATCTCCTTGAGCTACTACAACTCCATCAGCATATCCTGATATACCATGAATAATATCTGTTGATACACCAGAAGGAATAACTGCACTTGTAGTACCTAGCTTTTGATAACCACTTATTCTTCTATAACCACCTGTTGTAGATGATTCAAAATTTTGTAACTTAGTTGCAGCTCCAGGTGTTCTAAATAAAGCATGAGAACTTGAAATTAAATCCAAGCCACCTTGTACTGTAATAGAAGCTCCTTGAGTTGGCATAGTTTATTCCTTAATATAAATATGTAAATCTTACATCTGACATATACTCTGGTTGAGGAGAGTTTAATTGGTCAGCCATATTTTGTAATCCTTTTTTATATTCATCTAAAGCTAATTGCGATTGTGCAATATTATCTTTAAATTGATAAATATAATATCTAGCTCTTGCTAGTAAAACTGGTTTGTACTGTTCAGGAAATAATACTTTGTCTGTATCATTTGTTAATTCAGCAGGTCTATTATAAGCAAAGAAATAAATTCTGTATACACCATCAGGGATTGGAGATAATCCAAATCTTCTTCCATCTGAACTTCTTAATACTCTTACTGGTGTTGCATAAGTTTGTGTGTTAGCTTTACTTGCTTCTTCATTTGCAGCATAATTTTGTCTCCATGCTGATAAAGTTGTAAATGACAATTTATTAATTGTATGTGGAGAAGACTTACCTGTAACACCTTCTGTTGTTAAAGTAAAATCATCCCAGTTAACTGAATCATAATCTGTATCTACATCAGTTGAACCAGCTTTCATAAGATACCATCTTTGTCCAGCTACAGTTTCAACAAATGTATTACCATAATAATCATTTTGAGGTGCTGCAGTTTTTAGCCAAGACCATTCATCTACTGCATCTACTATATCAAAGTAAGCTCTATTAACACAATTAGATACAAACTTTTGTATACCTAATGCTCCTGATACTGTTGTTACTTCTGGTTCATTAATTTCAACCAGTAGTTCGTTTGTCATTGATAGATAAGTTTTAGCCATTTAACAGTTCCATGCTCTTAGTGATTTATTAATTCTTGAATTAGGGTCTCTTGCAGTTTTCTTAGATGTAAGTTTCTTCTTCATCCCTTTCATCCTCGCACAAAAACTCTTTCTTCTTTTGTTGCCTACTACTTTACTTGGTGCTTTTAGATTTCTTTTCTTACCAGTCTTAGTTCGACCTTTATTATAAGAAGCTCTACCTTTAGCATTAAGTCCTCCAGATTTAGACTTACCTTCTTTACGAGTCCAAGCAGGTGAAGACATTATACCCATTATTATTTTTTCTTAGTTTTGTCTTTTTTAAGTACTATAGTCATTACTCCACCATGACCTTTTTTATTTCGATGAACTTTTCCACCATGTTTGTATTTGCCTTTGTTTGTTATTTTTCCACCAGGCATTGCTTTTTTCATTGGCATATTGTTTCTCCTATATTAATATCCATAAGATTACAAGACTTGCTATAATACCTAATGAAAGTTTTCTATGAAACATCCAAAAGTGTTTAGCATCATCTAGTAAACATTTTAATTGTATTTTAATTTTGTCTATCATAATTATTCTCCTAATAAGAGGATGGGGATATTTCTACCCCCACCCAATAGTGTATTAAAAATTAATCTATTGTGTAGATAATTTTACCAGCTACTTCTGGTCTTAATACTTTTCTTCCCCATACCATTAAACCTCTAACGATATCTGAGAAAGTACCTGTGTCTCTAACAGTTTCCACTTTGTTCATGCTTGACGCAGCAGCAGTTGAACTCATGTGACCGAATAGAGCTACAGGTGCAGTTGCTGAACCAGCAGGTGTAGCACCAGATAAGTCATTAGTTGGTAGGTTGTTTGATTTGTACATTTGGAAACCTCTAAGTAATCCAGATGCTACTAAACCATTTCTGATTGAACCTTGACCAGCATTAAAGTCTACTGATAAAAGTTTAGAAGAAGAGTTAGAAAGTGCGTTGTACCATTCTGGTGCAGCGACAAACCATCTTCCATCTTCAGGTGCGTTAGCTTCATCTAATTCCTTAGCAGCTAATGCCATTTGGTTTAGAGGGTCAACTTCACCACTTGCAAATCCAATATCAATTGGAGCTGAAGTAGTTCCCATGCCTGTAGTTACAGTTGCACCAGCATCAATAGCTGCTAAGATATTACTATCCATTGCATCTCTTAACGCATAAGCAGCATTGTCTGAAGCTATAGCTTGGAAGTTGATATGAGAGAATCTCTTCTCTAGGTCATCAATCTTAAATGAAAAAGATTTAGCTTGGTCTACAGTTAGAACAAGTTCTTGGTCAGTTAAAGCAGTTGATGTTACAGCCAGACCTCTTGTGTAGTCTGCTACTGCGATTTGAGGCTCTTTGATAATGTTAACAGTATCACCGAAAGATGAGATTTCTCCCATGTAGTCTGTGTTACAGATTGCTTCTGCTACTGCAGCTTTTCTTAGAGCTATTTGTACTTTCTTTGAATAGATTTCAGGAATGAAAAAACCATTAGTTTGACCTGAAACACCTAATCCAAAGTTATATGTTGAACCACCAGCGAATTTAGCCATTGTAGTTACTCCTTTGTTTAGTTGTTGATAAAAATGAAAATAGAATTAATCTATAATTCTACCTTCTCTTTGAGCTTTTAAAATATCTTTTTCATATTTCATAAACTCTGAATCTGATAATCTTTGAATATCAGACCTTTTGAAGAAAGGTTCTTTAGAATCAGGTACTTGAGTTTGTTCGTTAGTTTTAACCAACAAGTCTGCACCTTCATTCTTAGGTTGTTTCTTCGTAGTTTTTTTATCAAGTCCAAGACCTCGGTCCTTCTTATACAAGTCAATTGCTCGTGCAGCTAATGCTCCATTAGAGTTGTTTTCATATATCCAGTTTTTAATTTCCATTGGCTGAGTATCTGCCCAGTTATGAAAATCATCAGACTCTTTTATTTCTTCAAAGTCAGGATGATATTTTGAAAGTTCAAGTGCAGCTTCCTTTTGTTGTAAAGTAGTATTTGCTTTCTTTAAACCTTCTAACTCGTCTTGTAACGACTTAACTTCATTTTGCGATTGTAAGTGAGATACAGTTTCCACAACTCCATAAATGTCAGGATAATCGTTTTTAAAAGCTTCAAGCTCTTCTTTCGATTTTGGTGGTTGGTAAACAGGTCTGTTCTCTTTAAGTTGAACTTTAAGGTCACTTTCCTTGCTGTTCCATTCACCTAACTTCCTATCATAATATCGTTTTAGGTCGTCATATCTTTTCTTATAATCAACTTTTGTATAAGGGTTAGATTCTACATTTAATGCAGACTCTTGAACCTTATCCATTGTTGCATCAGTATTCTCAGTATTATCATCTGGGTTGCCTTCGGCAGTAGCATTTGATAAACCTTGATTACTTTCAGGGTTTGGCACAAACAAACCTTCATCAGCAGAGGTTCTATCTTGTGGCATTGAATCTTCTGTATGCCAAGATTTTTTTCTGTTGTAAGGGTTTGCTTCGGCTTCTTGTCTTCCTTCTTCGTTTTTGTTACTCATCGTATCCTCCTTTAGGGCTTCTTAACTGAAGGTAGCTAAGGCAGGTGTTTTTGTTTAAAACGAAACTACAAGGGCTTATAATAAATAATTATAAGGTAGCTTGTCTATTCATAGAGTTACCTTTCTCTATAAATTCTTTTATACTATCTCTTGCTCTTCTGCTTGAGATTGAATACCAGCATCATAATCTTGTTCTGCTTTTTTCATCATACTTCTTAATTTGTCTACACCAATATTCTTAACTGCTTTGGCTGTAAATACAAATTCACCATCTGATAAAAGTGCTGGGATAGAGTCTGAAGTTCCTGTTCCTGGTCCTTCTACTTCTCCATCATCTGTAAATTCTGTTGCAACTAATTTAGGAATGATAGCTTCTAATTCTGGATGCATATCAACTGCTTCATCTAATAGTTGTTCTTCTTCATCTGATAAAGCTGAAGTATCAATAATAGCATCCATACCTTCTAAGTCTTCATCAGTAATATCTTCTTCATCATCCATAGGCATTTCACTATCCATACCCATTGGTTCTAATAAAGATTCTTCTTCTACTTCTAATTCTTGCATAGGTGGCATATCTTCATCAGGCATTTCATCTTCAACAATATCACCTTCAGCATATGCTTGATACTCTGGTCTTTGCATATTATATTTTTCTGTTACTGCTCCACCAATTGCCATTTCTACTTTTCTATCTTTTGCTTTATAAGCTTCTAATTCTTGTTCTTGTTTAGTTGTTAATTCTAATCCACTATTTTTCATGGCTTCAAGTTTTTCAAATTTTTTAGCTTCAATTTTTTCTTTAACAGAATCACCTTCACCAAATTTCATTCTTTGCATTATTCCACCTTTAGCTTTTTTAATCACACCTTTACCTATTAAAATATCTTCCTGTGTTATTTCACCATCACCACTTAAATCTGGGAAAGCTTCTCCACCTTTATTAAATCTTGTTCTTGATTTGTCTAATGCTCTAGAAGGTAAACCTTTTCTAGCAGACATAGGAGTATTAACATCATAAGGTGTAATACCATCAGATGTTTTATCTTCTTTAGCTATATAAGGTGGCATTGACATTAATCCACCTGTAGCCATTTTAATTGCTTTTACTTTTTTCATTTTACTCCTTGCTTAATTATAGCAATATAAATTATATTAGTCAACACTAATATTATTTTACTATGTCTCTTACATTATTGGGCAGGTTCTTCAGTCTGTCCAGTAAATTCCATCTCCCCTGGCATTGGTGTATTACCAGGTCCGATTGGGCTTTCGCCATTTCCAGGGTTGTTTGCTCCTGGAGTTTCTGGAGGTACTCCTCCATCACCACCCATTGCTCCGAGTTCACCAGGGATAGGAGCTTCTGGGCTAGTTCCTTTGTTAGCATTTTGTTGTCCTATTATTTTTGCGTAGATTTCTGCTTCGTCTTTAGTATTTAAAATCTCTGCTGGGTCTAAATCTAAAGAGTGAGCTAATTCTTTTATTACTTCTGACATTCTTACAAATGGAGCAATAGCAGGATTCTGTACAGTTTGTAAAAACATAGTTAGTCTTTGACTTCTAACTTCTTTCTTCATCAAACTAGAAGAACCTGTTGCTTTAATTTCTAAGTCACCATGTATTGGTAAGTCACCTTCATAGAATTGCATATTCCATTGGAACAATGCTTCACCTAAAGGTTTAATTAATTGGTCATCAATATTTTTAATTACTGTTTTAATATTTAATGATGCTGCTCCCATAAGCATTGACATACCAGATGCTGTTCTTGTCATAGATTGAACACCTGTTTGTCCATGTGAATAAGATGGTAGTCCTGTAGATTCATCTGCAAGTTGTCTAAACTTATCAAACATCTGCATATTTTCTACAGCAGTATTTGGAAACTTTAATCCATAGATTGATTGACCAGGAGAACCAGCTTGTCTTTTAAAAATCTTACCAGGAAATACTTCCATAGTTTGATTAGAAGCTAATGCTGATTCATCAACATCAAATATTAAATTACCAGCTAATGCTAAATTATCAATTGCCATTCTTGCATGACCATTCATAATTTGTTGTGCATCATCCATGTTTTCTGGAACACCAATACCAAAAAATGTATATGGATTTTTTTCATATACAAAAGATTGATAAGGAGTTCTAAAAGGTTTAAATGGATTTTGAACAATTCGAATTACTTTATCTCTAATCATCCAAACATTAACTTGAACTTCTTCCATGTCATCAATAGACTCATCAAGTTCTAGACCTTCTTCTCTAGCACTCATAGCATCTATTGTTCCCCAGTATTCTAATACTTCAAATCTATTTGATTCAATATCAGGGTACTGACTTTTTTCTAAATCTATATCTGTTTCCCAAGATTTCTTATTATACTTAGCACCCATTCTTATACAATCCATGATTGCTTGTTTATTAAAGAAAGGTCTGTTAGCTAAATCTAAAACTTGGTTTCTATTTAATCTATGTCTTTGAATTACAAATTCTGCTTCTTCCATGTTTCTAGCATTAGGGTCTGGATAAAAATCCCATATGCTAACAAATTCCATTTTAGGAACTTTAACAGTTTCAGGTGAATACTCTCTACCATTACCAGTATCAGTATACTTATGTAAAGTTTTATTATAAGTAAAAGGTCCTTTGATAATTCCTGTTCCAAGTAGACAAGCTTCAAAGATTGCACTTCTTAATTCTACACTTCCATTTGATTCTTCTATTTGGTCTAAGATTAATTTTTCTAATCTTCTAGCTGCAATCTGTGCAGGTTTAATCTGAGGCATCTCAGGACTTGGAGCTGGTCCAGAAGTTAAGTTTGCATCTTCATATTCTTTTTCTAAAGAACCTAAGTTAGCATCATTGTTTAATGAACCAAAAGTTGCACCAGGAGCTAAATCATTTCCATCACCAGGAAAACCTAACCCACCATTTAATCCTGTCATAGGTTGTTCACCAGGAACATAATCCATATTACCTTCAATACCTGGAGTAGGTTGTTCATTTTGATTCATACCCATTTGTTCTTTTAATGGATTTAAATGAGCATACTCATCAATACCTTCAGGTACTCTAGTTTCTTGAATAGTTAATGGAAATTTATTTGCACCAAACAATACATCAATCAATTGACCATATGCTGCTAGTACTTTTGTTTTAGTAACTTTAACAAAGACTCTAGATTTTTCATGGTCTCTGAAAGCTACATTTTTAAAATATCTTCCTCTGTAATTATGAAAAGCTTGTAGCCATCTATCTTCATCATCTTCTCTAGTAGTTTCACATTGTTGAAACCTAGAATTAATTTGAGCAACAAGATTAGAAATTACTTCTTCTTCTTTTGCTTCATCCATAGATGGATTTGAATCTTCTCTAATCTGGTCGTAAGTAGCCATATATAATTCCTTAAATTATTTGTGCAGTAATATAATAATACAGTTATTATTACCCTTTGTCAACTATTTTCTTGATTTCCACGATAACACTATTAGGGATAATCGTGCTGTTTCCAATCTCTTCAATCTTGCCTGACTCCTCATCAGCCAAAGAATAATCTCCAAATATTCTAGTCACTCCTTTAGTCTGAGTTAATAAGTGACCTTTAGTAACACAAATAGGTAGCTTTGCTTTCTTACAACCTTCAATGGATTGCCATGAGCTGTCAGAGCAAATATCAAGCCAGTACACAGAAACTAAAGGATACTTGTCTATTTCTCTAGTAGCTCTAGTATTTAATTTAATCTTCTTCTTAACCATTACCCTTCTTCTCCTCTTGTTGTTGTTTTAGTTTATTAAATCCTTTCTTACCTTTTCCATAAGGGTTAAAGTCACCTTTACCTTTTACCTGGCTATCCTTAGCCCAGTCAGTAAATTGGTCTTTGATTCCTCCAGCATCTGAGTATCTGTATATGTTCATTTTAAATACTTGATGTATATCCTCTTGTTTTAAATATTCTTGAAGCTCTTCATAGCTCATAACTTCATCATACTCTTCATTTGTTTTAGTATTTTTAAAAGTATATAATGGCATTAGAAATACTTTTTCAATACTTCTAGTTGGTCATCATACTTAGCTATCATCTGTAATTCTTTTTCAATAGTTTCTATTATATCGGAATGTTCTCCAATACCCATAGAGTTATTTAAATATATCTCTACATTAGCTGAATGTTTTTTTATGTGTCCTTCTGCGTGTGCTACTAAACTTTCTTTTATTTTATCTCTCATATTAATATCCAAATGTTGGGTCTGATGGTGTCCATCTTTTTTTGTTTGACATTTCTTCCCATACTGAAG
>ERZ1039804.1825-NODE-1825-length-11450-cov-3.813076_pt1 | contig 11450 bp, 9 predicted proteins | sample MGYA00383089_ERZ1039804 | MGnify/ENA primary metagenome ERZ1039804 (study PRJEB29581, sample SAMEA5548359) | metagenome | biome: marine; feature: coastal; material: water | depth 1 m | study: Short-term variability in the microbial, nano- and picoplankton...
ATAGATGCTTATCAAATGAATGAAGGCAGCCCTGATCCTGGCGGTTTACCGTATCGTTGGATTATCCGGTCGGTAATCCCGATTTCTAATGTATTTTTACTCTTATGTATTTTCTATACCATTTTGGAGAACGTGCTTAAGTTACAAGGTCCGAATGAACATGAAGACCACATCCATAACGAGGGCGTGTAAGCATGGAAGGTATATTATTATTTTTTGTTGCCCTAATATTCCTATTTTTAGGTTATTACGTGGCATTCACCTTTGCGGGTGTATCAGTCTTGGTTGGTGTTTTTTTCCTCGGCGCTGAGTTATTTGAGTTCATGCCATATCGGATCATGAGCATCATGGAAAATACGACGTTAATGTCGATTCCGATGTTCATTTTTATGGGGATCGTGTTACAAAAAACAGGTCTAGCGGAGCGCCTATTAGAGTCTTCAGCCAAACTGTTTGGCGGTATGTCTGGTGGTGTGGCCATTTCTACGATCATTGTCGGGGCATTATTAGCCGCCTCTACAGGTGTGGTCGGTGCATCCGTAGTGGCGATGGGAGTGATTTCATTGCCAGTGATGCTTAAAAATAACTACCATCAGCCAACGGCTGCTGGGGTGATTTGTGCATCAGGTACTTTAGGACAAATTATTCCTCCGTCGATTATCTTGATTATCCTTGGGGATGTGATGGGACTAGCTGTTGGTGATTTATTCAAAGCCGCAGTTATTCCTGGGATGATGCTCATCGGGGCGTACGTGTTGTATATTTTGGCTTTGAGTTATGTGAAGCCGGATTATTGTCCACCCATTCCAGTACATGAAGATAAAGCAACCATCCTAAAACAAGCTGCTCGTGATATTGTACCGCCACTATTATTAATTGTGGCAGTATTAGGCTCTATTTTTTCCGGTATCGCAACGCCAACAGAATCATCTGCTATTGGTGCTGTTGGAGCTTTAGTTCTGGCACAGATTTATGGCGGGGTATCGATTAAAACGATTTTCCAAGTGTCTAAAGAGTCGGTTAAGGTCTCGTCTATGATCTTTGCTGTACTTATAGGTGCAACAGCGTTTTCAATGGTCTTTAGCTACTCTGGTGGTGAGCACTTAGTTGAAGAGTTCTTCTTAGACTTACCTGGCGAGAAATGGACGTTCATTATCTTAGTGATGATTGCTATCTTGATCTTAGGGTTCTTTATCGACTTTATTGAAATTGCATTTCTGGTTGTGCCGATTATTACACCTGTGGCGATGGCATTGGATATTGATTTGATTTGGTTTGCGATTTTGATTTCAATGAACCTGCAGACCTCCTTCCTCTCGCCGCCATTTGGATTTAGTCTATTCTATCTCAAAGGGGTGGCACCGAAGTCGATGAAAACTACCACTATATACAAAGGAGCGGTCCCGTTTATTATCCTCCAAGTATTTGTGTTAGGGTTAATCGTGGCCTTCCCTGAAACATTTATTATGTTCTAGGTACTCGGTTAATGACAAAGATCATTGGCATATAAAATACAAACGCCTAATAAGCAATTATTAGGCGTTTTTTATGGTGAGTATTATTTTGTATATTGAATATTCATTGCGTGCAATGCACACCACTCGATTGTAGGCTGTTAAGAGAACGCTAACCAAACACCCACGGCAATCAGTAAAGCGCCACCGACTCGATTAATATAATGCGCTTTATCATTTTTATTTAACCAATGACTCAATCCTTTACCGCCAGTGGCATACATAGACATACTGATAAATTCGCTGATTAAGATGATCGAAATAAATACACTGAGTTGTAAGGTGAGTGACTTATTCGGTTCAAACAATGGCGGTAGTAACGACACCATAAATGCCCATCCTTTGGGGTTCAATATTGCAGTCATAAAGCCATTATTGAACAGCGCTAGAGGGGTGATGGTCTTAATCTGTTTTAAATCATATTGAGCTAGCTGTACAGGCGTTTTCATGGTGCAAATGCCAACATATACGATGTACAGTCCGCCCACTATTTTGGCGTAAAAAAACACATCTGGATAAGCAAGGATGAATTGAGCCACACCGATGACAGATAAAATCCCTACCACAGCGACACCAATTAATTCACCGAGCATCATCCACAGGGTCTTCTTATATCCAACTGTCATGCCTAATGTCATCGCTAGACTCATACATAAGCCGGGGGATATCGACACTAGCAACCACGTTGGAATAAAAATAAGTAATAAAGATAATTCAGGCATTTCAGGATTAATCTATGTTGGATATATGATTGTTGTAAGATGGTTAAATATTGGCTTCGATGATCCGTAAATCATCTAATAAAATCTCTTCAACTAATTGATACGCTAGTACATCTTCACCTTGAGCAATGGCACTATATAATTTGGTATGAAATGAGATATCGTTGTAATTGACGCCCTTTACTTGATTAGTATATCTAATACTGACTTTCAATGCTGCTTTGACAAATTGGGTCAACTGAATAAAAAAGCGATTGCCACTGGCCAGTAATATCGTATTTAGAAAATCAATATGAGCTTCTAATACATCATCTAAGCCATGATGGGCATCCGCAATGCGTTGTAAATTGTCATTAAGGATACTGAGCTGTTCACTGGTGACATGTCGTGCAGCTAATTGAGCTGCGACTGGTTCAATGGCATAACGTACTTGTGTGAACTCTTTGAGCAAACTAAGAGAAGGTTTACTTTGTAAAATCCAGCTGAGCACATCGGTATCAAACAAATTCCATTGCGATTCAGGTAGTACGGTGATCCCTTGTTTGGGACGAGAAGAAATTAAACCTTTTGCTGCCAGCATCTTTACCGCTTCTCGTGTTGCACTGCGACTGACACTGAACTGTTCGCACAATACTGCTTCTGAAGGCATGCGTTGATTGACAGGGTATTCGCCTTTAATGATCATGACACCTAGCTTATGCGTCATATCTTGGGTTAAATTGCGAGTGAAGTTCATTACATGCCTATGTGCTTGTTGTGACTAATTTTTTGTATCGAAGAAGGTATCTGTGTAATCATACGATAAAGTATGTATCACGCAACCTAAAACTGCCGAAAAGGAACAATCTCTGTGATAGCCAATCGACCTTCTGTATTTGTTATACCGCTTTTATATAGCTTATTGTCTATCATCTGTATGGTATTCTCGAATGTCACATTCGCTAATCCCAAGCACCAGGACCTTGAAAATGTACCGTATATGAAAATCTCCGAGCTACCTACTACTAGCCCCACTCACACCTATACCTATGGTCAAAATGAACATCAATATATTGCATTTTGGGCTGGCAAAGGGATTACTAAAAAAGCACCTGTTATTATGATCCATGGCGGTTGTTGGCTCAGTGTATTTGATATGCAACACAGCATTGCTCAAGCCAATGGACTGGCTGCGGAGGGGCATGATGTGTATTCGCTGGAGTATCGTCGTACTGGTAAAAGCGGAGGGGGATGGCCGGCTACCTTTGAGGATGTTCAAATGGGGATCCGGCATGTCATAAACAAGCTAGATAAAGATGTGAAGATGTTAAACCTGATTGGGCATTCTGCCGGTGGGCACTTAGCGTTATTAGCGGCAAGTGATATACAACGTCATTTAGCGTCAGCCGAACGAGATGATATTCGACTCAATGTGGTTGGGTTGGCTGCGATTACTGATATTGCCCAATACGCTCGCGGTGATAATAGCTGTCAAACAGTAACCAAAGACTTTATGCAAGGTATGCCTGAACAAGTACCGGCAAGTTATTCTATGGCGAACCCGATTCATATACCGTTAACAGATTCATCCATTAGTAACGTCATCTTATTACAAGGTGATGCTGATACGATTGTGCCAGTAAAGCAGGCCCGTCATCCTCATGGGCAAACTGTGATAGTACCTAATGCTGGACACTTTGATTGGCTTCATCCACAGTCAGTGGCCTTTGGACAATTACTCGAGGTGTCACGCTAATGCAACCCACTCTATGTGATTCACTCTACACCCAAGCACAGCAACTTGATAAGCATGATCGTTTAGCCGCTACTCGGGAATTATTTGCCTTACCTAAAGATATGATCTATTTAGATGGAAATTCATTAGGGCCTGTCACGTATATCGCAAAACAGCGTGCTGTAGAAGTCGTGGAAAAGCAATGGCAACCCGATTTAATTAAAAGTTGGAATCAACATCAGTGGATTGATTTACCTCGGCTCGTAGGTGCTAAAATTGCACCATTAATTGGTGCAGATCCTTCTGAGGTGATTGCGTGTGATTCGATTTCAGTGAACTTGTATAAGCTGCTGCATGTTGCATTATCTATTCAACATGAATCATCACCTTCTAGGTACAAAATTATCACTCAAATCGGTAATTTTCCTACCGATGGTTATATCGCCCAAGGTGTTGTAGCCCACCACAACCAAGCCCTAGAATTAGTGTATGCCGATGAGACAGATATTATTGCAGCGCTTGATGAAGATGTAGCGGTATTAATGCTCACGCACGTTAATTATAAAACAGGCTTAATGTTAGATATGGCTGAAATCACAGCTAAAGCGCATGCGGTTGGGGTGATAGTGATTTGGGACCTGGCCCATACGACGGGGGTGATACCGATTGATTGTCAGGCATGGGATGTGGATTTTGCTGTAGGATGTGGATATAAGTATCTTAATGGTGGCCCTGGTGCTCCCGCTTTTGTGTATGCAGCTCGACGTTATCATACGCAGCTCTCTCAACCCTTAACAGGGTGGATGGGACATGCTAATCCATTTGCTTTTGATCAAGACTACCAAGCAGGAGAGGGTATGCAATCCTTTCTTTGTGGTACGCCTTCGGTGATCTCAATGTCAGTATTAGACGCGTCGCTCGATGTGTTTGAGCCGATTGACATGCAAGATGTACGATATAAATCTGTGCAGCTAACTCAATTTTGTTTGCTGTGTATGGAAGCGTCCGATTTATTAGTCGAGTTACCTTGTATATCACCAAGTGATGGTCAAATTAGAGGAAGTCAGTTGGCGTTTACTCACTCTCAAGCTTATGCAATATGCCAAGCACTTATCGCTAAAGGCATTGTCGCTGATTTCAGAGCGCCGAATGTGTTGCGTTTAGGATTTGCCCCATTATATGTTAGTTATCAAGATATTGTGACGAGTGTACGTACGTTGAGTGTGATTATGAGTGAAAAAATTTACCTAGACGATGACTATCAAGTCCGTCATGCGGTTACCTGATATTAATTTTTGTTATTACTAGGGATGTTGCATACCCGCAGGTTACGGTATGATAAAACACCTTCTAAATGATTATATGATATCAAATTGTGACGGATAACTATTCCCATCATAGTGCCACAGTCAGTGTTATTTCTGTGATAAAGACAGAATTTGCACGTTTTACTTATACCGCATTAGTAACAATAGTGTGGCTACTTGCTATGTTGCGTTGGTGCATATTAGGACTCATACGCAGTAAAAAATTCGAGAGTCGACGCCTGGAACGTTATGGTCAATTAGGTGAGCTCATAGCTGAAACAAAAGGCGGTGCATGGTTTCATTGCGTATCGGTAGGCGAAGTGGTGGCTGCTTCTTGTGTCATTAAAGCTTTATTAGCAAAAACTCCGGAACATCCCATTATCATTACCACCGCTACTAGTACTGGCGCGCAGCGGGTAGGGGAGATATTTGGTAATGCAAGTCATGTTGCACATCATTATCTGCCTTACGATTTACCTTGGTTAATGCAACGTTTTATTCGCCATATCCAGCCCACTCAAATCATGATCACTGAAGTCGAGTTATGGCCCAATTTGATTCACCATGCGGCTAAACTGAATATTCCAGTCACCATGATCAATGCGCGCATGACCAATAAGTCAGCGCGTCAATATGCTAAAATTAGTTGGTTATTTATGCCAATGATAACCCATCTTGATCACGTGTGTGCACAAGGTCAACGAGACTATGATGCTTATCTGCGTTTAGGTGTAATGCCTGAAAAGTTGACGCTCACGCAAAATGTGAAGTTTGATCAAGTCACTGATAATCGCATTCCTGAGGATATCAAAGTATTTGGTGATGCCATTAAAGCCCAAGGTCGCAAGGTACTGATAGCCGGTTCGACCCATGCGGATGAAGAAATATTTTGGTTGAATGTATATCAGTATTTATCTCAAGAATGCCCCGAGTTATTACTGGTGCTAGTCCCTCGTCACCCACAACGCTTTGATGAAGTACAAAGGCTCATAGAAATCAAGCAATTGTCATTGCAGCGTTGGGAACAGAGAATGGAGATTAATGCTCAGACGCAAGTACTATTAGTTGATGCTATGGGGGTGCTAACGCCTTTATATCATTGTGCAGATATTGCTTTTGTCGGCGGGAGTATCGCTGATCGCGGTGGACATAATGCATTGGAGCCAGCCAGTATGGGTGTTCCGGTGTTAATGGGGGCGTATATTTATAACAATCCGGTGATTTGTGAAACATTAATTCAAGCCGGTGGATTATATATTATCAAGAACGAAACAGATGCAATTGAGCAATGTCAAAGATGGCTTAAGCAACCTGAAATAGCCCATCAAGCGGGTCAAAAAGGATTGAATGTTATTGAGCAGAATCAAGGTGCACTGGGTAAGACGATAGATGTAATTATCAAATAAGGTTTGCGCATCGCGATACACTCATTTTGGAGAACTGGATATGAAACAAGTGATACTTATTACCGGTGGTCTCAGTGGTATTGGTTTAGGGCTAGTAAAGCATTATTTACGGCGAGATGCGCATATCGCTATTTTTGATGTGCTGGCACCTAATGAGTTAGAAGAACATCTAGATAAAGCGACATATCATGTTGTCACTGGCTTAAACGTAAGCTACTTCCAAGTGAATATAGCCAATAACAAACAAGTTCAACAAGGCGTGAAACAGGTTAGCGTTCAGTTAGGCGTACCGAACTTAGTCGTTAATTGCGCTGGTATATTAAGAGCCGGTCCTTTTGAAACCTTAACTGCGGATGACTTTAGTGCTTCTTATCAAGTGAATGTATTAGGCTCTCGCCATTTGGCTGCTGCATGTTTACCATTGATGGCCAGTGGCGATCAATTTGCGCTTATTGCTTCGATGGCAGGTACAGTAGGGATCTACGGGTATTCTGCATACGGAAGTTCTAAATTCGCGGTGCTTGGTATGGCACAATGCATTCGAGCAGAATACGCCCCCAAGGGCATTACTGTTAGTGTAATTTGTCCGCCTGAAATTGATACGCCTATGGTCACTCAAGAGCTTAAAACAATGCACCCGGCCACTCGTATCTTGAAAGATTTCGCCGGACGGCTCACCTTATCTGAGGCACTTACGCAGATCATTAACGGACTAGATAAGAAACGCTTCATCATCATTCCTGGATTTAAAGCTAAATGCACATTTTGGATGAACCGTCTAACCCCCATTTGGTTGCAAAATAAAGTGATAGATGTGATTGTGAAACTCAAACTTGAATAACCGCAACTATTACATCTCAATGATAAATCATAAGTAACACTTTACTGTTTTTATCAATTATTTACGGTCATTAATTGCGTTTTCGCAAACGTCTACTAGGGTTAATTATATAAATTAATATAATTAATAATAGGATGTATGGAACATGAACTGTGAATCGCAAACTTACGTACTCGACGATACTTATTCTCTCGTAAAAAAGAGCATTTACATCACCATGTTGACTGCAATGTTCTGTTCAAATTATGTTAATGCTGGCACTGCCATTGTATTGCCAGGTTTGCATGAAGATGGATATGATTTACAGAATAATACCATTAGTAGTGCAGATGTTATCGATTGGGAAATTACTAATGCGGATATTGTGTTTGGCGCCTATGAAAATGTCGCTTACAATTCGCGCGTGCGTGCATTGGGCTACATGAATAATCAAATTTTAGACTTCAATCCACAGTGGAGAGAAGACGCCATTCGCAACACCGCTGAATTAAATGGCGTTGATTACGAGGATTTTTTCTTACATTTTTCTGAAGATACCGTTCTCGCTGAAGTCGATCCTTATTACGGTGAAGATTCAATATTAAATAGAAAGCCGCTTATAGTTGGCTATACAGCCAGTGCTGACCATTCCGGTTTTTGGCTATATCAAGATCCTAATTGGGATGCCGATGTGTTCAAAGACGCGCCCAACGGTGGTGCACTGTATATCTATCATTCAGAGCAATTCGACCGGCTTAGATTTGATTTTAGCCAATTTGCGGGGGCTGGACATTTCACGATTGAGTATCCATCACAGATTAATAGTTTTGGACAAGTCACCCAATGGCAGTCGTTCGACATCAACAAAGATAACACACGGAGCTTTACACGTAACCAAAATGTGATTTGGAAAATGCCCGATGATTGGATAAGAGCCACCACCAGTGATGGTAGCGGCCTGACCTATGGCGGCGGGCAGTTCTTTGCCAACCAATTTATTCGTGACGGTGGGCGCTTGTATGTTGTCCGTGTAAAGTGGCATAGCGATAATATAGCGACTAGACCACGCTTGAATAATATTAGGCTCGAAGATAGTTTTAAAATCGTTCAACCTGCAGGCGCGCCCGATACCGACTATGAAGGTCAAAGTATTACTCAATGGCGTCTAATTAAAGGGTTTGATATCAGTGCCGATACCAATAATGATAATTATTTATCTCACAAAGAATTCAGAAAACGTAAGAATAAAAATGCAACGGCACGCTTTCGTTGGGAATCGCGAGTCATCCCTTTTGGCAAGATGTGGAGTCAGCAATCTTCTTGGGCTCTTACTAACGTCAATCACCCTGATTTTAAAAATGCCATCTATAGTCATTATGCCGTGCAATGGGCTGAGAAAGGCTTAAACGGCGCGTATAACGACGATACTAATAAGCTAATTGGAAAGAATCAATTCACCGTTTTCTCTGGTGGTAGGGTAGAAGAGCTTGGTTTGGAAGCCGGCAGTGATGAGGCTGAAATGTTATATTCAGATCAATTCTCTTCATTATTGAGTCGGTTTACAGATGAAATCCCTGATGCGTTAATTGGTTTAAATGTGGGTACCGCTAACCTCTTTGGCCGTAACGGTCAGAATGAGTTAACTGACGCTGGTAGTGTGTATTTGAGAGAGCATTATTTATTCCCATCTACCGGCTTTAGCGGTTATGCAGGGCTGTCGAAATATTGGGATAATTCGGTTATTGCCGCTGATGGCAGAAACGTCATATTCCAAGGGACAACTCGCTATGGGAGGGTACAATATTTTGGTAATACTGAGGAAAATTGGAAAAAAGACCAATATTCGAACTTGGCGCAGTTTTACTTAAATAATCATGAACAATTGAGTTATTTCCATCAATGGAATAATGGATATATTTATGGAAGTGACAACACGACAGAAGATAATTTTTGGAAGGCAGATATTGCGAAAAATATTGCGTATCAGCCCACACAATTACTCGCCGTTGAGCTAGGAAATCCGGCTAACAGCGCGCCAGATAATGCCGTTTTGATGCCGCTTATGCTATCAACAAGTACACCTGAGCCAAGTGATTATTCAATTGTGGGTAATTCTGCATCGGAACAAGCGATTCATCCTGACCTACCTGGCTCAGCTGTGTATGTTAAGCCGACCTACACTTATTTTGCCTATCGCTCTGCCAATAATGTGATCCCTGGTGCACCGGTGGAGATGGTATTGGCACGCGAGTTTGAAAATGGACGCGTACTCTATCGCACTGATTTTGGCGGTAAGAATCCAGACTATTTTAACGCCCCGACGATCACTATCGATTTAGCGGTGCCGATGCGACCGGTTGATGCCAATGGTAATATTGGCGCGTATGTGTCTCAGATCGAAATAGGTGGCTACGAAGGATTGTTTTTACTTTATTGATTTACAAAAACGTCGAAATATCATCTAATGACTTTTTGTTTAATGCATGTTCTGGAACAGTAGCATGAACACTTGGGTAGCCAGCTATAATCAGCATATAGGGTCTCTCATCATCAGGCCGGTTACATATTTTGCTCAAAAATGTCATGGGTTTTGGCGTGTGTGTTAACGTTACTAACCCTGATTCATGTAGTGCAGTAATCAGCATACCTGTCGCAATACCAACGGACTCGTGGACATAATAATTAGTGTGCTTTTCACCGACATTCACGCCGCCTTTCTTTTGACTAAATATCGCAATCAGCCATGGGGCATGCTCTAAATACGGTTTTTGAGCATCAGTCCCGAGTGGCTTTAACGCATCTAACCATTCATCTCCGGCTCGTCCGTCATAAAAGCGTTGCTCATGGGCTTCCGCAGCTTCGCGCACTTCACGTTTTATCTTGGGAGAGTGTATGGCGACAAAGTGCCATGGTTGATGATTGGCCCCGCTAGGGGCTGTTCCGGCTGCTTTAATACAGTTTTCGATCACCGTTTTAGGCACATCACGATCACTAAATTGCCGAATGCTGTGACGCCGTTTTAAACTGGTATAAACAGCAGCGGATCGAGTTATCATTTCTTCGATAGAAAACTCAATATAATCGCTAAGAGGTTGGTTAGTATGAGGCTTCATATGGTTTAATCAGTATTAAGAGTTGCCATTTCGGCAACTCTGCTACATCGATTACTCTTCTTCTGCTTTGGGTACGGGGAAACCACGATCACGCATCAGCGCTTCTACGTTGGCATCACGTCCACGGAAAGCACGATATGCATCAGCTGGATCCATTGCATTTCGTACGGCGAACAAATACTTCACTAAGCGATCCGCAACTTCTTCATCGTAGAAACCACCAGGTGCTTCAGCGAATGCTTCGGCCGCATCTGAGGTCAGTACTTCTGCCCACATATAACCATAATAAGCAGCAGCATATCCTTCACCAGAGAAGATATGTCCAAAATGAGTTGTTCTGTGACGCATCACGATTTCTTCTGGCATACCCAGTTTCGCTAGTTCTTCACGCTCAAATGCATCAGGTTCAATCGTACTTGGATCAGTTGTATGATACTTCAAATCCATGATGGCTGAGGCCATGTATTCAGTGGTTTTGAATCCTTCATTAAATGTCGATGCATTTTTGATTTTTGCAACAAGCTCTTTGGGAATTGGCTCGCCGGTTTCATAATGCACTAAGTAATTATCAATCACTTCATCTGTTAATATCCAACGTTCTAATAACTGTGATTGGAACTCAGTGTAATCACGCACACCACTGTGTGATGAAGGATACGCAACATCAGACGCTAAGAAATGCAGAGCATGACCAAATTCATGGAAATAGGTTTCTGCATCATCCCAAGAAATCAATGATGGCTCACCCTCAGCACCTTTCACAAAGTTGGAATTATTCGATGAAAGTACATTGGTTTCACCATCAAACGTCGTGTAAGAACGATAATAAGTTGCCCATGCGCCAGAACGTTTAC
>ERZ1039804.1829-NODE-1829-length-11426-cov-10.632310_pt1 | contig 11426 bp, 13 predicted proteins | sample MGYA00383089_ERZ1039804 | MGnify/ENA primary metagenome ERZ1039804 (study PRJEB29581, sample SAMEA5548359) | metagenome | biome: marine; feature: coastal; material: water | depth 1 m | study: Short-term variability in the microbial, nano- and picoplankton...
GCTGCATTAGATGCTGAAAGATATTTAGCAAGTCTTGATTAAGGATAATTTTTAAATAGTATATTTATACTAAACTATTTAAAATGCAAAAACTAACTCTTTTTTTTAAAAATCAAATGTCATTTTTCTGGCTTCCCGCTGCATGGATTTGCGGAGTTAGAGTAGACTCGGAAGAAAGTAATAAATGTGTTGTCAGAGTAAAGCTTGGCTTTATTAACAAAAATCCATTTAAATCTCTTTTTTGGGCTGTACAAGGTATGGCTGCTGAAATGCCTGGAGGACTATTACTTCAAAATAAAATTAAAAATAGTGGTCAAAATATAGCTATGCTTTTAGTTGGATCTTCTTCAAAGTTCACTAAAAAAGCAGTAGGAAAGATATTATTTACTTTTGAAAATGGTGAGTTGTTAGACGAACTGGTTAATCAGGCCGTAAAGACAAAAGAAGCTCAAACAATTACTATTAAAACCAATGGAGTTGATGAAAAAGGTGATGTTGTTTCTGAATTTTCCTTTAATTGGAGTATAAAACTTCGATCAAAAAGATAACTATTAACATTTTGTTTGCATTTTAAATTAGATATAATACTTATCTTAAGGAAAACTAATAATATGTCTAGAACCATTTATAAGTACACAGTTGAAGTTTTAAAAAAAGTTAGCTTTAATCCTAAATTATTTAAAAGAGAGCTTGAAAAGGCATCAAAAAAACTTTTACCACACGAATATACTGAGTTAATGATTTGGGCTAAGAACTTTAAATTTCAAAACCCACATCTTTATTACGTTGAAGTTTAAAATTTAGGATCTATAATTTTAACATCTGTAAAAGATTGAATTTTTTTAAATGAATTTTTTAGTAATAAAAACACTTCTTCCAAAATATGTTTTTTTAAATTATTATTTTTAAATACTATACTAATTTCTCTGGCAGGTTCAGGCGCCTTAAATTTATAAACCTTGTCTTTGTTTTGATCTGCTAAGTTTAAGAAATTTAAGTAAGGTATAAAAGCAATCCCATTTCCATTAATAGACAAGTTTACTAAAGTTTCTAAGCTATTATTTTTAAATTTTTCATTGTAAGTTTCTGAAAGAAAAATATTATCAATTGTATTTCGAAATTCGTTTTCTTTTTCCGGTATTAATATGTCTTTTGAATTAATCTTACTTAGCTCAACTTCTGTTGCTTCGTCATTTTTAAAATTTTCTGGAATTACCATTAATATCGGCTCATAGTAAAGTGGTCTGACAGCTAGATTAGAATCATTTAACGGAGTTATTCCTATAACAAAATCAAGTTCGTTATTGTTTAATGAGTTATAAAGAAACTTACTTTTATTAGAGATATATTTAATATTTATTTCCGGAAATTTTTCTAATAAATCTTTTGTAAAAATTGGAAGTATTGTGGATTCTAATGTAGAGCTTATTCCAATATTTAAATTTCCAATTATTTTATTTTTTTGATAATTAATTAAATCTTTAACTTTCAAAGATTCACTTACTATAATCTGAAACTGTTTAATTAGCTTTTCTCCAATTAAAGTTGTTTCAATTGGTTTTTTTGATCTATCAAATATTTTAGTATCTAATTCTTTTTCTAGCTTTTGTATTTGCATACTTAAAGAAGGTTGAGATACTAAAGATTTTTCTGCTGCAGTTGTAAAATTTTTGTATTTATAAAGTGAAAGAACATATTTGAGTTGATTTATTGTCATATCAGTATTTATTATAAAAATATGAATTTATATAAGAATTAACTATTGAATGATTTCAATCTTAAAACGAACATTATCTAGTGGCCACTCTCTTTTGTCTGTTTCTAAATTTGAAATTTTATCAACAACCTCTATTCCTTTGATTACTTTTCCAAAAGCTGTATAGTTTTTGTCAAGATGATAAGCTCCATCTTTTTTCTTAACTATGAAAAATTCATAAGGAGAAGCTAGTTTGTAAGGATTTTCAATCTCACTACTTGGCATTGAGATTATTCCTCTATGATGTTTATGACCTTTTTTTGTATCTGGAGGCAATAAGTATCTCCCGATTTTTCTTCTTTTTTTTGAAGTACTGATATTATCAGAATTTCCACCTTGAATTATAAAATCTTTTACAACTCTGTGAAAATATTCCCCTTCAAAATATTTATTTTTTGTTAAATAAATAAAATTAGCTCTATGATATGGCGTATTGATGAATAGTTCAATATCAATATTTCCATAGGATGTAATTATTCTTACTTTATTTTCTTTATTTTTTTTTCCGTATTCAAAAAAGAATGGGATAGCATTATCGTCATTTAAAATAAACTCTTTTTTGGTTTGTTTTGTTATCTTTTTATTTATTTTTTTTATTTCTGTTTTTTCAGGTTTTTCTATCTTATCTTTACATGAAATAAATAAAAGGCTAACTAAAAGTATTTTATAAAAATGCATTTTATAGATTTTAAAAATTATTTATTAAAAATAAACGATTATGAGCTTCCTGGACATGATTATTTATTAAAAATTTCTCCTCCAGCTAGAATTAAGCATCTTAAAAAAAATATTATTCCTAAAGATTCAAAAACAGCATCAGTTTTAATGCTTTTTTATCCTGATAATAATAATGAAACTAGATTAGTTTTAATGCTAAGAAATAAATACAAAGGAGTGCATTCAAATCAAATTAGTCTTCCAGGTGGTAAAGTTGATAGATTAGATAAATCTTTAAAAGACACGGCTTTAAGAGAAACATACGAAGAAATAGGATTACATAGAGATGATATTGAAATTGTTGGTGAATTGTCCTCTGTTTATATTCCTCCAAGTAATTTTAATGTTTTTCCTTTTGTAGGTTATTCCAGTAAAACACCAAAATTTCTTCCTGATTCAAAGGAGGTTTCACTTATTTTAAGTCCTAAACTTAGTTATATTTTAGGTATGGAAATAGTTGAATCTGTTGTTGAAGTAAATAACTCAAAACAAAAAGTACCTAGTTTTCTGATTGATAATCATATTTTATGGGGAGCTACAGCAATTATGATTCATGAATTTGTTTTATTATTTAAACAAATGGTTAATTCTTAATACATTTGTCAAACCAAAAATTATTGTGTGAGTTTTTTAAAAAGGAATCCTTTCGGACACATCCTGTTTGTTAAGAAGTGGTTAATTCGAGTTTTAGGTGTACTGACACACCAAAGATTTAATCGTTTTAATAAACTAAAAATTGAAGGATCGGATGTTATAAAATCTTTGCCTGAAAATAATGTTTTGTTTGTCTCAAATCATCAAACTTATTTTGCCGATGTTGCTGCTATGATACACGTATTTAATGCGAGTTTAAGTGGAAGAGTAGATTCTATCAAAAACATGACTTATTTATGGGAACCAAAATTAAATATTTATTACGTAGCTGCTAAAGAAACAATGAAGGCAGGTCTTCTACCAAGGATATTAGCATACGTGGGTTCAGTTTCAATTGAAAGAACTTGGAGATCAAAAGGAGAGGATGTAAAACGACAAGTCAAAATGAGTGATATAGGTAATATTGGAAAAGCTCTAAATGACGGTTGGGTTATAACATTTCCTCAAGGAACTACAACTCCCTTCAAACCAATAAGAAGAGGAACTGCTCATATTATTAAAAAATATAATCCTATAGTTGTTCCAATAGTAATAGACGGATTTAGAAGATCTTTTGATAAAAAGGGTATTAGAATTAAAAAAAGAAATATTCTTCAATCTATGGAAATTAAAAAACCGTTAGATATTGATTACGAAAACGAATCTGTTGAAAGCATAGTCGAAAAAATTGAATATGCAATTGAACAACATCCTTCGTTTTTAAAAGTTATTTCTGAAAAAGATCTTTTAGAGTTAGAAAAAACTAATAAACAAAGAGAGTGGTAATTAATCTTTGCTTCTAATTAATGCATTATTTTCAATAATTCCACCACAAGCAATTCTAGATCCAGCTGCGCCAGATGGTTGTGATACAAAATCATCAGAGCCTTTGTGGACAATTATTGATTTTCCAATTATATTTTTGTTTTGATCTTCACAATCTAAACACCACAAATCGGTGGTGAAAGAAACTGTACCGTTACCATTTTCATCGACAGTGAAATTACCAATATCTCCTCTGTGAAATCCGTCAGAATTACCCCATTTACCATGATTTTCTAAAGTTGGATTCCAATGACCACCTGCAGATTTTCCATTGTCAGAAGAACAATCTGATTTTTCATGAATATGAATAGCATGTTCACCTGGCTCTAAATTGTTAATGGTTGCTTCCATAGTGACTTGAGAATCATCTTCAATAAATACCACAAATCCATTCGTTTGTGAAGAACTTTTTGACTCAAGTTCAATTACAACCATATTGGGTATTGAACAACTAGAAATAAGGATTGAAAAAGTAATAAATAGGAAAATATTCTTCATCTGAGTATATGATTTATTTAGCATGATATTTGTACATTTAAAGTTATGAAATATTTTGTTTCAATATATTGTTTATTATCATTAATGTCATGTGGACTTTTATCAGAAAACAATAAGCCGGTAGTTTACAATAGTGAATCTTTTAAAGAATTTAAAGTATCAAAAGCACCTGATTACACCAATTTGAATTCATGGGCTGTTCATCCATCTGGTGATCAAAGTATTTTTGACGAATTTGATTTTGATGATTCAAAACTTCCTGTTGATGTTTTCTTTATTTATCCTACTTTGCTCAGTGACAAAAATAATACAAGATGGAATGCAGACATATATGATAACACTACAAGATCATATGTTTTAGGTTCCTCAGTTAAATATCAAGCATCAGCGTGGTTTTCAACTGGTGATGTTTATGTTCCCTACTACAGGCAAGCACATTTAAGAGTTTTTAGAGAATCCTTTTGGAAAAATGGTGGTAAAGAAGCTTATGAAATGGCATACAATGATGTTAAAGAAGCTTTTATTACATACATGAAGGAATATAATAATGACAGACCAATAATTATTGCAGGGCATAGCCAAGGTTCTGGACATGCCAAAAGACTTCTTCAGGAATTTTTTGATGGTAAACCTCTAAAAAATAAATTAGTTGCAGCATATTTAATAGGAACAAAAATAACTAATGATGATTTTAAAACATTAGATTTAATGATTGATAAAAACGAAACTGGTGGTTTTGTTACTTGGAATACTTATAGGTTAATGTCAGAAAGAAAAAAACAGAAATCTTCTTTTACAATTAGTGAAGAATGGATTGAAGATGCACTTTGTTCAAATCCTATTACATGGGACGATAACAAAACCTCAAATTATGATGACCACAAAGGTTTTTTATATTTAAACAATAAGGTTTTTCCAAAGACAGTCAAAATTGAAAGTATTGATAATAAGATATTAGTTAAACTTCCAAAAATGGGCATTGTTAAGCGTTTACTACTTTCAACTGTTAAGGATTATCATAAGGCTGATGTCAATTTGTTTTGGGAAGACATTAGGCTGAACAGTATTGAAAGATCTAAGTCATATTTATCTGCACAGTGATTAAATTTTTTAATTTATTGCTAATAACTCTTGTATTACAATGCTCAATTGGCTTTTCACAAGACTATATTGAGGGGGTAATTAGTTATAAAAATGAATCTGGTGAAATAATCCCACTCCCTGGTGTAACTATTTTTTGGCAAAACACATCAACAGGAACCATTTCTAATATTGATGGAAATTATAAACTTTTAAAGTCTAACTTATCTAATAGCCTTGTATTTAAATTTTTGGGTTATAAAGAAGAAATTAGTGACGTTAGTAATAAAAGATTTTATAATACAACAATGCTTAAAGATGAAAATATTCTTGATGAAGTAGTAGTAAATAAAAAAATAAAAACAATTCAAAAATCATATTTTAAAACTCAAAATATTATAAACGTTTCTAGTGATGAATTGTTAAAAGCAGCATGTTGTAATATTTCTGAAAGTTTTGAAACTAATCCCTCTATAGATGTTAGTTATTCCAATGCAGTAACTGGTGTTAAACAGGTTAAAATGTTAGGCTTAGAAAGCCCGTATTTACTTATAACTGAGGAAAATATTCCAATGATAAGGGGAGCTTCACAAGTCTATGGTTTGTCTTTTATTCCTGGAACATGGGTAGAGAGTATGCAAATAACAAAAGGAACAGGGAGTGTGGTTAATGGGTTTGAAAGTATTTCGGGTCAAATTAATGTTGAGTTAAAAAAACCATATTCTGACTCACCGTTTTTTGTGAATATTTATACAAATGATATGGGCAGGAATGAAGTTAATCTTCACAGTAATAAAATAATCAATGACAAAGTCAGTACAGGATTGTATTTACATGCCAATAAGAATAACCACATTAATGATAATAACAATGATGGTTTTTTAGATCATCCACTTTCTAATGCAATTAATTTTTTCAATAGATGGCAATATATAAACCCCACTAAAGGAACTGTTGCTTTTTTTGGATACCGATTTATGAGTGACAAAAAAGAACTGGGTGAAAATATTGAAAATAAAGTGTTTATTCGCGATCCTTGGCGAGGAGAGATTCGTACTAACAGATTTGATTCAAATTTCAAATTTGGTTATGTAAACCCTAGTATTCCTTACCAATCATTAGGATTTCAAATGGCTTTTTCTAGGCATGATCAGGATTCTTTTTTTGGAAAGCGAAATTATGATATAAATCAAAATAGTTTTTATTCAAGCTTAATATACAACTCTATTATAGGAAGCACCCTTAACAAAATTAAAGTAGGATTAAATTTTTCACATGACGATTTTGATGAAATTATCGATCAAACAAAAACTTCGTATAATAGAATAGATAATTCTATTGGGGGTTTTTTTGAATATAGTTATGATAGTTTAGATGAAGTAAGTCTTGTTGCTGGTCTTAGGTATGATATTCATAATAATTTAGGAAATTTTTTCACACCAAGACTTCATTTAAGGTATCAACCTTTTGAAAAATCTGTATTACGTTTTTCTGCAGGAACTGGAAGAAAATCTTCAAATATATTTTCTGAAAATCAAAATATATTTACATCAGGACGTCAAATTAAAATTTCAAAAAAATTAGGAAAATTTTATGGACTAGATCCAGAAAAAGCATTTAATTATGGTCTAAGTTTTAGACAGGGGTTTTTTATAAATAATAAAGAAGGTGATATTACTTTTGATTATTATGTAACCGATTTTGAGAATCAAGTCATTGTTGATTGGGAAACTCAGGGCGAGGTATCATTTTATAATCTGGATGGTAAAAGTTTTGCTAAAAGTTTACAGATTGATTTTGAATATCAGTTAAGTGATAATGTTTTGATTAAATCAACATATAAGAATTTTGATGTAAAAAAACAATACAATTCTGGACTAAAGATTAGTCCTTTAACTCCAAAAAATAGATTTTTTGCAAATTTAGAAGTTTTCACTAATGAACGAAAAAATGGATCTAAGTGGAAATTCGATTTTACTTACAATTGGATTGGTAAACAAAGATTACCAAGTCACACTGAATTAATTGATTTTGAAGGTTATTCTCCAAATTACAGTCTAGTAAATTCTCAAATAACAAAAGTATTTTCTAAAAAATTTGAAATGTATTTAGGAGGAGAAAATATTGGAGGATATACTCAAGATAATCCAATTTTAGGAGGATACCCTTTTGAAACAGACTTTGATACTTCAATAGTATATGCACCAATACATGGTGCACTTTTTTACATAGGTTTAAGATTTAATAACTAAATTAGTAGTATGAAATATTTAATAATAATTTCACTTTTTTTTTCAGCATTAACTTTTTCTCAAAAAAATAATTTAAAGTCACAAAAAGTCTCTTTTTTAGTTAAGGGGGTTTGTGAAATGTGTAAAGACAGAATTGAGGAAGGAACAATAAAGCTCAAAGGAGTTAAATATGTTAATTGGGACATTATGTCAAATAATATTTCATTAATATATAATTCTAAAAAAATAACTCTAGATGCTATTCACAAGGGAATTTCTTTACTTGGGCACAGCACAAACAAATATACTGCACCATCTGAAATATATAATAGTCTTCCAGATTGTTGTTTGTATGAAACTTTAGAAATACATTAAACTATAAATTATGAAAAAAATATTGAAAATTACATTTGCAGTACTAATTGGAGCTTTTGTAGGCTACTCAATAGCAGACTATTCTATGACTAGTGAAGAAGTTGAAATTGTTAACCAGGACAAAGTAGAGACAATAGTAGAATTAATGGGAACTGAAACTTCTTTTGGGGTAAAGGGTAACTGTAAGATGTGTAAAAAGACTATAGAAACTTCTGCATTATCACTTGACGGAGTTCACAAGGCAATTTGGGATGTGAAGACTAAGCAAATAGATTTAGTTTATGATGATCAATTGGTTGAACTTACCACAATTCATAATACGATTGCTAGTTCAGGATATTCTACTGACTTAGTGGATTTAAATCAGGAAGCATACGACAATCTTCCAATGTGTTGTCAATATGATCCAGAAAAATAAATAAAGAACTTTTTATTACAATTATTTACGATTCTCTCTTGGGTTTTTTATAAATCAAAATTAATTCCTTGTGCTAAGGCTAGTTCACTTGAATAATTAATAGTGTTGGTTTGTCTACGCATATAAACTTTCCAAGCATCCGATCCGCTTTCTCTTCCTCCTCCAGTTTCTTTCTCTCCTCCAAATGCTCCACCAATCTCAGCACCAGAGGTACCTATATTTACATTAGCAATTCCACAATCACTTCCAGATGCTGATAAAAATATTTCAGATTCTTTTAGATTTTTAGTCATAATTGACGAAGAAAGACCTTGTTTGACATCATTCATTATTTCTATAGCATTTTGAACTTCTCCTTTATATTCAATTACATACAAAATAGGAGCAAATGTTTCTGTTTGGACAATTGAAGCTTCGTTTTTGATTTCGGCAATTGCAGGTTTAACGTAGCACCCACTTTTATAATCATCACCTAAAAGAACTCCACCTTCAACAATTAATTTACCACCCTGATCTTTAATTTGATTTAAGGCTGAGTTATATTGTTTGACAGCATCAACATCAATAAGAGGCCCTACATGATTACTTTCGTCAAGTGGATTACCAATTTTTAACTGACTGTATGCTTTTGCTAGTTCAGTTTTAATTTCTGAGATTATAGATTCATGTACAATTATTCTTCTAGTTGATGTACATCTTTGTCCACAAGTTCCTACGGCTCCAAAAACAATATTTATAACAGCTTGCTTTATATCAACACTTGGTGTAACTATAATTGCATTATTTCCACCAAGTTCAAGTAATGACTTACCAAGTCTTGCACCAACTTTTTGAGCAACATCTTTTCCCATTCTTGTTGACCCTGTTGCTGAAAGAAGATTTATTCTATAGTCTTCTGACATCCATTTTCCAACTTGACTATCTCCATTTATTAAACAGGAGATACCGTTATCCATATCATTTTCTTTTAAAACATCAGCAATTAATTTTTGACAAACTACTCCGCACAGTGGAGTTTTTTCTGATGGTTTCCAAATACAAACATTTCCACAAACCCAAGCAAGTGCAACATTCCAACTCCAGACAGCTACTGGAAAATTAAAAGCAGATATAACACCAACTATTCCAAGTGGATGATATTGTTCATACATTCTGTGATTAGGTCTCTCGGAATGCATTGTAAGACCGTACAGCTGTCTAGAAAGACCTACTGCAAAGTCACATATATCAATCATCTCCTGAACCTCTCCTAATCCCTCTTGAAGAGATTTACCCATTTCTATTGAAACCAGTTCTCCAAGTTCAGCTTTATTTTCCCTTATTTTGTTACCAAGTTGTCTAACAAGTTCTCCTCTTTTAGGAGCAGGAATTTTTCTAAACGATTTAAAAGCGTTTTGAGCATCTGTAATTAATTTTTCATAATCATCTTTATTAGCAGTGGTTACTTTTCCAAGTTCAGATCCATCAACAGGACTAAAAGAGCTAATTTTAGAATCTGAACCAAACCATTCTGTTCCATTTGAACAACCTTGTTGTTCATCTTTAATTCCAAGTTTTATTAATATTTCTGATATGTTGTTTTGACTCATTTTTAATAATTTGATAAGCAAACTTAATCAAATTTGAATTGTTTATTTTTTCAGCTAACTTGGAATCAGGTAATAGTCATAAAATGAAAAATAAATTCAATGTCGAGTCCGATATTTCTAAAGCTGAAACTTTACCATCATCTTTTTATAAAGACTCAAAAGTTTTTGAAGATTTAAAATCTAAAATATTTTTAAAATCATGGCAGTGGGTAGGTGACACTGATATGGTTAATGATAAAAGTTCAGTTTATCCTTTAACGATTTTAAAAGACTATTTAAATGAGCCAATTGTTTTAACTAAAGATGAAGATGATGTAATTTATTGCTTAACTAATGTATGTACTCACAGAGGAAATCTTTTAGTTTTTGAACCAGGAAAATCAAAAAAGTTGATTTGTATGTACCATGGAAGAAGATTTAATAATAAAGGAAAATTTGAATATATGCCTGAGTTTGAAAAGGCTAAGAATTTTCCAAGACCGTGTGATAATTTACATGAGTTTCCTCTGATTAAGTGGGGAAAATTATTATTCGCTGGACTAAATCCTTCGTTTGATTTTCAAAAAGTAATAGATAAAATAAATGAGAGGATAGGTTTTCTCCCAATTGAAAATTTTGAGTTTGATGATTCTTTATCAAAAGACTTTACCATTAATGCTCATTGGGCGTTGTATTGTGATAATTATTTAGAGGGATTTCATATTCCATTCGTTCATAAAGATTTAAATGAGGTTTTAGATTACAATATTTATAAAACAGAAGTATATGATCATTGTAATTTGCAAATTGGATATAGTGAAGATGATTCTGATGTTTTTGATTTACCAAAGGGCCATCTGGACTATGGTAAAAATGTAGCAGCATATTATTACTGGGTTTTTCCTAACATGATGTTTAATTTTTATCCTTGGGGACTTTCCATAAATATAGTTAAACCAATTTCAGATTCTTTAACTAAGGTTTCTTTTAGATCTTATGTTCTCGATGAATCTAAACTAAATAGGGGAGCAGGTAACCAACTTCAAAAGGTAGAAGAAGAAGATGAGTTTGTAGTAGAAAATGTTCATAATGGTTTAAGATCGTCATTTTATAAAGCAGGGAGGTTTTCACCTACTAGAGAACAGGGTGTACATCATTTCCACAGATTGATTTCAGATTTTTTAAAGTAATAACTGAATCCTTTTAATTTAAAATTAAATAAATTATATATGGAATATTTTTAAAGGATTCAGCTATTTAATTAAAGCTATTACTTATCTAGCATCTGCCCAATGCCCGCACCAAAACATAAACCTAATGCAATC
>ERZ1039804.1832-NODE-1832-length-11411-cov-11.991282_pt1 | contig 11411 bp, 24 predicted proteins | sample MGYA00383089_ERZ1039804 | MGnify/ENA primary metagenome ERZ1039804 (study PRJEB29581, sample SAMEA5548359) | metagenome | biome: marine; feature: coastal; material: water | depth 1 m | study: Short-term variability in the microbial, nano- and picoplankton...
AATTACCTCACATTTATTTACTCCTGCTATATCTTTTACCATCTTAAATAACTCACTGTAGTCTTCTTTCCATTTCTTATAGAAAACAAGAGGGCTGTAGTTAACGTGCACTTCCCAACCAAGGTCCTTAAGTCTATTAATCTCAGGGATCCTATCTGCAACCTTCTGCATTTTAGGTTCTAGTACATCTGCAAACCTCTGTGGCATAAGACTTACTCTTACTCTAGGTTTTTTGTTAAAATGATTTACATCTAGCTTTAGCAATGATGGATACTTAGTAGCCATTGTACTGTTAAGCTGTGGATGATCATCATATCTTTTAAGATAATCTATCAGTGGTTCTGGTAAATGTTTCTGCATCAGAACTAAATCTGAATTACATGCAACATCTACCATGGTATACTTTGGATCTTGCTGATCAGGGACTTTGGTAAAACCTTCTTCCCATTTAACAACAGATTCAAATATGTCATCTACATTAGTATTTACAAATACTCTCTTACCATTGTACCGTGACATATAACAATAGGTATCTACACAACCTCCAAAACATCCATAGATTAAATTTGGTGCTATACAATTTGCACTGTTGTTATTGTCTTTAGTAACTAAGGTCTTAGTTTGCTGAATCTTAATTGCCCCACTCATTGTTGACTCTAGAAAGGTTCCTCTTGTGTTCTATTTTCTTTCTTGTCTGTCTCCCAGTCAAATTTTGTGAGATCTTTTTTATTATAATCTTCCTCCGCGACTGCCTTATTGTACTCATCCCAGTTATATATTTTTAGTTTGTACATTTTTAACACATCTCCTGATGTTAGATTTGGAGGTAATTCTCCATTATTTGCATTCATTATATCAATACATAATTCTTTCATTCTTCCCATATGTTATAACTTCTCATACCATTTTTAACAAAATGTTTAATTGTACGTATTAAAGTAGGATATCCTAATTTCTTTTGAAGCTTTCTAAGTTTCTTTAAATCTTGATCATTAAATTGAATTAGAATTGCTTCATTTCTTGATTTTGTAGCTAGCTTTACATCTTCTGCAGTATACTCAAACTTTTTTCTTAATTTTTGTGTATTATACTGATAAACTACATCACCTTTAAATCTTATTGAACTTACTTTAGCATGATGAATAGTATCTCTTCCTACATTAAGATATTCTGCAACTAAATTTTCTGTCATACCACAAGCATAATATAATGCTCCAATAATATAAGCTCTTTGATCTACATTTTCTCTATGTCTAGATTTAGGAATAGAATTGAAAGCTTTTTTAAGTTCTTTCTTGTCTAATGTCATATTTTATATAAAAAATGGCCATAAAAGACCTTTTAATTCTGCTTCAAAGGGTCCAATAAATATTGTGTATAAAAAACCATGCTCTTGTGCTAATTCATACCAAAAGTATACAGCTATAAGCTGTGATACTAAAAAGTATATTATAAGTACAGACATGGCTATAGTTAAGCCTGTGTCTTTCATAAATTGTTTGTTAATTAAAATAAATTTGTTAGATCTGCATCTTTAGCATAAACATCTATTTCTTTACTTACACGTTCTTTTAATTTAATCTTACTTTCCATAACTTTTTCTACAGTCATAGTCATGTCATCTGGAATTAAAAGAAATCTTTCTAAAGAATAGTATTTGTAAGGAGCAGATGCATCAGTAAGTTCTATTTCTTCAAAAGCAACTCCGAGTTTACCTTCTTGTAAACTCATCTCTACTACTTCAGTAATAGTATACACTGCGCCTTCTTCTATCCATTCATATTCTGAAATATTATCTGGCTTATTACTGCTATCAATGCAAATTGCTTTCATATTCTTCAATTGATGTTTCAATACTTACATAATTGAGTGTTTCTAATAGCTCATACATCTTATTAAAAGAACCTGATGCAATATCTATTTGTCCTCTATTGTGTGCTAAAATAGCACATTGCTCTGCTTGAGTAGATGTGTGACCACATATTTGCGTCAAGCATGTTGTAACATACTCAAAACTGAGTTTGTCATCGTTATACAAAGTAATCTTATGTGTTTTAGATTCACCCATACAATAATATACGAATTTTTGACCAGATAAGAGTTATCTAGCCAAGGTTAACATTGTAATTCTTCCATTCTATTTTGGAACTATCTAGACCTTCTAAGGCAGTCTTCACCCATTTTTCATCTACAGTATGCTTGTAGCACAATATATGTACTATAGCTTTTTCATCTGGATTAAGCCTCAATAATCTTCCTATCCTCTGAGCAGACTTTCTTTCATTACCATATGCATGCATAATAATTCCTTGTCTTAATTCTGGAATATTTACACCTTCATTTAACTGCATTACAGAAGATAGTTTATTTATCTTACCTTCTTTAAATAATTCAAGATTTGCTTCTGAATCTATGTTGTTACTATGATAGCTATACTCGCACAATCTATCAGCTTGCTCTTGAGTATTAGCAAACATTATACATTTATCTTTTACACTAGTAAATAGTAATTTAGCATACTGCTCTTTGCTCGGATACTCTTTCATAGCTTTCATCCTCATTATACGAAGTATATGCATACTACCTGCACCAGTATCAATTCTATTACACCAGTAACCATAGTTCTTTTGCTCTGAAGTCTTAAAACTTTTATTCTTCATTTCTACTAGATAATTATTCTTTGTGCTTAACTCAAGCTCATGTACAATTATCTGGTAATCATTTAGAATATTATTATCTACAGCACTATCAGTTACAAATTCATATACTATTGGACAGAATTCATCTACCAATCTACCTTTCTCAGACTTGTGATATTTAGGTGGAGTACCTGTAAGACCCAGAATCTTGCCATTATACTCATTCAGAAACTCTCTATGAGAATCTAATAAGCTATGGCATTCATCTAGATATACTATATCAAAGTCTTTTGGATCTTGCTTATTTAAACTTAAGTAAGTTGTAAATGTAGCTCTTACTAAAAGTTTTTCTTTATCAAATTTTCTTGCTTCTGCTCTCCAACTATCAAAAATTGATAGTTTTGGTGCAACTACAAGTATATTAAGTAATGGAGAATAATTATTCTCTAAATGATTTAGTGCAACAAGTGTTTTACCAACACCTGTGGCTAATCCTAAACCGCATCTATTAATACCTATAGTTCTTTTCAGAGCTTCAGCTTGTACTTTATCTCTATCCATTATTTTAAATATTTTAATATTCTTGCTTCTTTTGGATTACCGTGAATCCAATTGTGACAACTCCTACATACAGGAATCCATGTGCTTTGTACTAAATAATACACATCACGGTCACTGCCTGCATAAGTGTGATGAATATCAGTAGCAATACTGCTACAACCATCTATTTTAACTTTACATAGGGAATTGTCAGTAAGATATCTTTCTCTTAACTTAAGATACTCAGCATCTTTCTTTTTTCTTTTAGCAGAAACACGAGGGATAATAGACACGTTTGGTTTCTGTGGCTTGTTAGTACTGCTTTTGTGGCAACTCCAGCAATATTTACAATATCTATTACCCTCATGATTCTTCCATATAACAGTCATCTTTTGACAACCATCACATTCTTTCAACTTTGGTTTCATTTTGGCACTCCTTTATTAACATAATACCTAATTAAATCAAGTTTTTCATAAGTAGACCTGGGTCTTTTAAACCCAGGTATATCTTCTACCCACCAATAGTTTTCATTTCTCACAGTTCTCCAATCTTCTAAATCAAAATGTTTAGTAAGATCATTAAACTCTTGATCAACTTCTGATAATGGTGGTTTTTTATACACTTTTAAGTCTTGGTAAACTATTAGGATCTCTAGTTAAATTTAAAAAGTTTGAACTTAAGATTCCTTCTTCAATAAATATACGAATTATTTCATCTTTGTGCATATTTAAATCTTTAAAATTTAAAGTGTTTCTAACCTTCTCATCAGTTTCAGTATTACCGAGCATAAACTTGGTAAACTTAGTATCAGGAAACCATTTAGCAAAGATTTCATTAGTAATAGTAATTACTTTTCTTTGTTTAGCTTGATTAAGAACACGCTGTGCTCTTCTATGTACTTTGCTAATTCTTATTTTCTTTTGTTTACTCATCTTTTCTACTTCTTCAGTAGGTAAAGACTTCAAACCATACAATGCTCTCTTATATAGAAAGTTTTGATACTGTGAATATTGGTCTGCTTCATATTTAGTATAAGTATTTTTCTTATACAACTGGTATTCCTCTAATTTTCCAGAATACTCAAATTTTTGTTTTTTAGTCGAACTCATATACAACTGTTTTTTTGGTAAATTCATAAATAAAAAGGGAATATTTCTACTCCCTTTTACTATTGTTTATTATTGCTTATTATCCTCCTATAGAGAAATCTTCATTAGCTTTTACTGCACCTGATGTCTTTTGACCTTCATATGCTGCACGTAATTCAGCAATATTATCATGCTGTACATAAGATTCTTCTTTAGCTCCTGTTGGGTCATAAGTAGTTTTGCGATAAATTGCAGAACCTTCTTTAGAACAAACAATTCCTGTTTCTCCTGCTACTTTTAAATCTCTATCTGGATTTTTAGTATTAAATGGTTCTAATGATTCTGTAATACGAATTCTACCATCAAGTTCTTGACCTGCAAAAAATCCTAATACTTTAAGATCTTCTGTTTCACCTTGTAATAAAGTAGAAATTGCTTTATTCTTTAAGAAACCATTATCGTCAATAACTGATCTAACTTGTTCTAATCTAATAAAACCGTACTCTGGATTGTTCTCTGATACATTAACAATCGCTCCTGTTGTAGCATTAGCTACTACTTTAACTTTTTGATTCATAGTTAAATTTTTAATAAATAAATAAATAATTAAATAATTGATGGCAACTAGATACTATACTTACACATTGCCAAATGCAAGTAAGTTGGCTTAAATAAATAAGCTTTTACACTAAGATTTAAGATTCTTGATATCTTGTTCTGTTGGAAATTGCTCTCCATCTTCATCAGGAAATCCTGAGAAATCTCTCAGTTCTTCATTATCTGATGGTTTAGTTTTTGTGTCTACTGCTGATCCACTAAACGGATTAATAACAGTATCACCATAGTCTGATGCTATAAAGTATTGAATGTCTTCATCAGTCATAGATAAGTATTCATCTATAGAGATGTATATTACTTTTCCATTAGGTAACTGATAATTCATATACTAATTACGCAATAAATATTCAAAGGTTAACAAGTAAACAATAAATATTTAGCATTATATAGCTAACAAGGGAAAAATATTTTCTGATTCTCCCCTTGTCATCTGCTACAAGCATATATTCGACTAAAATATAATACGTTTAGGTTATTACATCTTCAAATCCCATACTAGCTGATGCATATAGATTATCTCCATACTTAAACTCTATAACATACGGGAAGTAATGTGAATAACCTCTAAATGTTTGCACCTTACAAGTAACTTCATCATCTGAATTAAGAAGATTGTTCTCTTGAAGAGTTTCATATATAGCATCAGCATCACTAAGACCTACCTTAAGTCTTTCCCATCTGCATCTGCATATATCTCCTTCACGCAATGCTTCTGGTAAACCATTACCAAGCATAATCTGAACAAACTGACTGGATGCTTCTGTATTTGACAACAACAACTCTGTAAGTAAATCTTGTATATCATTTGACTTTTTGGTACTTTGCACCTCTTTGCAAACAGTTTCAAGCATTTTACTAATATCTTGTTCTGTAATATTTATACTGATTTTCTTTATTTGCATTTTGATATAGTTTTTTACGTTTCTTTTTACTTTTTATCTTCTGTATCTTTTGATATTTAACAAGCATAGGATGCTTCTCTTGGTAATTAAAATTCCAAAGAGAAACACCTAGCTTGTATCCACTTAAAAAATTCATCAGAATGGTAAATCTTCTAACTCAGGTTCTCTATCCTGAGATATATCTACCACATTCCTATACTCATATTGATTATTAAGATCTGTATTTGGATCTAAATGCGGATACTCTTCAATTACTGCATTAATACAAGTAGGTAATATATCAGGTCTTAACATCTTTCTTGGACTATCTGCATCATGATCAGGATGCTGAACAACAGCATTTAACCCTTCTTGCTTTAGATAGCTACTAAGACCACTTGCAACCTTAGCTACAAATTTACCTAAGACAATATTTCTAAAGTCATCACCAATGTGTATACCTGGTACAACCTTCTTCATAATGACTCTTTTACCACCACTAGTAAGATCTATATCCCATTTTGCACCATCAAATTCTTGTGTGTAATCAATAAATTGGTTACCTAGTAGATTCTGCATCCACTTCAATGGTTTATTACAATATTGTATAGGATAATAATGAAATCCTACCATTACTTGAGTCTCTTGCTTGTCAAGGTCTGCTTCATGCATAACCCATTTATCAAAGTAACTACAAGTAAATCTAAGTAAGTTACCTTCTTTTTGAGCTACTAATTGAGCTCCTCTATTTTTCTTTTTATATGCCATTTCTAATCATAAATTATGGAGGTGCATTACACACCTCCAAGTAAATAACTTGTAGCAATTGCTATTGTAACAAATACTACTAATATAAGTACAGAGCTTTGAATAGTATATTCATATTTTAATGAACGATACTTTTCTCTAGCACTTTCTAACTGATCTGTTCTCATAGCATGATCAGCCCAATATGCGGACTGATCTACTTCTTTTTCTAATCTTGCTATGTCAACTTCAGCTTGCTTCATCTTCTGATATGTCCCCATATTCTAAATCATTTTGACCATAAGCATCACAGCTTACGTGCCCTGTTCCACAACTGGACATAATTAATACTAATGCAATAACAGTAACAACTGGTACTGCAATCTTCATAACATCTGATAACGTAATCATTTTTCTCATTTTTTTTATTTAAAATTTTATAAATCATTTGGGTTAAACATGCCTACATTATGTGTTAATACAACACTGTGAAGCATTATTAATTGTTTCTCTAATCTCTTCAAGGTTAAAGTATTCAGTCGGCAATCATACTTGTTTTCAATTTCATCTTCAGAAATACATTCTCCTGTATACAGGACATGTGCATCTTGAAAACTTTCTAAGGCAATCATAAATTCATTCATAAGTTTAATTTTAAGTAATTATGTCAATTTTGACAATTTTAATTTCAGTATCATCATCTGCTCTTTTATGAGCAAGATCTATATTAGAGGTAAATAATTCTTTTCCATCTTTAATGTAGATGTAACATTCATCTGTTGCTTGTAGCATACTAATTTAATTTAAAACTGTTAATATATTTTTTACTGCTAATATTACTGCACATACTGCCCATATGACAGTAAGTGCAATAAATATTCTTGTACATGTTTTACCAAATACTATTTCTTCAAATCTACTCATGATCATAGTATTGATCAAGATCATCCATCATATCATAATTTGATGCTTCATGGAATGCTCTTGTAATATTACAATCTCTATCAGTAACTACAGGTTTGTTACCTGCAATAAGTGATTCATAGTAAGATATAATCTTACCGACACTAGTTCTTGGAAGGATATCTCCATCAAAGAGATTAGTGAATTTTTTCTGTGTTTTTGCTAATGCTTCTTCCTTAGTCATGTTTAGATCTAAATGTTTGCATATCAACCCATTCTCTTTTACCATCTTCATAGATGTGTTTCCATTCAAAACTAGGTCCATATTTACCTTGTGTTCCTGGAACAAGTTCTCTAACGTGGTGTAATAAACCATTTTTAATAGTAATAAGTTTATCTCCTAAGACTGCGTTGTCATCAGCAAATTTCCAACTACAATTTCTATATACAGTCTCATCTGTTATTAGAGTGTAGTATGCTGTGTTCTCTTTTATATTTGTCATATTTTAAAGTTTTAGTAAGTAACAGTCACTGAATAGTAGAGTGTGTAAACAAAATCAAATCCAAAAACAAAGTCAAAGACCTCATACCCCGACAAAGACAAAACCACAGACAAAGACTCAATGATTAGCCAATTGGTAGCATTTGCTACCATAACCTGTCTAATCTATGGGTTCTTTCCCAGTAAGTTTTTGGGGTTGAGCGGTAATAAAATTTGTTAATAAATTTTTCTTTTAGTTTATGTTTAACGTCCAAGGGACAACTCTATATATTCCGAAGAACATATAAAGGAACTCTACTATTCAGCATAAAGAGTAAAGGAATCAGCCTCTGCCTATCCTTTACTCACCTTATACTTAGATTAATATTACTTATCAGTATTTAACGTATCTACCAAATCCTGAAATATAGGATCTACAGATATGCGCAACTGACTTGCTTCATTTAATCTTCTTTCGCGGTCATCTTCAAATATAGCATTTAAAGTTTCCACTTCAGCATTATAACCTTGCAATGCAGATTCATACTCAGCATTGTTGCGGTCAACTTTACCTGCATACACAGCATTTTTCTTTGCATTCTCCTTGTGTATACGTTGATTCTCTTCACTGGTTAAATTCTTAACCTTTGCTTTGAAATAGTTTACACGCTGATTAGCCTTGTTATGTATGCTAGACAAACTAACATGCAATCCAATTAACTCTTCATCTGTATGGTGAGCAGTAACTTTAATAGGATGTTTCTTTCCTTCTTCAATTACTTCCCATTCAAGAGGAGAATGCTTTGCAAGAGTATTTCTTAATTTAGATAACTTACCTGCTTTATGGACAAACTGACCATAATGAGAAGCAACTGCTTCTACTTGAAGATACTCTGCATATTCAGACGCAGTTAATTTATCTAATCCAAACATCACATCAACGTCCTGTAATAATTCAGGTCTAGGGATGATAGTTCTATCAGGCATAGTTAACGGTGACTCAAAAGATTCATTTGAAATAGAATCCATGAAACGAGTCTTGGCTTTAAGACCTTCCATAAGATGGGCTTGTAAACCATGCAGTTTTGATTTTTCAGACAACAAGTTATGTATGTCTGTGATAGGCTTTGCTTGTTGCATAACAAGAGTTTCTCTATCATACCTCATAGTTTTTGTCAAAACATTGAAGCCATTGATTTTGTTTTCAATCTCTAATGCAAGTTGATTGCAAAGATTGCTAATTGATTGTGCTTTGGATTGTGTCAATCCTTTTTTTCCTAAGTTTTTCATAAGTGAAATTTTTAATATATTATTTAAGTGATTACGAATTAATATAACATACCCTTACCGAATCCACTGACTGTCTATTAAACAATCATAAAGATACGGAAGGGCACATTACGAATGAGTTTGTACATATATGAGTTCTCTCTCAAGGCTGGAACTTACAGCATAGGACTTTTCCACCTACTATTATACTGCTAGTGAAAACCGAGTTGGCAGTTAAAATAAAAAGAGAGTTATTACAGCCTTTCACTGTCCGTACACACTCACAACACTATGGTATTATACCCCATCCAATTGGGTATAAATAATCATACATCTGACTTGCACAGATTGTATCAGTCCTCCTTCTAGGTATGATTAAATTATAAAACAGTCTACTTTTATCCAACTACAACTGTCTAGGCTGTCCCATCTTTCAATGGTTAGGAATAGATTACTGAAGCACAGAATAACATATCGCTTCTTTACTCATGAAGATAATCAATCTTAGGTAGCCTCGTGTGTCCCTACCCTGTCATTGCACTATAGGTAACTAACCTACTTCTCATCATATGTGCACCTACTAGTCTTGATGTGAACAAGACTCGTGTCATAAATTTCTAAATGCGGGATACTATGTGTCTTATCTTATATAGTATACTAGTAACAATTACACTATAGATATATAAACCTTATAAAACTTCTAAATATGAAAAGTTAGCTATATAAATTATATATATTACTATATATAATAGATAATAAATAATATAGATATACAACTAATAGAATATAGGTAAGTGTAAGTATCATATAAAGATTAAAACACACAAGTATTCCCACAAATATTTTTAATATGATGTTTATTTATAATTAAAATTATAATTTATGTCTTGGTAACAATAGTAGCCACCGTTATTATAGTAACCACCGCTAACATTTACAAGTTATAAGTTATAAGTTACAATTCAACCCTGCAACACTATGGTACTGTTACTACTACAATGGTACTGTTACTTTGTACTGTGCAACCTATTCAACATAGTGGTAAAAAAAACCCTCTGTTAGGAGGGTTTATATCAAAACAATGGTTTCTATTACACCTCAAAGATGGATTTAATAGAAGACACGCTTGCAAGATTACTAAAGACACTAATAAGAGTTCTATCAGCATAATCAGGATATAGTACATCTTCATCATTGGAAACTCTCCAATTACATTGAGCACTATAACAAGACCCTAACTCCATAGGATTTTCATCATATGACTTTTTTGGAATTCTTGCTAATTGCATTCCCCCTAATAACTCATTGAGCATTGGTTCTGAACAATTGAATTTTCCACGAACATAAGTGAACTCTGAATCAGACCCCTCTCTTGTTACCCAAGTTGGAGATTCTTTTCCATTAGTACCTGCAAATTCTTCAATAGTGAAATCACAAGACCTACGCATTATTGTATCTCCATTAGGGCTACTGTGTTCAGTACAACCTAAAGATTCAAACTTTGTAAGAATTGCTTTCACTTGCTTAATCATTTCTGCTTTTGACATTTTGTTAAATATTTTTAATTAATAAAATCATATCCACATTAGGAAAACGCTGTAAGAACAAGCCCACTTGCGCAGCAAGTGCCACAGTGTGGGAAACAGGGAATGGGTTTACACTTGGCTTTTCCAAAGCCCAGAATCTTTGATTCTGCCACACAGTGGGTTATTTAGTTAAAAAAAATTAACCTTGCCTATAAGGTCTTGCGATTACCCAAGTACCATTTATAGATTATCAGTTACCCACTCACTTTTCTTTACCACTCAACACCACTAAAAAAAAGAGAGTGCTTTTACACACCCTCTTAAATTAAACACTTACTAATCTAAATCACTAAGGTCAGTTCCTGTAACAGGTTCATCATCTAAATGATGCTTTGTTACATTCATAGGATGCTTAACCTCTTTGATAAGATTAACAGTCTTGTGAAATGCAACAAACTCAGCACAGATGTGAACCATTGCTTGCAAAGCCTCTTTATTGTCCTTGTTAGCAGCATTACGAATCTCTTCGCGTAAAGAACTGCTAATTGTATACACATTGGCCGTTTCAAGATAAGATGTTAATTTAATTAACACCTCTAAATCAACCAAAGCCAATGCTCTGTGCATATCAGGAGTTAAATCCATAACTTGGAAACCATTCACATCAACAAATTTTTCTTCTTTATTCATTTTAAAATATTTAAATAATTAATAAT
>ERZ1039804.1847-NODE-1847-length-11350-cov-9.450111_pt1 | contig 11350 bp, 13 predicted proteins | sample MGYA00383089_ERZ1039804 | MGnify/ENA primary metagenome ERZ1039804 (study PRJEB29581, sample SAMEA5548359) | metagenome | biome: marine; feature: coastal; material: water | depth 1 m | study: Short-term variability in the microbial, nano- and picoplankton...
TGCTCTACTTCACCCGGAGGGAGTAGCATAGATCTTATTACTTTCGAACCGTCCCATTGCATTAGGGTTGGATTGTTAATCCCTTCATTTAGTAGATTTTCGAGCACTCTTGTTTTCCCAATTATAACATTACGAGACTGAGCAGATTTTAATGCATCGGTAGCGGTTTCCTCTGAAACTACAAGATAAATTTGTTCCTCTTCCATTTTTTGAAGGTGTGTGAGGTAATAATCAATGGAGTAATTCAAACAATAGGGACATGAATGACTAGGTACAGTTAGTATTATGCTATTAGCCCGAATCTTATAGGATTCGTATAACCCATTGAGATTAGTCTCCGAAATTATCGGCCTTGCGTGAATTAGTTCATCAGCAATCGAATCAAATACCAATTGTTTAACCCGTGCAGTGTCCAAGTCTACATGTTGAAACACAACTTCGAATTCATTTATTCCTTGCTTCACTGTTATAAAGTGGTCTCTAAAAAAAACGGGTTCAGGGTGTAGGCTAAACCACTCAGGCACTTTAGATTGCCCAACAAGGCTAAGTGACGAATCATAAGCACCAACCCAAATATTTGAAAATCGAAATGCGTTCAAGTCCCCAAGGTTTAACTCTTCATGAGTAGGCAATAACCCAAACCGAAAAGCCAATGATTTTTTTTGATCGTAGAGAAGTTGCTTGAATAATGTGGAATTTGAATTTTGTTGTGGCTGTCGTGATGTATATGCTCCTGGATAATCCAGCGGCTCGGGATTGCTAATTATTCTACCACTTTCCTTTGATTGTTTCACAATATTCCCCGAATGAATGTCAATTAAGTTTAAATGATGTGAATTATTGTGAGAAATAAGAATGTGATCCTCATCTATTATAGCGAAGTACATGCCTTCCTGTTCTTTTCCAAACCTAAGGGTGTCATTAGATTCGTTTCTTACATATGGAATCGTTGTGAATTCTAGGTTGTTCTGTCCGGAGAACTCAAAATACCCTAGCTCTGGAATTTTGTATTTCACATTTTCTTTAAGTGTCATTCCGGAATTAAAAGACAAGGGATCAACAAATAAACGTTTCTTGTTAAAATGTAATGGCTGAAAATTGTGAAACAATGTAGTTTGAGAGGAATCCATCTTTTCTGAATACATTCTAAATGGACTATTCACAATAGAATAGTTAGCAACTTCACTTCCTTCAATGTCAACTGCGTAGATCAATGAATGATGAAAAAGCCCATCTTCATTGCTAATATCAGGCAGAATAACAATTGTGTCTTTATTCAAATAGTGATGCATAAATACGGGGTAGGTTTGCCCGTCAATTCGAGTTAATTCGATAGTTCTTTTGAAAACACGATTTGATAAATCAATTTCAATAAGTTGTGAGTTTTGAATATCACCTAAAAGAGCAAATACAGTGTCGTTCCTATCATACACTTGTATCGTGAAATTTTTGTTGACATCATAAGTAAAAGGAAGTGTGACTGTATCGTTGCCCAACACCTTAAAGGAAACAACGTTGTTTTGAGAAATTGAATGGCTATCGGTGCAACCAATCAATAAAGTTATACCCAGTATAATTAATGCGTTATTGAGCATTTTTTACTATTCTTTTACAAACAACCGCCTTTAATTATCAGATTAAGGGCGGTTGTTTTATTGAGTTAGTTTTCGTAGAGTTTACGAATCACATTTAATGAAAATACAACCTGTAGGGCCTGAAGTCTTTTCACAGTCACTTCCTTTTCTTGGGCAGCCTATATAAGTTTCTCCATTCCCGTTGGTAGAAGGGCTCCATTCAAGATTAAAATTATCTCCGCAGGGACCCTCAATCATTGTAGGGGAAGAGTACCTATAGATTTCTGTTGTTGTTCCCGCGTAAGGTCCATATTCCGGTGTGAATAGGTAGACTCCTAATGGTGCACTGCATTCTGAATGTTTCTGAATGTAATTTTCCGGCGCTATACTTATTGAACCGTATGGAGAGTAATAATCAATAACTGGATCATCAGTTTTATTTGAATTAGTATAAAGGTTCGTGCTTTGCATTCCGTTAGTTATTTCTTTCTCACATGACGTAAAGAATATTACAATTGTAATGAGTACGAAGTTTTTCATTGGAAATTGTTTTAGATTTATATTTAATCAATTTCATCACAAAAAATAAGAAGGCAACCTCCGTCAATGTCAGTTCCATTCTTACATGAATTACCTTTTTCAGGACAAGCGTACCACGACCATCCACCTTCTGAAATTATCACCTTAGAGAGATTAAAGGAATCATCACAGCCTTCAGTAATATCCTCTTCATGTAGAAATCGATAAATTTCAGATTGCTTACCGGCGTATGGCCCATTATCTGCGGTAAAAAAATAAATTGCATCATACGATGTACATTCGTTAGAAATATTTCCTGTGTATGAGGCGGGGGCTTTTACTACAGTGCCGTATTTCTGGAACTCAGATATTACTGGATCTGTTGAAAGTAAATTGAATTGAGACTCATTGGTAAAGGTATTTGAGTCTTCAATACTTTCAACCTTTTCACAGCTCGTTATTAAGCCCGAGCCTGAAAGTAGGATTGAAAACATTAAAATAGATTTTGTCCAATTTTTCATAACATGAAGTTTTTTAGTTGTTAACCTTCCAAATCTACCCTCTCCTCAAAACTTTTTCGTGATAGAATTCTATCACTTTACCTCGATTAAGGCTAAAATTTCACCTAAATCAATTTTTTTGCGATTGAATTGCCATTTGGAATGTTTTTCAAGAACCGAAATGATACTAGTCCAATGGTTCTGCATAAGTTAAAAACACCCTCTAACGTGATAGAATTCTATCACATTACTGCCCTTTAGCCCAAATATCTTGCTCGTATTTCAATCTAGAGAATAAAAGCATGATTTTACACAGAACGAAAGAGCTCTTTAATGAGCTGGGTAGAGCAGAAGTTTCATTTAAGCCACGACCTCCAATACGGAAGTTCTCTTTGCTTGATTTAGAGGATGATGGGACACATTTTCTTTTCAATAATACAGCCTCTGTAGCGACGTATAGAAACCGGTTGGTAATATTACATGATCATTTCAAGGAGGAACTTTTGGAATTGGCAGAAGAGCCTGAAGGTGTTCAAAACGACCTATTGTACGAAGTCAAAGGCCACATTGAAGAACTCAGTTTCTTGCTGCATCCTGCTCTGTTAGAAGAGGATTGTCCACTCGCTTTAATAATCAGTCATTCCATGTAGATGAAGAGTTATTTTACTTTTCTTAACAAACTATAACTAATACCTACTGAAGCATACTCTCCAACATCTTTAGCACTACCAGCGTCCCATGGAGTATACTCTAAGTTCACGTTTACCCCAATTGTATGAAGGTATTTGTCAGATGGAAATAGTAACTGCAAATCACAGGACAAGCCGAAATGTTTTATATCCCCAAGAGAATTTTCTAGCGTATAAAACTCATCTGTATATTGGTTTTCACCTGACCTAGTTAGCATAGAAAGTTGCGGTCCAACTAAAAGCTGTACTACACTGTTCCCCCGCGCTTTTCGATTAATTATAGAAAATTGGATGGGCACTGATAAATACTCAAAAAATTTAGTTTTATCATCAATAATAGGTCCTTTATAACCGGAAATCTTAATTCCAGTCCGTAGCCAATTGTTGGCTGAATAATTATACATGACCAAAAGCCCGAAAGAAGCATTGTTCCTATGAAACTGATTTACTCTTGAGTAGTTGTTTCTCAATGAGTAATTATTTACTGAAACCCCTCCACCGATAAATAGTTTTGAATCTGTTTGAGCGTTCAGTGTGACTGAATTCAGAAGTAATGAACACAAAAGGTAAAGGACCTTAATTGGAATTCTTTTCATAAATGTTTCATTTAGGTTCGGAAGAACATGCTACAGCAGTGATGACTCCCAACACTGCTCCACCAATCCAGCCTCCGTATTCAAAACCAACAAGAAAACCGACTGTTAATCCTATCAAGTCTAATAGCGCGCGTTTGATCCATCCAGAGTTGGATTCTTTTGTTTGATTCCATGGATTTTTGTCATTAGTGTACGCGGAGTACCAATATAAAACACTACTTGCTCCAATGGAACATGCATTATAAACTAATGCCTTCTGGTCAAGAGTTAGCGTCGTACTATTTGAAACGCTCTGTTGAATTCCAAATAATTCCGTAGAAATAGCATCTGCCTCTGTTTCATTATTGAATATGGAATTAATCAATAAAAGAAATTGAAATTGTTCATCATTGATTTTACCTTCTTCTTTCCAATGTGTGAATAAGGGAATATAATCATCATTTTGCGCTAGTACCAAATCGCGCATAGCCATGGTTTCTTCGAATGTTATTGGAATGGATGTGCTAAATCCATTTTCTTGAAAGATCTGTTCAGTGATAGCCTTGTCTAAATCATAAAGTTGTTGATCTGAAAAATTCGGAAAATTTGAAAGTTTGGTTAATTCTTGCATATTGAAATTATGCAATGAACCGATAAAATTGAAAGTCAGTAATTCATTCATGATTTTAAAATTTTAATTATTAACCTTCCAAATCTACCCTCTCCTCAAAACTTTTTCGTGATAGAATTCTATCACTTTACCTCGATTAAGGCTAAAATTTCACCTAAATCAATTTTTTTGCGATTGAATTGCCATTTGGAATGTTTTTCAAGAACCGAAATGATACTAGTCCAATGGTTCTGCATAAGTTAAAAACACCCTCTAACGTGATAGAATTCTATCACATTACTGCCCTTTAGCCCAAATATCTTGCTCGTATTTCAATCTAGAGAATAAAAGCATGATTTTACACAGAACGAAAGAGCTCTTTAATGAGCTGGGTAGAGCAGAAGTTTCATTTAAGCCACGACCTCCAATACGGAAGTTCTCTTTGCTTGATTTAGAGGATGATGGGACACATTTTCTTTTCAATAATACAGCCTCTGTAGCGACGTATAGAAACCGGTTGGTAATATTACATGATCATTTCAAGGAGGAACTTTTGGAATTGGCAGAAGAGCCTGAAGGTGTTCAAAACGACCTATTGTACGAAGTCAAAGGCCACATTGAAGAACTCAGTTTCTTGCTGCATCCGGCTCAAGAAGAGCTTGTTTACGCTCATGTTTTAGTTCCCAAAAATTCCAGCCGTTTTCAAGCACCAAGAGATTTTGATCAGCTCAAAAAAAAACACATCAATATTTGAGTGTACAAAGAGAAGGACTTCGTTGGGTCAAACGATCTCTAAAGAATTGGATGAAACACTTTCATCCTACAAGGTGTAAAACTTACCCTAAAAGGTCACACAAAGGGCAGTCGGTAATTGATTTTGAAAATGTGAACGAAAATGCATTGATGTGGTCGCTGGATAAAGTAAAACTCGTAGAGCTAATTGCTGGATTGGATGCGATGAATGCCTTTGGTCCAGGTGTTACCCGTAAGCGTTTATGGGACTTCTTCGAGAAGAGTTTTTCCGTGAAATTAACAGGGGCGGAAAGAGCGCTAACCCAGATGAAAACACGAAAAATTGAACCCGCAAAGTTCTCTGATGAACTCAAATGTGCTGTGTTGGACATGATAAGTCGTAGTTTGGAATAGTCACAAAATCTTTACGGAGTCCTTAAGGAGTCTTTAAAGTAGGTAGAATCCTTCCCATAGTCTTGCACTGTAATTAAACGCAAGAATTATGGAGATTGTGACAATTGAGAACAAAGCCTTTAAAGCGCTTTGCGACAAGATTGACAAGGTGCATGAAGAACTGCTTCGCTTGCAAAATCCTGCCAAGCAGCTGTCCAATGAGTGGGTGGATACCTATGATGTAATGAACATCCTACATGTGAGTCGAAGGACCTTGACTAAATACTTAGCAGAGGGCAAGCTAAAGCATACCAAGCATCAAAAAAAGAATTATTTCCGCCTGAAAGATGTGGAGGAGTTTTTGGCGCGTAACAATCAATATTCAACACCTAAATCATCCAGAGACCATGGGGTTGAGTAAAGAGAATATTCTGCAAAAGACAGATGGAGGGTTAGATGTGTTCAAATACTTTTTTGCTTCGCGATGGCCAGGGCTGAATAAACCCTTTCTCAATCCTTTTTATGAGGATACAAAGTCGGGATGTCATTTGTTTCAAGATCGCGAGAGTAGAAAAGTGATAATGGTTGACTTTGGGAATACTTCTTTCAATTGTGATTGTTTTGGGTTTGTGGGATTGATATTCAATTTGCAAACTAAAGGCGATGAATTCTTGCAAATTCTAGAAATCATAGATAGAGAGCTTTCTCTGAACCTAGCCGATAACCATGATCGAATACGTGAGATAAAGCGCCAGTTTCCAGAAGTAAAAACAGCCAATGAGATAAATCCCATAACGGTTTCCCCACAAAGAAAAGAAGTGTCCTCTAGCTTCATTCCGCCTGTTGTTAAGGAGTTCTCCACATCTGAATTGAATTATTGGGGAATGTATGGCATTGATGCATCCATTCTAACTGAGTATCAAGTAGTCTCTATTCAGGAATTTAAAGGGATCAATAAAAAAGGTGAGCCCTATTCTATACGGTCCAAAGTAGATGAACCTATTTATGGGTATATGGGTAGCCGTTACCTCAAAATATACCGTCCACTTTCCAAGCGTAGGTTTTATTACAGCGGCGATTTACATGAAGGGTATGTGTTTGGAATTCATCAACTTCCTCAAAAAGGCGACCTATTATTTATCACCTCTGGCGAAAAAGACGTGATGAGTTTGGCTGCGCGTGGATTTCATGCTATTTGCTTTAATTCAGAGACGAAAGCTATTCCCAAAAAGGTGGTTCGAAGATTACATTATCGCTTTAGGCATATTGTCCTGCTCTATGATTGCGATGAAACGGGAAGAAGAGAATCTCAGAAGCAAGTGGAGGCCCTCAAAGAGTTTGAGGTGAAGGAGCTCATTCTTCCACTATCAGGAGAAAAGAAGCAAAAGGACATTTCCGATTACTTTAAGATGGGCAATACGGCCAAGGATCTGATGAAGATTTTTACAGGTATCCTTGACGCTCTTTACCAGGAAACCATGAGTCTCCTATCAAGCTTTGAAGTGCATTACGACAAGCCGCCAGTAAGGCCAGACGCTATCGTTGAAATCAACAACGTTCCCATTGGATCTGCCGGAAACTTAATGGCCATAACAGGTTCTGAAGGAAGTGGAAAGTCTAATTATCTAGGTGCCCTTCTTGCAGGAACCATGATTCACGAACATTCGAATACAGACTTATTAGGAATGGATGTTGCCAGGAACGATAAAAGCAAGGCAGTACTTTTTTATGATACGGAGCAATCGGAAGAACAACTTTATAAAAACTTGAATCAGATTGTTAGACGAGCTAAAGTGAATGAACCACCAAGTTGGTTTAGGACGTATGGATTGGTGGGAATGAGCAGAAAAGATCGATTATTGAGTATTCTCCAATCCATGGATCGCTTTTATTATGAGTATGGGGGAATTCATGCGGTGGTTATTGATGGGATTGCCGACTTGATAGATGGCGTGAACGATGAGGAACGCTCTGTGTATTTAATAGAAGAACTGTTCCGATTGGCGGCAATCTACAAGACCTGTATTGTTTGTGTACTTCATTTAAGTCCAAGTGGCTATAAACTCCGTGGGCATCTTGGTTCTGAAATTCAGCGCAAAGCAGCTGGGATTATTTCCATTGAAAAAGACGACGACAAGCAAAACTCCATTGTGAAAACCCTTAAAGTACGTGATGGAAGTCCATTGGATATTCCACAAGTCATCATAGGTTGGGATGATGATTTGAAATATCATGTTTATGTAGGTGATCAACAAAAGATAAACTCAAGTGGCCGCAAATTGAAAGAACTTCAATCTATAGCGAGCGACATTTTCTCTCAAAACACAACGCTTTCTTATGGAAATCTGGTTTGCGAACTCAAAGAACGTCTTGGAATTAAAGACCGACAAGCCAAAAATTATGTAAAAATGATGCGAGATCAAGACATTATTCAGCAAAATGAGACGAATTCAGGAGATTATTCGGTGGTTAGTAGTGTGAATTCGGATCTTTTTAGTGGGGATTAAGGTGTAATTAATACGTTTATAGGTACACGGCACGACATATGCGTGGAATTGAACGCTTTGTACTATGGATTAACCCTCTGGCAATCGCGTATGTGCTGTCCGGTAAATTCCGGACTCGACTTGCGTGATTGTCAGAGATGCTGTTTCGGACTATGAATAGGAGAAAAGCTCTGTGTTGGTAGGGGGTGTTAGATATTCTGAGAGAATTCTACTTTTAGTATTTCGACAAAATCACTTTATGAATATCTTGTATTTTAGGATCATTGCTTAAAAGAGTGTGCGCCGAAGATTTCATGATGCGTTCTCCTTTGTCATCGTAGATGTAGTTGGATACCACGCGAAAGGATTCGCGCGGGAGCGGTGGGGAGCGAACTGGTTCAGAACGTTTAAGTAAGCAGTTTGCCCGAACGAAGAGTGAGCCAATAATAGGCCGCAAAAAAGAAACAGCTTATTCATGAATTAAAGGTAGCAAATGCTGGAATCAGAAAGTTTCCACTTTCGATTCAATTGATTCCCTCTATTCTTCACCATCTCGGCATAGTTGTTCTTATAGTCAGCATCCACCCGATGCACCTTAATAGCAACTGGAGCATCATAATCAGCCGTCACACCACCTCGAGTTCCTCCTTCACCATTCTGCTGGAAGATGACAATGAAGATGGTGTTTGGATATTCATTGCGAAGCTCATCAAAACGCTGATTGAGGATGTCAAGCTTTTGCCAAGAATCAATAGCCACAACATCAAAAGCTTTGGCCGCTTGTTTTACGGTATCAAATCCATTCGGAGCCTCTCCAGTCACAATAGACGAGAGAGGTTTTTCTTTTTGATGTTACGTCTGATGGATGCCTCAGTATCCTTACTGGCCATACCGCCTTGCTCTAAATCAAAGAGTGCACAGGTCCAGTTCATTTCCAGAAAACCATCAATGAGCTGTTTCAAGAATTCACTTTTGCCGGCGTGAGGATCTCCTTTGAGAAGGATAGCCATTTAGCATCGATTTAAATTTATCAACCAGTTTGAAATTCAAATTTTTCACCTTCGACTAAAGGCAAAGAATTCTTCCCTCATCAGTATGTCTTATCCTTTACCTGTTAGGACTTTTCTTGAATTTTCAAGGTTTGAATACTCACCAAAAACTCCAACATATGATTATCCATATTTGGAGTTGTGAACAAATCTCTATTTGAATTCAACACTTCAACTGTTTTCTTCTCTCCATCAAACTTCTTCAATATCGTTAAAAAAGTAATTAGGTTTGATTCATTCTTAGCGTTGTTGAACTCCTGCTCAACTTGTATTAACACTTTAATCCTCAAAGAATCAAACGCTACCGAATCATTTAGATGAAAATGGCATTCTGCCATTGTACTTAGAAGTTCTACTCTAGTAAACTGTTTATTATTTTCTCCTAAATAATTAATGCAATCTTGATACATTCCTGCATTTGCCAAAATCATCCCCTTATTCCTAATAAACACGTTATTATCAGGATCACACTCTACTGCCGAATTAATCAATTCAACAGAATTAGAGAAGTCTTGTTGAATAACCATACTCATTGCTGAGTCATTTAATTGATTACAATCAACTGTGGTAGTTGTTTGTTCGTTTTGACCATTGCAACCAAAAATAAATATCAGTCCAAATATTAATACTATCAACCTTTTCATCATTAATCTAAATAAAGTCATTTCCTCTGCAATTTTATATCAAAGCTATTTTTGCCATAGTTCTGTTTCATAAATAACGTGCCTGGAACTGTTAAAACAGCATTTCCAGCAGAAGTACTTACTGTTCCTGATGTTTTAACCTGAACCGAATAGTTTTGAGCCCTGATGTCATTTGCATCCATCAGCTTGAATGTAGCAGAGCCTGTCCATCCTTGAGGCAAGAAATACTGCTGCCCATTTGAATAATCCAATTGCGTACCCAGGGCTTTACTTTCAATAAGCTCTCCATCACTTCCATACAGGTAGGCGGCTGATGCAAAAGAAACAGGATCACCCATTGAATTAAAATAATCTACTCTTCCCGATATAGTCACAACATTACCATTGATCGAAGGAGTTATATATGTGGTAAATGGAACATTGCCACTTACTCCTGGCTTATCATTAGCCGCATACTGCCCAACATTAGCGTCTCTCAGATCAGGGTTGGAAATAGTATATTGATTAGTCCCTGATGAAGTGCTTTGAAATTCTGTTGTTTGAACTCTTCTTGCACCACCCGTTTCAGAATCATACTCCCACATTCTACTATCTTCTCTAAAAAAGTCATACTCAGGACTGTCAGGACAAGTTGGACAATCCGCACTGCGACCATCAGGATCATTCAGCATAATTGGATTTCCTTCCACGAAGTTATAAGGTGTAAGATGTGGAAACTCATTTGCTAACGGGTCAACAGACAGCCACACACTCGTTGTGGGGTTGTAATACCTCGCTCCGTAATAATGTAACCCTGTCTCTTGATCTAATTCCTTACCATTAAACCGATACGGCGAACTAAAACTAGCCGTCCCAGAATTCCACTCGTACAAGCTTTCTCCCCATGGGTTGTAGAGGAAGAACTCATACGCCTCACCGGAATTATCGGAAACCAAATCTACGTTGCCGATGTAATCCGGGTGGTACCAGTATATCACACGTGTCGTTGTGGTGGTTTTGTAGGAGGTAGTAGGCGAAAGGTCTGGATAAATGCTTTCAATGGTTGGAAGGTCTTTTTGAGCTTCTTCCAGAGTAAGTTGATCTTCACCAAAGTTAGCAAGTGCCTCATTGAGGTTGTTTAACCATGGGTTGGATGATTCCTCTGGAAGCGCGCTTTCCAAACCTTGGTTGAGCGTTGAGCCCGTATTCGTTTGTGTTTTAAAAGACTCTGTAGAGGAGCTTGCGCTGCTAGAAGAACCTGAATGACTCACTAATGGGCTGTAACTGGTGGTCTGAACGGCCAGTTCAGAAGCTACGCGCTGTGTGCCCATGTAGTAGTGCTTACTCACTTTGTCTGCATTAGAGAATTCAGTGATGACAAAGTACGGATTTACATAGAGAGTGTAGGGTTCTAGGTCCTGAATTGTATTGACAATCTGATCATTGACATACACATTGGATTGAATCACAGAAGATTTCATGATGCGTTCCCCTTTGTCATCGTAGACGTAGTGGTGAATGCCTTTATCATTGCGAACGGCGTTGAGCCATTGTTCTTCGTTCCAAAAGAACTCTTGTTCCTGATTGTCCTCTTGAATTC
>ERZ1039804.1848-NODE-1848-length-11350-cov-4.630544_pt1 | contig 11350 bp, 11 predicted proteins | sample MGYA00383089_ERZ1039804 | MGnify/ENA primary metagenome ERZ1039804 (study PRJEB29581, sample SAMEA5548359) | metagenome | biome: marine; feature: coastal; material: water | depth 1 m | study: Short-term variability in the microbial, nano- and picoplankton...
GCCGCATCTATAAGCCTATGGTCTAAGAACGCATCATTTTTTTCTTTGCTGTATCTTTCGCTATGGCTTGCAAATAGTATTTCGCCATCTTCAATTAACGTAACACCGGCGTCATGGAAGCCTGAACTTATACCTAGAATAATCATTTATTTAATTTCTCACCTGTAAATAAAGGGATCTCTTTTACGCAACTCTTCGATCTTTCTTTTAAGCCTTTGTTCTTCTTCTTGCGTTAAACTCAAATCTTCACCTTCCGATCCCAATCCTCGATTTCCATCTCCGTTGAGTTCAGTCTGGTCTTGTTGTACGTCTTTATAATCTTTTTTATCAGTCATTGCGTTTTCCTATATCATGCCATTGTTTGCTATTGAATATTTCCTCTGCAAGCATTCTATGAATTTGTGGATCCCAGGCGTGTTTTGTATCTGTAAATGCCTCCGGGTAATCCTCTAAATACTTTTCCAATATACCCTCTGCTGGTATGTAATACTTATCGAAGTTTATACTGCTAAATTTATAATTTTGATCACTAGTGAAAGCACTGTTAAACATATTAAAAAACACATACGGTATGTTGTTATTCTCTAGATAGTTTTGCAATAACAGCACATATGTTTCAGTTACACTTTTACCGTAATTCCAATCTGCCATATTTAAATCGGCAAAACGTAAGAAAGTATCTAATTGATTGTCTTTAGAATCACGTTTGCAGAAGGAGTAATCTACGACTCGGTCGCGGAATGCAAATTGGAATCTTTCTAATGTTGTCCATGCTATTATTACACAATCAACAGTGTTGGTCTCTAAATATTTTATAGTAGTATCAACTATACTATAGTTACTTGCTCCGCCCTTACCTAAATTTATAATGTCACAATTTGCAATATTGCCAAACTCAGTAGGCCAACTAGTAGAACATTCACTACCTTCAGTATGACTGCATCCCACAGTTAGCACTTTCTTCATAAGTTTTGTTTCATCCTATCCATAATAATACTAGCAAACGCTTTTTGACCCGAAGGTGAAAAATGACAGGGATATCCACTATCGTTGTTATCTATACCATATCTAAAATCCGGGTGACGAGCAAAATCAAATAAGTTTGTTTGAGTTTGGCCCTGCCATGTAAATGTGCAATCAGGCATACATTGTGTCATATCAAAATTATTTTCATTCTTGTAAAGGTAACTACCAAAACATCGATAATTCTGAATATGCTTTACATCATAATCTTTAATAACATATTGAAACAACTTGCAATTAGCAATAAATCGTCTATGCGAATCTTTGCTGTTTCGAAGGTAAAGATAGTGAAGTTTTAATGCTTTAGCCCATCCTCGTTTTCCTTCAACACCACTATCGTAATATTCTTGAACCATTGGTGAATCTGGGCCAGGAGACGGGAATTCACCCGGATGGTTTGGCTCATGCCAATAGTGCTGGTTATCTGTAACACCCCTACTTTGGTTATATGAATGCCATTCTTCCGGTTCTGATAAACGTTCTTCAGACAGTGAATCTTCTGTTGCATTTCTTACTAACTCTCTGCCAGGATCACTCCAACACCAAATAAATTGCGTTGTAGGAATAAGATCTCTATTATTGTCTAACCAATCTATGAATTCAGATATTGTAAAGTTTGGGCCATGGCCACTGCGGCCACGATGTACTATTGGCAAACCTGTTTGTTCCGAAAGATGATCTATGTAACTTTTAGTAGGCCAAAAATACGGAAAATGCGGACCGTTGTTACTATATAAAAGTTTAGCATCTGCACAATAACTATCGCCAAAATATGCTATTCTTTCAATTGCCATACATTAACTCCCATAGCTCGGGTAATGCTTCTTTCATGTCATCGCCTCTGTTTTTATCCAGTAAGTTAGTGTACTTCTGAAAAGTTATAAGTTCTTGCCTCCAGTTATCTTTGCGATTTTCTTTTAGTGCTTTAACTGTAGCATTAATTGATTGCACATTTTCAGGACGATTAACAAGCACTTTGCTTGTTTTAAGCCATTGCTCTAATCTTTCTGCGGCAACTTCTCTAACTTGGTCCGGGCAATTTCTAAAGTCTAAACTTGTAGGGTAATCGCATATTAGGAATGTTACAAATATTTCTCTGCCGTATTCTATTTCTAAACTTTCTATAAAGTCTAATAGTTTTGTTATTGTTAGTACGTTATAAATTTGTATAACAGGACTAAACAATAAAGTACCGATAACATCACTTGCACAATACTTTCTTAAATTCTTTTCAACCTGTTTCCAGTGACTTGCTCCTCTTATGTATTCATTCTCATGTCCATAAGCATCTACACTTACGCACATCAATACATTTTTAAACTGCTCTACAAGATTCAAAAAACGAGGTTGTATGTTTGTCATGTTGCTGTTAAACACTAATTCAATATCTTTAGCAATGCCTAACTCTACACATTTTTCCATAATCCAATATACACGTTCTATAATAGTTGGCTCGCCACCTGTAAAATATAATTTTACTACACCGGGTAACCATTCTTCTACTTGACGTAAAAAATCAGGATCGTCCTCCCAGTTTGTTAAGTTATCAACAAATTGTCCCCAAGTAAAGTTGTCTTTGATAAATTGTGCTGACGAAGGATCGTTTGCTTCAATCTTGGAATACTCTTTTTGTATCTGTGAACTATTTTGAGGCTGACACATTCTGCATTTAAGGTTACACATGTTGCCAAGCCTAAAGTCCAAATACATTGGAGCAGTATCTACATGGTAATCATTGTTAATACTTGATTCAATAATATCGTGTATCTCATCACCTTTGCCGCTGTACTCAAACCAATCTCGGATATAGTTTGTTCTGTAACTCGGAAAACCCATGTCCTCTAAATCGTAACAATGTTCACAACCTTTTACTATCTCACCTTCTATCATTTCCTTGCGAATCTTTTTCATATGGTTGCTGTTCCAGACACTTTCTATTTTGTGTCCTCGATTCAAATCTACCATACTGCCGTCATCATTTTTAAAGTTATCACGAGCAACACAACACCAACTAACTGTTCCTGTTGGTTGTGTCATTACTGATATCCATGGGTACGGACAAAATGTTTTACTTTCTAAATAATCACTCATCCCATTTATCCTTTATATATTCGTATAGTTGCGGAAATGTTTCTGCAAAGTTTTCTTTGCGATATGTATCTCCAAATTTCGTTGTGTGAACAAACTGACTAAAATACTGCTTATCGTACTGCTCACCATTCATAAACTGCAATGTGTTTTTAATAAATTCTGGTTGCTCACCGCTATACATTTCTGTTATACTATGTTTAACTTCTGGTGGTAAACATTTAGCACTCATGTGCTTTGGTTCAAAAACCATATTGTAATGCATTCGCATAGGCAAGTGCTCATTGCAGAAAGTTGTAAGATCGTTCATAGTGCATATATTTAGTATACCGATTGTTTGAAACATAGCAAACTCAAAGTTTCCTTCTAATTCGGTAAACTTTTTCATATTTGCTATGACTTCCTCAAACTTTCCAGGATGCCTAATATAATTAAATCTTTCATCTACATCATCTATACTAAAAAATATTTGAACTTTTTTAAAGTGTTTCCACAAGTGTACTTTGTTTTCAGGAAATACACTTCCATTGGTATTATAAGATAATTGAATATTTTCTGCATACCCTTGTTCTATGCATTTCTCTAATATATCAAAGTGCCTTTCTATTAGTAACGGCTCTCCTCCAAAGAATTCAAACCTAACAATACCATGTAACATAGTTTCTAAGTCGTCCCAAAAGTCTTGATTATTCTTTGGCCACATACCTCTATGATTAAATGCAAGTATTTCACTTCTCTTACTAGGGTCTATTGCTATCTCTTCTTTTGCCCACTGGCTACTTGCAAAGGTTGTACAAATTCTACATTTTGAATTGCAAATGTTGCCTAATTTTAAATCTAATGTAATTGGTTGTTCTGTTGCTTCCGGGTTATCAAAATCAAATATGTGTCGATAAAATACTTGTTCTCGTAAACGTTTGCTTTGTATTCCTGCTTCTTCTTCATTCCAGCAGTTACGGCATGCCTCAGGTCTTTCATTATTTAAAAATGCCTTTCTGTATCCTTCTAACCATTCGCCATTCCATACATCAGTTAATGTTCCGCCCTCTGCTAAGTTGACTCCTGCGTGGTCTTGCATAATACAACATGGTGATATAGTACCGTCGGTTCTTGCCTCTAGATTCACAAACGGTAATACGCAAAAGTTTTTCATAATCCTGCTAACTCTGGAAATACTTCATCGAAGTTCTCATCTCGTAAATGATCAAACTCTCTGTTAAAGTCTTTAAACTCTTGCCACAGTTCTGTGTGATCGTCGTCTAAAAATTTAATGGAGCTCTTGTATCCTTCGGTTGCTCTGCCTATATGGTCATGAGGTTCTAACCACTTCAAATGCTTTTGCCATTTATACTTTATTTCTTCTTTAAAGTCTCCGGGTAATACACTCATTCTGAAACGGGGATTGTTAAGCAAAACATTCATATACCAATCACCAGGTTTAATATAACCTTTGTCTACCCAACTTCTATGAAAGTCGGTTATGTGCCAAGCATTATATGCACTCACAGTTGCACTAATATAGAAATCTATTTCCGGGGCTTCTGTTCTCAATCGCTGTATGTTGTTTTCCACGTCTTGCCAAACTGTGCCTTTACGTTGATATTCTCCTCTAAGACCTTCTGCATCTAGACTTGCACCTACACTGATATGATCAAATTTTTTCCATAAATCTAAAACGTCATGCTTTTTATAATTTAATGTTGTAAAGTTCGTATTATAAAAAATTCGTATATCAGTCTTGCCCATTTCTACGAGCTTGTTCATGATACCCCAATGCTCGTCCATCATAATAGGTTCGCCACCAGCCCAGTATATTTGTTCAATGTGTTCAAGCATTGGCTCGAACTCATCCATAAATCCGTCAACGTCTTTGCGAATTTGAATTATTTTCTCTGTGGGTGTAATGTTGTATGTGCTTTTTACAGCATCTTTAAACCAATTACTGCTAAGTTCAGGACCGCAGTATCTACAACGTAGATTACACACATTACTGAATCTAAAGTCTAAGTAAACAATATGCAAATCATCTAGACTGCCGTCGGCATTAGTTTTTGCAACCTTGTCCCAATGTGGTTCCAACCAGTCTCGATTGCTTCTAACTCTTAAACTGTCGTGCCCTTTTTCTTCCTTCTCATAGCAACGTACACATTGAGCACATTTTTTACCGTTCAGCATGTTCAATCGAACTTGCTTCATCTTTTCACTGTTCCAAACTTCCTCTAAACTGTTTTCTCGCAGGTCGCCAATGTGCTGTTCCCACGGCGAGTCACAACAGAGCATAGTCTTACCGTTGGGCCAAGGGTGCATATGAATCCATGGTAGGACACACATTACATCATTATCGTGATCTTCAATATTTGTGCTGAATTCCATATTTCTCTAATAGCTCTACAAATTCAGGAAACACTTCTCTCCATCCTTTGTCATGCTGTCTAATTTTATCTAGTTCGTCGTTGTATCTACAAAAGTGTTCCCACTTTGTTTGATCCCAGTCATTGTTATCATATAGACTAAGCAATGTACCAAGGTGAGGATTGTTACCTATCGTTTTTCTATACTTCTCATGAATCTCGTGTCTCACGACAGGAGGTATAATGGCAGGCGATAAGTATTCAGGATCATAAACAAAATTCATATCAACTGGCACTGGTGCCCAATTTATAAAGTCATCTAAGTATGCATAACTATATGCACTAACTGTTTGTGTTATTCTCACTGTTAGTTCGGGTACTTGCATAATTTTTTGTAAATTTTGTTCAACACTCGTCCATTCAGTAGGATATCTAATATACTTGTTTCTGTGATCAAGGTCATCTATACTAGGACATACTCTTGCTTCCTTAAACTCTTTCCATAACGGAATTGCTTTATCTGGAACCTGAGTCATGTTTATATTATACCAAAGTATGATATTTTTACTGCGGCCGCTTTCCACGAGCATTTCCAGATACTTCCAATGTGCTTTTATAAGTGTTGGCTCGCCACCATTAATATATAGCACTTCCATATTAGGAGCACAATCAAATAAATCTTGATAAAAATTTTCATCTTCTGGCCACTGGAAATCGTGTTTGTGATCTAACCAACTATATCCGTCATTGACAAATTCTAAAGAGTCAACAACCTTTTTATAGTCTGATACCCACCTTGAACTGCTCGCTGGATTGCAAGTACGGCAACGGACGTTACATACATTGCCAAGACGCAACTCAACAAAGCGAAGGTCCATATCCATGCTACCATCCTCACTTGTAAGTCGGGATGCGTAACTGGCGTCAAAGTCCTTATATACCTCGGACTCGTGCTGTCGTTTGCTCTTAATTCCCTTTCTTTCTTCCTCGTAGCATCTATTACATGCCTTTGGCTCCACACCATTTAATAACTCCAATCTAATTTGTTTAAAGTAATCACTGTTCATATGAGTGTTTATGCTATGATCATTTAAATTAAAAAAGTCGTCTCCGTGATCCGTATAGTTTCTAGCACGATTCTTACCTGCCGTCATATCGGATATACAGCAAGGAGTCACACCCCCATGCGGGTGAGTTCCTAGATGCATCCATGGCAAAGGGCAAAAGGTATCACTCATATAACTTTGCCTTTTTCCATTGTCCCGTAATTAGGATCTTCATTGTACTGTTTTAATTCTTGATGATATATAAAGTCATACTTTAATATATGGTACAACTCAGGAAATGTTTCTTTAAAATCTTCTTTCCTATATCTATCGCCTGCAACTATTTGTGTTTTAAACAATGTCCAACGCCATTCTATTTCAGACTCAACTGTATCTGTAGGTTTGTTTCCGTAAGGTGTAACAGTGTCTACTCTAGGTGTCATTACAAATTTTGCTATTCCTTTTAATTCTCTTTTAACATCCTCTGATAGATTGTTGTTTAGTAACGGAGCAACAATCTTTTCTTTTACTTCTTCTGGAAACACACTAGGATTATACCATGTTGGATATCTTGCAATATTATTATATATTTTAAAAGTGGGCCACCTTTCAGCAAAGATTTCATAAAACTCCGGTAGGTAGTGTACATTCATTGCGGTTATAGTATGACTGATTCCTATACTTGCTTTATGAGTTTTATTGAGGTGATGAAAATAATCTAAGTTTTCGCACACTTCTTTCCAGTCGGCGCCATGTCTTAAATATTCAAAACGTTTTTCGACCGCGGCATCGATGCTTACATTAAAACCAACACTAGCAAAGTTATCTGTTAGCAATTGTAAAAATTCTTTGTTAGCAAACGTTCCGTTAGTACAAGTGTTGAGATGAATGTTTTTAGCAACATCCTTTTCTATAATTAATTCTACAAATTTTCTAAACTCTTTCATATAGAAAGGTTCGCCGCCCATAACTTCTAATTGTGTTATTGAGGGCAACCACTCATCCATGGTAGTCCAAAACTTAGAGTTTTCAAAGTCTAGTAATGGTATGTTTACTTTTTCTTCGACGTAGGGCATACCTCTGTCTTTTGCTTCCTTAACCCACTTACTGCTATTATGTGGATTGCAACTTCTACATTTTAAGTTGCAAGTACTGCTCAATATCAACTGGAAGTCTTCTGGCATATCTGGCTCAGAATCGTAATCAATATCGTCGTACCTCTGTTTAGCATATTGATTATACATCTGTCTTTTGCTAGTGTTACCATTTTTTTCATCGGTCCAACAAGGAGAACAGTTCTCAGGCATTTTGCCATCTCTAATATCCTGTCTTATATTTTTATAGTAGTCACTGTGGAATATATCTTTAATCGATGTTGTGCCTAACGTAAATTCAGATCCATCACTATCAGTAACACGCTCACGGGCGATACAACATGTTCTAATATGCCCTAATGGCTCATTAGATATATGTTTCCATAAAAGACTACAATACTTAGGTTCAGACATTTTCTCTCTCTAATTTATACATTGTTACAGATTCTTTGGATTGTTCTGATGCAGATATATTTATAGTTCTATAACCAATTACATTATAACCTACTGTTTTGAAAAAATATATTACTGCATCTGTAGAAATAGATAACGATGCTGGTACTAAGTCTTCACCTTGTCGTTTAAATCTGTTCCCTGTTCTATTAATTTCTTCATATCTAAATTGGCAATTAAATTGTACAGAGTTATTTTTGTTATCAAGTATTAATTCTTTTTGATTATACTCACCTAAAGATTCTAAATACAATACCTTAGGTTTGAATTTGTTTACAACTGTTTCTATAAAGTGTATAGGACTTGCTAAATGATAAATTAAACCTGCACATACAACATAATCTACATCTTCTTTTGGTTGAAAATTTTCATATGTTGCATTTACAAATTCAGTATCACAACCGTAATCATGTTGTGATGCTATATCAATCCATTCTTTATCAGGTTCTACACAGATATATTTTTTTAAATTACTACTCTTATATATACTAGAAAATTGTCCTTCTCCAGATGCAATTTCTAAGACAACAGAATCTTTATCAAATTCTAATATTTCAGATATTTGTCTTGTATATTTAGGAGCAGTATAGTAATCCATTATTTTCCTCTAGTATTTCCGTAATGAATAACTTCAACACCTTCTATGTTAGGAGTTTTTCTCCATAGAACAATTACAGTACTGCCTTCTGCAAATACTAACTCTGTACCGTTTCCTGTTGATACTAATGCATCATCACAATCTGTTGCTCTGTGCTGGTCATACCAACCTGGTACTGTGTCTAATTGATCTCCGTATGTGATACCCGGATTATGTGCAAGTAGATAAACCGCTGGCTTATCTAATATTGATTGCGGTGGAATGTCTCCTGTTTTCTCATCAAAATAGTAAAGGTTAACACCTGCTTGCTCAACGTAGTGACCTACTAACATACTGCTAGATCCTGCTTCGTATTCTACTAAAGGCTTATATGCTTTACCAACAATGATAACTGGCATAGGAGGCACAATTCCAGCACCTGCTGTTGCCATCTCAACTAACCGACTAGCCATGTTCTCAGCCTGCTTTTCTCTAGAAAGCATTACTGCATCAAACAAGTCGTAACCTAAGTCCAAGTCTTCTGCCATCCAACGTAAGGCAATGTTATCACGAGGGTGACATGCACCTCCGTCGCCCATACCTGGCTTCATATAACCTGGTCCCATAATACGTCTGTCACTAGTTGCCAATGCATCACAAACTACTTCTGCGTTTATGTTACCCAAGTTCTCTGCTACGTCTTGTATCATGTTTACTAGACTTACTTTTGCTGATATAAATGTATTGTAAAATACTTTAATGCATTCTGTTTCGTCCCAAGTACCTATAATGTATCTTGGTTCGTTCTGCATAATTGTTTTGTAGAAGTCTACAAGTTCTTTTGCATCACCTGTTTCACTTCCATCTTCTGTTCCAATCATTACCATTTCTGGATTAACCATATCCCACTTTACTGTACCCATAGCAATTAAGTATGGATTGTAAACGAATCTGGCATTTGGAATTAAGTCAATAAATTCTCTCCTGGTTGTACCTGGAAGAACTGTTGATATAAGGACTACTAATTGATCTTTTGTTGCTACTGCATTTACTTCACTTAGTACTTGCTTGACTAGTGTATAGTCAAAGTCCTTGTTTGGTAAATGGCTGGTAGGTGCTTTTCCATCATACTGTGGGTCATGCGGTGTAGGTACAGCAATAAAAACAATATCTTGTCCTCTTACTGCGCCTTCTAATGTGTCACTCATTGTAAAGTTCTCAGGCTCTACAGGGTTAACATCATAACCAACAACATCATGTACTTCAGCGACCATTTCGGCGCAGGCTTGTCCTAACTTGCCTACCCCAATAAATCCGACTGAGGCCATCTTTTTCTCCTGTTGTGTTTGCGTAGTGTTATCTACTTGTATATTTATCAGGCTAGATTATGTAAAGTTTGTAGTTTAGGCAACTGTTAAGTGATACTTTTAAACAGTTTAATTTCTGGTTCGAGATATTTTTCTATGAGGTGGTATACATCAGATTTTTTTAATGCTGATTCGACAGTCTTAATATCCCGCTTATTAGATACATTTTCTCTTGTGGGAGTAAATCCTAATGATGTAATATAGTCATCTAAATTTTCTACCGTGATTATCTTCGAATCTGGAAGACCGACTACTTTGTGTAACCAATTCTTAGTGTGGTAGTTATGAAAAATTGCAAAAGACCTGTGCCAATCAAATACGGTTTCTTGATATGTTTTGTTAGTTTCAAACTCACTAAGATAATATAACCCATTAATGATATCTTTGCACAATTCATCATCGTCCATTATACGATTCCAATTTTCTAAAAATTGATCTTCTTTGTACAGATGAAAGCAATAATCTTGTATGACTTCTTTCATTCCGCTAACAAAACGTTTCCATGGATCTCTGATAATGCAGGTAATTTGTGGATTATAAATAGCCGCCAGTTCGTCGACCATTTCGTATTGAGTTAGATATCTCTGTCGATCATCGATATGAGAATCTGTTATCCACTCGCTGTAGAGAGGCCTTTCCTCACCTAAGGTAAGCCATGAGTTATCTAGTACCCTTTGGATTGATGTGGAACCAGTTTTGCCTACGCTGAAAATTAGTAAACTTTTATCTTTATTGAGTGCTAACATGCATGATCACCATTATCGTTGGTTATGTCTTCGATCTACTCTCATCCACCAATCATATAATTCTTGGTCTAATTTATAGACATCTTCTATACGCATTTTTTGATCTGGTCGTATATCGGAAATCTTATCTTGCCAATTACGCCCATTAAAGAAACTGTCTTCAGCAGTATCCGGCCATTGCTCTTGGAATGTAGGACTTTGCTTCATTCCCTCTAATTCTCTAATAAGTGTTTCTTGTTTTTGTGTTGCTCTAGGAACAATATATTCTAGTATGTCATCAATGATTCGATCAAGTATATGTCTTGGCCAAGCCATTGCACTCATTACAATATCGCTATGGAATGCAAACATGCGTTTGGTTTCTATCTTAACATCTAGTTCTTGTGCGTAATCAAAGAACTCTTTAAGATTAAACATACCCGGGCCAGTTATTGTTAAGTCCATTAACATTTTATCTTTGCCTCCAGGTAATGCTACACCTTCTCTAAAGTTTTTATCCCACTGTTCCCAATCTAATCCGGTACGAATAAACTCGCCTATTTCCCCTGTACCGTCTATACTAGCACACATAGTCCAATCTTTTGCTTGTGGTAACCAGTCATACA
>ERZ1039804.1859-NODE-1859-length-11282-cov-5.898993_pt1 | contig 11282 bp, 17 predicted proteins | sample MGYA00383089_ERZ1039804 | MGnify/ENA primary metagenome ERZ1039804 (study PRJEB29581, sample SAMEA5548359) | metagenome | biome: marine; feature: coastal; material: water | depth 1 m | study: Short-term variability in the microbial, nano- and picoplankton...
GGTAGCCGTGCAGACATTATCATTGCTGATGACGTAGAAGTCCCTAACAACTCTATGACACACATGATGCGAGAGAAACTTGCAGAGACTGTTAAGGAGTTTGACGCTGTTCTTAAGCCTGACGGTAGGATTATATACCTTGGTACACCCCAGTGTGAGATGTCCCTGTATAATGCACTACTTGCACGTGGTTATAAGATGCGTGTATGGCCTGCAAGATACCCTACCCTAGAACGCGCAGAGAAGGCGTATGGGAGCCAGTTAGCTCCTCTGCTGTATGATTCCCTACAAACAAACCTAGAGGCCGTGTATGGGCTTCCTACAGACCCTAAACGGTTTGATGATGATGACCTACTGGAAAGAGAACTAAGTTATGGTAGAAGTGGTTTTGCTTTGCAATTTATGTTGGATACTAGTCTCAGTGACGCAAACAAGTATCCGCTTAAACTAAGTGATCTACTGATCTACTCCTGTGATAAGGATACAGCACCAGAAAAACTAGTGTATGGTATCTTTAAGCACCTTCCAGACCTACCCAACGTAGGGCTAGCAGGAGACAAGTTCTACGCCCCTGAGGACACCATAGGCAGGGCCAACTACACTGGTAGTGTCCTAGCCATTGACCCCTCTGGTAGAGGCTCTGACGAGACAGCATACGCTGTTGTTAAGATGCTTAATGGTTTCCTGCATGTTGTAGATGCTGGTGGTGTGGCTGGTGGCTACTCTGAGGGTACACTACAACACCTGTGTGACTTGGCTAAGATACACAAGGTTAATATGGTACTAGTGGAGAGCAACTTTGGTGACGGTATGTTTACTGAGCTACTGAAGCCCTACCTACTCAGGACACACCCTGTGTCTGTTGAAGAGGTACGCCACAGTAAGCAGAAGGAACACAGGATCATTGACACCCTAGAGCCTGTTATGAACCAGCATAGGCTTGTTATAGACCCTAAGGTTATCCAGAAGGACTATGACAGTGTACAGGATATGCCCCCTGAAAAGGGTATTAAGTATATGCTTACCTACCAGATGACACGTATAACTAAACAAAGAGGAGCGTTAGCGCATGACGATAGACTTGACGTTCTTGCTATGGCAGTGCAGTACTGGACAGACCAGATGGCTTCTGACGCAGATACAGAAATACGAACAAGGAAAGAGGAACTCCTAGACTTTGAGCTTGATAAGTTCATGTCACACCTTAACATAGGTCAGAAGGAGAAGGATGTAGGGGGCTGGGTGGTACTATAATACCGTTCCGAAGGTTCCCCTATTGACTAGACCCCCCTTAGATATATATAGTAGGTAGTAGTAAGTAGTATCTTTAGGTACTTTAAGTATCTTTAAGATGTTATAGGATACTTAGGACTACTACTTACTACTTACTAACTCCTTATTAACCTGCTAAAAGAATAAGGCAGTAGTGTGTATGACCTAAAATACCCTAAAAAATCTGAGAGGGTATATAATATGATCAGACGCGCGACTCCCCCCATGATGCTGCGACACCTTATAATCTTAGCCACGCCTAACATTCTTCTGGTTCCATTAGAAACCTTGGCATCCTTTACAATCTTAGGCACGCCTAACATTCGTTGGGTTCTTTAAGATTTTTAGCATTGCCTTTGTGTCTCTCTCTATCTGTTCTTGTTTTGTTCCTTAAAATCCTACGAGTCCCAGAACATACCGTGAACATACCACTAGACACTTTAAGTATATATAAACTACTGTCAATTCCTTGACACCTGTCAACATTCTGACGCTGCAAGTGTCAAATATCCGTTATTGTTTTTATCATTTTTTTATGGTCTACTCTAATCATCGAAACGACAACAGCCTAATCACTAGCGACAAGCCCTTGCGGTAGCTACAAGGTGAAACAAAGCCAGACACGATGCCAGCGGGTTAAGTTTTGATAGAGAATAAAATAATAGCCTAACGAATACGAATATGACTTGACTACCAAATATGACTTAGAGTAACGTATAGAGACTAAACAAACGCTTGATAGCGATAAGACAACCCATGTTTGTGGAAGGGCGAGCTATAGCGCAGAATATATGACTAAGTGCCAAAGGTCTAGGCCAAGCTAGGGTGGAGTGGGATAGCAACCACAAATCCCTAGCTGTTACAAGGTACAATGGTGTACCTATAACGCTATGGAGTAGTAGCATGAAAACTTATACAACAAAAATCATGGGTAAGACAGTAGCAGTATATGGCAAGCGGGAGCGTGTTATTCGCAATCGCTTTGGTGTTAGCCTAGGCAGCACCTTCATGGGGCTGCATATGGGCAAGACTAGTCGCTATCTATCTGTTCCTGCACTTGCAAAGCGTACGTTTGGTGGTGTCAAAGACATTCAAAAAGTCTATTGACAAGCCAAGGGCAACGATGGTAATCCCTTAGACTATCGTTGTACCTTGTAACAGTTAGGAGTAGTAGCCATGAGTGTAAGTAATATCCTTTACTGGTATGGTCAGTCTAATGAGACTGAACGTGCCTTTGACTGGTATAGTGATGCACTAGAACAGTGCCGCAAGATAGCAGTGCATTATGACATGCCTGTTTATCGGGTGGTGTCGGTAGTAGCAGCACTGTCACCTAATAATAAGTGGGAACGCAATGTAAGTAATGCCTATGACTTGATCGGTGCATACTTGCGAGGCGATCACATGGAGACTGTTAAGGTCAGTACCTATAACAAGATGAAAGAGAAGGCATGGTTCTTGCTAGAAGATAGGCCAACCTATGATGAAACCAAGGTGATCCTATCAGGCCAGAAGATAACCTGCTTCTTTGAGAACATCATGGGCGAGGATACCTGCACTATTGATGGACATGCGAGGAATATCTTTTATAATGAGCGAGTGGGTCTGACTAATGACAAGACCAACATAGGCAAGAAGGAATATAGACTACTACAGGCAGCATATGCACATGCAGCCAAGAAAGTAGGCATCAAAGCATACGAAATGCAAGCCATTACATGGATGGCATGGCGTAGGCATCATGGGATTGTATAGGGGATTGACATGATAGACATTCTAATAGTATTCATCTTTGTGCTAGGTATCACTGGTTTTGTATTGTTCATAGCTGAGATGATAGCAGCAGTTTGTAACGACTACTTCGGAGGGTAAGACAATGGCTATAATTCAGAACGTAAACGCATGGGACTTTAGACAAGCACTAAAGGCTGATGAATACACATCATGGACAAGCGAGGCCATAGATGCCTTGTATGACCACTATGACCAGCTTAGTGATGACATGGGCGAGGATATCCTGCTTGATCCTATCGCTATCCGGTGTGAGTGGAGCGAGTACCATGTCCAAGAATTGTTTGACGCTTATAGCTATGTCTTTGGTGATGATGTTGAGTGGGACGATTACGACAGTCAGGTTAAGGTGCTAAACAATCACACCTTTACTATAGACATCAGGCGTGATACACATATGGGCAACGTATTAGTAATGGAGTTTTAAGATGAGCATGTACATAGACACAGCCTACCCTGACATCACACAGGACGCTAGGCTTTCAAGTATCCTAACCAAGATGAAGGCACTAGCAGTCCAGATAGAGGACGCTGAGTGGGAAGGGCAGGATGTATCAAGCATGAGGCAGCAGCTATCAGGTCTAAAGTCTAGGCATGATGATGGTGTCACATATGAACCACTGTTTTAGAGGGGCAAGACAATGACTGATACACCAACGATCTACATAGATGGTGAATATCTACCGGCAAGGTGGGAGTGGCACGACAATGACGTTGTTTCACAGTGGGTTTTAGTATTAGAGGAGACATGACATGACTTGGAAACCTGAATCATCAACCAAGGTAGTGATAGAGCTAGACTTTGATGGACACTGTATGGATGACAACGCACTGAAGCATTGTGTCTTTGACTATCTATGCCAGCTAATGGATGACGATAATCTATACTATGAAACCTACCTTTATGGGGTTGACAACGACAACGAACCTATGTTAAGACTGGTGGATGCTGATGAAGATAACACCAGTCACTAAAGCAATCATGCAGTCACGAAGGAGACAGTCGATGCCTAGATACAGAGTAGCTATATGCCATGAGGAGTCTGTAGTTATTGAGTTGAGTGCAGACGATGAACATCAAGCAGAAGAACTAGCCTATGATCTAGCAGATGAGTATGGTACTGATGTACCATCACAATACCAACCTGAGACAGTACACAGACAGTTCTTTACACAGGATGCAAAGGAGATTGATGATGCCTAAGTACAAGATATTTCGTGATGAAACCTATGTGTTTTATGTTGAGGCAGACAGTTGGGAAGCCGCACAAGAAATGGCTGATGACCAAGTGTGTGATGAAAGAGAATTGATAGCTGTTAATAATAAGGTAGGTATCAAGGCATACGAACAGTTGGGAAGCCGCACAAGAAATGGGGGAGATTGACAGTGATTAACTACAAACATCAAGAGACACGCAACAAGTACGATGATGCCTATGTCATGGGATATCACAACGGCTATCATGCTGTGAAGTACGACAACCAGTATGATAAGGATGCACAAGCACAGTACTGGATCAAGTTCAAGCATGGCTACACAGCAGGTAAACTAATGCGTGTCAAAGAGGAGAGAGTAGCATGAGTATGGGCTTTAAGACCTGCCCCTACTGTAACAAGGGTGAGGCAGAAGCAGTGTACGCTATTGATAATAAGATAGAGTGGTTCTGTATTGAGTGCCTAGCTGAGTGGTCTGAGGATGCTGATGAGTATGAGATCATTACTGCCCAGCAGGAGTGGATGATGCGTTACTATGGAGAAGAGTGATGAGCTTAGTATTATATGGTATATATTTAGGGATGCTAGCAGTAGCAGTATACGGCTACCGTACTAACTTAGAAGAAGTTATTGGTAAGCAGATGATGCTGATGATACTGATGATGATAGCAGGTGTAACAGGTATCCTTACTAGTAATCTTTAGGGGGCTTAACCATGAGGGGAACTTTAGAAACTCAGTTATCACTAGAACAAGAGATGATAACAGCAGGTATAGAACGATACCGTAAGGATTTAGACAAGGCTATTGCCAGTAAGTCTGAGTCTCGCACCCAACATGGACAGGTCATTGTATCACGCACTGTTAGTGCTGTTGCAGCAGGAGTAAAGGAACTAATAGACAACCCTAAGTCCAACAGGGATATAACTTATGGTCTTATTAAAGACATGAAGGTAGAAGAGGTAGCCTACCTGTCACTGATTACCCTAATAGATGGTATCTCACACAGGCAGGGGCTACTGTACCTAGCACACATCATTGGTTGTGCTATTGAAATGCAGGACAGACTAGACAGGTGGGTAGCAGATGAGGGTGATATAGCACGTAACACCATCAAGCTAGCACTGAAGAAGTCTAGTAATGCTAGACGCTATGGCCTGACACACAAGATGAACAAGGATGGGTTCAAGCATACTGAGTGGGTCAAGTCTGACCGTATCCACGTAGGCTGTAGGATGATAGATGTAGTCGTAAGAACTACAGGTCTAGTAGAGTTACAGAAGCAGAGGTCAGGTAAGACTAAGACTTTTACAATTGTTAAGGCTACCTCAGAGACTGAGGCATGGATCAATGGCTTTAGGCAGTACACTGAGACAGCAAGGCCACGCTTTGCACCCTGTCTCATAGTACCTAAGGACTGGACAAGTGTAACAGGTGGTGGATACCACAGTAATTACATACCAGAGCTACCGATAGTGAGGCGAAGATGAGTGTAGGTGAACAGTTAAGAAGACTAGAGGACGCTGAGTTAAGTCAGGAATACTCATGCCTTAACGCACTACAGCGTACTGCATGGCAGATCAACAAGCCTGTGCTACAGGTACTGCGTACTGTATGGGATGGTGGGCAGCAGTGGGGTAAGCTACCCGCTAAGGATGACCTGCCTCTACCCATGTATCCCTTTGACAAAGACCCTAAGGAATTGACTGGGGCAGACAGGGAAGAGTTTGTGCTATGGTCACGACAGCGTAATGCTATCTACTCCCATAACAATCGCACCGTGAGCAAGCGCATACAGGTTGAGCGTACACTGCAAGTAGCTGAGGACTATGCCAAGCATGATGAGTTCTATTATGTGTGGCAGAATGACTTCAGGTCACGCAAGTATGCTAGCTGTACCTTCCTCTCTCCTCAGTCAGCAGACTGGAGCAAGTCACTCCTTACATTTAGTAATGGTGTGGCTATCAACAACTGGGATGAGGCACGGTGGTTGTGTATTCATGGTGCTAACCTGTATGGTAACGACAAGATCACACTAGACCAGCGTGAGTCATGGGCATGGGACAAGTCAGATGAGTTTGTTCGTATTGCTGAGAACCCTTACGATAATCTGATGTGGCTTGAGGCTGACAAGCCTTACCAATTCCTAGCGTGGTGTTTTGAGTTCGCACAGCTAGTACGGCAGGGCTGGGGTTACATCTCCACCCTACCTGTGTCAGCAGATGGTAGCTGCAATGGGCTACAACACTTGTCAGCTATCCTCAGGGATGAGCGTGGTGGTAGGGCTACCAACCTACTACCTGCCGCCCAGCCTCAGGATATCTACACTGAGGTAGCAATGGAAGCTATGGCACGTGTAATGAATGAGGACACAGAGATGTCACGTCAGTGGAAGAGGTTCGGTGTTACTCGTAAGCTAACCAAGAGGCCAGTGATGATCGTACCATACTCAGGTACTAAGCACTCATGTCGGGAGTACATTCAGGATGCTATGGAAGAACAGATCAACGACACAGGTGACAACCCCTTTGGTGATGACCTGTTCCCTGCAAGTGTATACCTTGCTAACTATGTATGGGATGCTATCAGTAATGTGATCGTTGCAGCAAGCAGGGTGATGAACTATATCAAATCAGTAGGAGATGTATATGCTGACGTAAACAAACACATGGAGTGGGTCACACCCACAGGCTGGCTAGTGTTACAGTCATACAATAACACAACAACCAAGCGCATCAAGACACACATCAATGGCGAGATCGTCAAGCTAAACATGCTTGAGGAGCAGTCAACAGTATCACGTAGGCGTACAGGTTCAGGTAGTAGTCCTAACTTCATCCACTCTATGGATGCAGCAGCTATGACCAAGACCATCAACGCCTGTGTAAACCGTGGCATCCTAAACTTTGCTATGGTACATGACAGCTATGGTACACATAGTAGCCTCATGCCTATGATGTCTGACCTTATACGTCAGGAGTTTGTTAAGATGTATGAGCAGCATGATGTGTTGACTGAGTTAAGGGATCATGCTATACAAACTTTAGGTACAGAGGATGTCCCTCTGCCACCAGCATTAGGTGACTTAGACATACGCAAGGTACTACAGTCAGAATATTTCTTTGCTTAGTCTAAAGTTCCCCTATTGCCATTTAACCGAAAGCTTAAGGAGCTTACATATATGGAAACGAAACACATGAAGATACAAGGTTCAGCAATGTGGGCAAAAGTAATGGAGCCTGATACAAAGTTTGTACCTGAGGGACAGTATACTATCAAGGTAGTGATGCCTGTCACAGAAGCAGCAGAATTGTGTGAACAACTAGACAGCTACGCAACCCAGAAGCTAGCTGAAGTTGTCAAGGAACAGCCGAAACTTAAAGCTGTCCTGTCCACTACTCCGGCCTACACCACTGAGTATGATGACGATGGTAACGATACTGGTAACGTCACGTTCAACTGTAAACTCAAGGCAGTGCAGGTACTACGTGATGGAACCAAACGAGTACAGAAACCTTTTGTATGTGACTCAAAGGTTAAGCCTATCAACCCCGACACTCTAATCGGTAATGGTTCTAAGGTGATTGTTAAAGTACAGCCCAACCCTTACATGATGCCAGCCACTAAGACTGTTGGCGTATCCCTAAAGATGCTGGGTGTACAGGTCATTGACTTGGTAGAGTATGGTATGCCTACCACTAACCTCTTTGATGAAGAGGATGGTTACATTACCCAAGCAGTAGTGAAGGATGATAACCAAGAGATGTTCAATGATGTAGATGATACCGCTGATGCTAAAGACCAAGGGGACTTTTGAGGCAAGGGTCATCGAAGACCTTAACGAGCGTGGCGTTTCATATCAGTACGAGCCAGACAAGATGGCCTACTATGTGGAACGTCACTACATCCCTGACTTAGCAGTAGGTAGTATGATCGTAGAGCTTAAGGGTTATCTTAGACAGGATAGCCAACGCAAGATGAAGGCAATCAAGGCACAGTATCCCGACTTGGATATCCGCTTTGTATTTCAGAAGGCAAGCTCTACCATACAGGGTGCTAAGAAAAGAAAGGATGGGTCTAAGATGACTTGTGGTGAGTGGGCAGACCGACAAGGGTTTGTCTGGGCAGAGGGTACTATACCAGAGGAGTGGTTGTAATGAGTGTCATTGACACAGTAGAAGAGATTGTATCTGAGGTTGATCTACAGGCTGAGTTCACTAAGAATGGCCTGAGCTTCTCAGTTTACATGGATGACTTGGAGTTTCATGAAGCAGTAGACTATGATGACATGGCTTATATGATGTGCCATGATGCTGATAAGTATCCTGATCCTGAACTATCTAGGATTGCAGATGGGTTACGCATGATGTCTACAATCTTAGAGGAAGAGTTGGATGCAAGAGGATAGTGAGTTCATCAGGCATGAAGCCTGTCCTCACTGTGGCAGTAGTGATGCCAATGCTTTGTACAGCAACGGTAATCACTACTGCTTCTCTTGCCAGACACTAACCCCTGCTGATGGGCAGGAGATACAGGAGATGGTGATGCCGAAAGCAAATGCTAACTTCCTAGAGGTCACGCCCCAAGCTTTCGGTAAGCGTAGGATCAGTGAGGCTACATCTAAACACTGGAAGTATGGTGTGTCTGAGTATCATGGTAGTAAGGTACAAGTAGCCAACTACTATGACGATCACGGTACACTACAGGCACAGAAGGTACGCTTTCCCAACAAGGACTTCACCGTTATCGGTGACTTAAAGAAGGCTGGCCTGTATGGTCAGAACCTATGCCGTGATGGTGGTAAGATGATTACCATTGTCGAGGGTGAGCTTGATGCCTTGTCACTTAGCCAAGCCTTTGGTAACAAGTGGCCTGTCGTTAGCATACCCTCAGGCATAGACAGTGCTAAGAGAGCTATTGGACGTTCAATCGAATGGCTTAGTAAGTACGACAGCATCATCCTTATGTTTGATAATGATGAGGTAGGTCAGGCTGCTGCACTTGATGTAGCTACTATCCTTCCACCCAACAAGGCTAAGATTGCCAAGCTTCCCCTCAAGGATGCTAGTGATATGCTACAGGCTGGACGGACAGAGGAACTAATCAATGCAGTGTGGGGTGCTAAGACATTCCGGCCTGATGGTATTGTGTCAGGCACAGACCTGTGGGATGTGGTTACATCAGTAGATGAACGAGCCTCTATCCCATACCCATACACCGGACTTAATGAGAAGGTGGGTGGTTGTCGTAAGGGTGAGATCGTTACCCTGACAGCAGGTAGTGGTATTGGTAAGTCTCAACTAGCACGTGAGTTAGCACACAGTCTTATTAAGAATGGTGAGACAGTAGGCTACATAGCACTAGAGGAAAACGTAAAGCGTACTGCCCTTGGCCTCATGTCTATTGAGATGAACAGGTTGCTACACCTACAGAGTAACGAGGATGTATCAACAGAAGAGATGAAGGAAGCCTTTGATGCTACCGTAGGTTCAGGCAGGGTATACCTGTATGACCACTGGGGTAGTACCGACAGCGACAACCTACTATCTAAGATAAGGTATCTTGTACGTGGTTGTGGTTGTAACTTCATTGTCCTAGACCACATCAGTATCGTGGTGTCAGGACTAGAGGGTGGTGATGAGAGGCGTATCATTGACAACACTATGACTAAGCTACGTGGTTTAGTTGAGGAGTTGAACTGTGGTATGATCCTAATCTCACACCTCAAGCGTCCGTCAGGTGACAAGGGACATGAGGATGGCGCACAGACATCACTTGCCCAGCTACGTGGTAGTGCTGCTATCGGTCAGCTATCTGATATTGTTATTGGGCTTGAGCGTAACCAGCAGGACAAGGATAACTCTAACATCAGTGATGTCAGGGTGCTAAAAAACAGATGGTCAGGGGATACAGGCATAGCCTGTCACTTATCCTATTCAGCAGATAGTGGAAGGATGACTGAGACATACTGGGACGATGAGGATGAGGTAGAGATAGACTTTTAACTAGTGCGGAGACACAGTATGAAATACATATGGGATATAGAAGCAGACAACTTACTTGATGAAGTAACACAGGTATGGTGTCATGTCTTCAGAGATGTTGACACTGATGAGGTACACACCTTTGACCCAACACAGACGCAGGAAGCCTTGGACTTTATGGACAAAGCAAAGACACTCATTGGTCATAATATTACTGACTATGACCTGCGTGTGATAAAGAAACTACATGGCTACACCTACAAGGGTGAGGTTATTGATACGTTGGTATACTCTAGAACAATATGGCCTGATGTAAAAGAGATTGACTTCAAGTTAAACAGGGGTAGTAACTTCCCTCAGAACCTGATAGGTAGTCACTCACTTAAGGCATGGGGCATTAGACTAGGAGAATTAAAAGGTGATTTCAATAGTGGCAGCGAGAGCTTTGCAACATACACCCCTGAGATGCTCGACTACTGCATCCAAGACACAGCGGTTACAAACAAATTGTATCGTAAAATTATGGAGAAAAATTTCAGCCAATTGGCACTAGACCTAGAAGCTGAAATTCATACCCTACTACTACAACAACAGGAGCATGGCTTTGACTTTAATGTAAAGGAAGCTCAGGCTCTTTACAGTAGACTAGCTCAACGCAGGTCTGACATTGAGGATGAGTTAGTCAGTACCTTTGAGCCTACTATCATTGAACTAAAAACAAAGACCAAGACTATTCCATTCAACCCAGCATCACGTATGCAGATTGCAGACAGACTAATGAAGCGTGGTTGGAAACCCAAAGCGTTCACTGACAGTGGTGAGCCTAAGGTAGATGAGACTGTGCTGTCTGGTATTGATATGCCAGAGGCTAAGTTACTGAATGAATACCTACTGTTGAATAAACGCATAGGCCAACTAGCTACAGGTAAGCAAGCATGGCTGAAGATGGAGAAGGGTGGAAAAATTCATGGACGTGTCAATCACATGGGTGCTGTCACCTCTCGTTGTACTCATTCTAATC
>ERZ1039804.1861-NODE-1861-length-11274-cov-18.592566_pt1 | contig 11274 bp, 9 predicted proteins | sample MGYA00383089_ERZ1039804 | MGnify/ENA primary metagenome ERZ1039804 (study PRJEB29581, sample SAMEA5548359) | metagenome | biome: marine; feature: coastal; material: water | depth 1 m | study: Short-term variability in the microbial, nano- and picoplankton...
TGAATGATTGTCCTCGACAGAACCCGGCTTATCGGCCAACTCAACCTTATTTTTTGAAGTTTTTTATGCTGTCTAAATCAGTCCGTAAAGAATCTTTTTTTATCCTTTTAGAGAATATAAAAAATATTTTATAGATCTAAATATTCTTAAAACCGCTAAAAGCTAGAAGTTACTTTAAGTTGCTGTCTTAGCTGTCTGTTTTATATTTGTTAATTTTTTACCCCCTTACAGGCACCTATTAACCCTCTCGGAACTAACTGATTTTATTGGTTTTTTTCCCTTCTATTCGCCTTGACATTGCAGCCCGCTGATCTTAATCTCTATTTGTGGGTAAAAGTGGCAAAAAGTGTAATTTTTTTGGTCTAAAGTGGAGTTAAAGGGAAAAATGTTTAGAGGTAGTGATCCAATCAACATGGACGCAAAGGGGCGGATGGCAATTCCGACCCGATATCGCGCCCTACTGGATACAGTTTGCAAAAGCGAGCTGGTGATCACTATTGATATGAAATCACCCTGTTTAACACTCTCGCCATTACCCGAATGGAAAAATTTTGAGGAAAAAGTTGCGGCACTTCCTGCTATGGACGATTTGGGCGAAATGCTCAGTCGTTTTGTTGTGGGTCAGGCAAAAGATCTGCAGGTTGATGGCAGTGGTCGAATTTTGATTCCTACCGAGTTGCGTGGCTATGCGGAGCTTGATAAAAAACTTGTGTTAGTGGGGCGAACTCAGCGCTTAGAGATTTGGTCTGAAGCTAACTGGAATGCAGAGCGTGAGAAATCCCAGGCAACTTATCGCGACATGCTTATGGATAAAGAGAGCATGTCCGATGCACTGAAAAACCTATCATGGTAGAGGGTTTTAACGCCGAAGAGGCGGGTGTGGCCGAGCATTCAACAGTGCTTTTGAAAGAGGCTGTTGATGGAGTGGCGATTGATGCGGACGGTTTGTACATAGACGGCACCTTTGGTCGAGGCGGTCACACGGCTGAACTGTTATCGAGGCTGTCGGAGAAAGGTTCGGTTATTGCTATTGATAAAGATTTGGATGCGATTGCAGCAGGGCAGGCGCGCTTTGCTGAGGATGAAAGGTTAACGCTGGTGCATGCCAGTTTTGCTGAGCTTGCGGAAATTGTTAAGCAGGCTGACAAGCATGGTGAGGTCGCAGGTGTTTTGTTGGATTTAGGTGTTTCTTCCCCGCAACTAGATATAGCGGAGCGAGGCTTCAGTTTTTTGCGTGATGGTCCTTTGGATATGCGCATGGATACCAGCAAGGGCTTGTCGGCAGCCGAATGGTTGGCTTCAGCAGATGAGCAGGATATCGCTAAGGTGATTAAGGAATATGGTGAAGAGCGTTTTGCGAGAAGAATGGCAGCGGCCATAGTGCGAGAACGTGCCGAAAAGCCGATTGAGCGAACCGTGCAATTAGCCAAAATATTAGCTGATGCACACCCAGCATGGGAGCGGGGCAAGCATCCTGCAACCAAGGCTTTTCAGGCAATAAGAATTTTTATTAATCGTGAATTAGCTGATTTAGAAGATTTACTACAACAGGTTATCGATAGCCTGACAGTAGGCGGCAGACTGGTAGTGATAAGTTTTCACTCTTTGGAAGATCGACGAGTAAAGCGTTTTATTCGCGATCAGGAGCGTGGAATTAAATTGCCAAAGAATTTACCGATTCCTGACGTAGATCGCGGTGTTCGGTTGGTCAAGGTAGGAAAGGCCATCAAGCCGGCCGCAATTGAGGTAGAAAATAACGTGCGATCGCGCAGTGCGGTAATGCGTATCGCGGAACGAGTAGCTTGATCAGATGTCTGATTTTAGCGTCGTAAAAATTGGTTTGTTGTGGCTAGCAGTTGTTGCCAGTGCATTGGCGGTAACTCATTACAGTCACACCTATCGTCAGACCTATGGTCAGTTGACGGCAATGCAGCGAGAGGCAAATCAGTTACAGGTTGAGTATGGCAGATACCTTCTAGAACAAAGTGCAGTGGGTTCATTGCAACGGGTAGAGGGTATGGCGGCAGACGAGTTAAATATGCGTACGCCAGAGGCCAGTGAAATAATTATGGTTAGACAATAATAAAAATACGCGGGCGTAAAGCTCTATTTTTTTAAGGCAAAGGTAAAAATGTGACCCAGCAACAGTCGCAAAAGTTAATCCCCAGATGGCGTTACTTTTTAGTAATGTTGGGGCTTTTCTCCCTGCCGATTTTGCTCGCTACCCACATAGCCCAGTTACAAATCATGCCGGATGAAGAATTTGGCGTTGATTTCCTTCAGGATGAGGGCGATGCGCGATCTATTCGCCGCGTGCCAATTCCCGCCTATCGCGGACTTATTACCGATCGGAATGGTGAGCCCTTGGCGGTAAGTACCCCAGTGACCTCGCTAATTGCAAATCCAAAGCTAGTCAATAAGCTGGCCACCAAAGAAGAGTTGATAAAATTATCTAATGCGCTTGAGGTAAGTTTTCCGCAGCTTAGCGCGCGACTTGAAAGATATCGTAATAAAAAGTTTATGTATTTGGCTCGACAACTACCAGTCAATGAGGCTCAGCGTGTTCTTGATTTGGGTATATCGGGTATTGAAGGTCGCCAGGAATTTAAGCGTTTTTATCCAGCCGGTGAGGTGACCTCGCAGCTAGTAGGCTTTACCAATATTGATGAAGTTGGTATTGAGGGTATGGAGCTTGCGTACAACGAATGGTTGACGGGAATGGCAGGCTCAAAAAAAGTCATCAAAGATAATAAGGGTCGAGTCATCAAGGATATCTCGCTGATTAAGCCGGCTCACGCAGGTGAAAATTTACGATTAAGTATTGACTTGCGGATTCAGTATGCAGCCCATCGTGCGCTTAAAAAAGCGGTAGATAAACATAATGCTAAGTCAGGCTCGGTGGTGGTTTTGGATGTTGAGACGGGTGAAGTGCTAGCGATGGTGAATCAACCCTCCTTTAACCCCAATGATCGTTCAAAGTTAATTCCGGGTTCGGTGAGAAATAGAGCTATGACCGACATCATGGAGCCGGGTTCTACGGTTAAGCCATTTACAATTTTAGCGGCACTAGAAAGCGGTAAATTTGAGCCCAATACGACCATTGATACTCATCCAGGCTATTTAAAAGTTGATCGTAAAAAATTTAAAGATGAAAACAACTATGGCCTACTTGATCTTGCGGGAATTATATCTAAATCAAGTAATGTAGGAACTTCTAAGATTGCTTTGGAGTTAAACCCGAATGAAACTCGTGAATTATTCGAGCGTGTCGGGTTTGGTGAAAACGTTGGCAGTGGTTTCCCCGGTGAGACCAGTGGTAGTTTGCCGGCTCATCGTCGTTGGGATTCGGTTACGCAGGCCACTTTCTCCTTTGGTTATGGGTTGAGTGCTTCCACATTGCAGCTGGCTAGAGCCTATGCGGTGCTAGCGAGCAATGGTGTTCGCAAAGAGGTTTCTTTATTGCCTGTGGATTCAGCTCCAGAGGGTGTTCGAATTATTGATGAAGCGATATCAGATGAAATGCGCTATATGCTCCATGCGGCCACAGGTAAAAAGGGCACGGGCAGTCGAGCGACCATTAAAGGTTATTCAGTAGGTGGAAAAACAGGGACTTTGCACAAGCCAAACAGTGCGGGCGGATACCATGAAAGTGTTTATATGTCTGCCTTTGCTGGCTTTTCACCGATAAATGATCCGCGTCTGGTGACAGTAGTAGTGGTGGATGAGCCTAGTGAAGGTGGATATTTTGGTGGTGTTGTTGCGGCTCCTGTTTTTTCTGAGGTTACAGGAAATGCGTTGCGCTTAATGCAGGTGACGCCAGATCAAACCAAGGCTAATGGTCCCATAGTGAAGCGCTCGGATGCTGCGCTGCGAGGGGAGTCATGATGACGTTAGCTAAAAAATATTTTGCATCACTTGAACGCCTTGTGCAGGGGTTTTCGACGGATACTCTGAGTTCAACTATTTCTGTTAGCGGCATTACCATTGATAGTCGATCAGTTAAAGAAGGGGATTGCTTTGTCGCCTTAAGGGGCACCCAAACAGATGGTGCCCATTACATTGAGCAAGCAATTGCTGCTGGTGCTGCGGCTGTTTTAGTGGATGCGCATTCAGAAGTATTGATTGATCAAGATCGCCTATCAGTTCCAATTATCAGTATTAATCAGTTGCACTCTCGTCTATCTGAGATTGCTGGACGTTTCTATAGCAATCCATCTCATGATATGGAGGTAGTGGCGTTCACTGGTACTAATGGAAAAACCACCTGCTCCCTGTTATATGCACAGTTATTGGCCAAAGCCAAGGTGTCAGGTGAGCAGCAAAAATCTTCTTACATTGGGACCACCGGCTATGGTGTTGCTGAGTCGCCGTCTTCAAATACCTCAGGCCAACCCTTTAAGACTTCGCGATCAGGTGATATACAGTTAACCACGCCAGATGCAGTATCGGTGCAAAGAATAATGGCTGAGTTAGCGATGAATGGTACCCAGTCTGTTGCCCTCGAGGCCTCATCGCATAGTTTGGTACAGTTCCGCTTGCAGTCTATTGGGATTGATATTGCGGTATTTACTAATTTAAGCCGGGACCACCTAGATTATCATCCAGATTTAAAAAGTTATGCGGCCGCTAAGGCAAGTCTTTTTGAATTACCGTCGGTGCAAACCGCAATTATTAATTTGGATGATCCTGTGGGCGTAGAAATTGCCGCTAATTTACGACCAGAAATGCAGCTAATTACCTTTAGCCTTGATAATCAGGTGGCGGATATTCACTGTCGCCAGATTGATTTAGATGCTTCAGGTATTCGTGCTCTACTGGTGACACCTTGGGGCGAGGGTGAAATAGCCTCTAGTTTGATTGGAAGCTTTAATCTCAGTAATTTACTTGCAGTTATTGCGGCAGCCTGTGCCCGAGGTGTAACCCTAGAGAATTGCTTACAGCTATTACCCGAGTTGCAGGCAGCACCAGGCCGAATGCAGTCAATGTCTGCGAATGCAAAGCCTCAGGTAATCATTGACTACGCGCATACACCAGACGCGCTAGAAAAAGCACTTCAAGCAATTAAGCCCTTCTGCTTAGGACAGTTATGGTTGGTATTTGGTTGTGGCGGAAATCGCGATAAGGGCAAGCGAATTGAAATGGGAAAAGTTGCTGATCAATTCGCAGATAGAATTATTATTACTAATGATAATCCGCGTTTCGAGCAGCCAGAGCAGATTGCTGAGCAAATTCTTCAGGGGATTGATGGCGATGTTACTGTTGAGTTAGACCGCAGACGTGCTATTTCAACCAGCATCCTTCAGGCGGAAGGCCAGGATATTGTCTTGATTGCTGGCAAGGGGCATGAAGACTATCAGATCGTGGGTGATACTAGGTTACCATTCAGCGATCAGCAAGAGGCATTAATTGCTTTAGAGGCTGCACAGGCCTCCCGTGAGCATCATAACAAAGGCGGTGTCTCATGATGACTGAGCTGCGCCTAACTGATGCTGCATTAGCTTTTGGTGGCACCCTGTTAAATCCAGATTGTCGATTTTCTCAGGTCTCGATTGATAGCCGTCAAATCTCTGAGGGTCAGTTATTTGTCGCCCTAGAGGGTGAGCGTTTTGATGCCCATGAATTTCTTGAGGAGGTGACTACCCTTGCCTGTGGGTTAGTGGTATCCAAACCCAATAAAAAATTGCCAATTCCCCAGTGGGTTGTTGAAGATACAACTGAGGCCTTGGGGCAGTTGGCGCATATGAATCGCGAGCTTCTTAATGGGCCTTTAATTGCAATTACGGGTAGCAGTGGAAAAACCTCTGTTAAAGAGATGATTGCCTCTATTTTAGGTCAGGAATCCAAGGTTCATGCTACTCAGGGCAACCTAAATAATCATATTGGTGTGCCATTAACTTTGCTGTCAATGCAGGCCGATACAGATTTTGCTGTCATTGAGATGGGTGCAAGTGCGATAGGGGAAATTGCTTACCTTTGCGATATTGCCCGTCCCGATATCACTCTGGTGAATAATATTCAGCATGCACATATTGAAGGTTTCGGCTCGATTGAGGGCGTTGCCACCGCTAAATCAGAAATATACAGAGGTCTTAAGTCTTCTGGGACTGCAGTCATTAATTTAGATCTTGCTTGGTCCGATGCTTGGATAACTGAATTAGCAGGTAAGCAATGTCTGACATTTTCTACGGAACACAATAATGCGGATGTTTTTGCTGAAAACATCCGTATTTTGAATTCAGGTTGTTGTCAGTTTGATTTATTGAGTGGCAAAGCAAGAAAATCAGTTACCTTGCCAGTTCCAGGGACTCATTCGGTTAAAAATGCCGTGGCAGCAGCAGCCTGCTGTATAGCTTCAGGCGTGTCTCTTGATCAAGTTGTGATGGGGCTAACTGCAGTGAAGCCTGTGGCGGGACGACTCAATTTACAACAGTTAACCGATAATGTAGCGCTATTCGATGATACCTACAATGCAAATCCAGATTCCTTTAAGGCAGCCATTGATGTATTGGCCAATACAGAAGGCTACCGACTATTGGTCATGGGGGATATGGCAGAGTTGGGCGATAAGGCAATGGAAATGCATCGTGAAATTGGTCGATATGCGTCAGAAAAGGGCATTGAGGCTCTTTATTCGGTAGGCGTTTTAAGCGCGGTCGCTAGCAACGAATTCGATGGTAATCATTTTCCAAACATGCAGACATTAATGTCTGCTTTAGACGATGTCTGTGTCAATAAATTAAAGGTAACCCTGCTGGTAAAAGGGTCGCGAAGTTCTGGTATGGAGGAAGTTGTGACAACGCTTTCTAACAAGGAGAAAAGCTAATGCTGTTATGGCTTGCTGAATATTTAAGTGACTTTTATAAACCATTTTCTGTGGTTCAGTATCTAACCCTACGCGGCATTTTTGCTGTGTTAACCGCCCTGCTGATTAGCTTAATTGCGGGTCCTAAGGTGATTCGGTTACTTAACCGATTACAAATGGGACAGGCTATTCGTTCAGATGGGCCTAAAAGCCATCTTGAAAAAGCGGGTACGCCAACCATGGGTGGCTCACTGATTTTAATCGCTATATTTGTGAGTAGCTTGCTGTGGTCAGATTTGAGTAATACCTATGTATGGGTGGTCATGACGGTAACTTTTTTCTTTGGACTTATCGGTTGGATTGATGACTATCGCAAGGTAGTGGAAAAAAATCCTCGTGGCTTGCCTGGACGTTGGAAATACTTCTGGCAGTCAGTGGTTGGGCTTGCGGCAGCTCTTTTCCTATACAACAACGCACAGAATCCCGCTGATTTGGAGTTAATTGTTCCGTTCTTTAAAGATGTGGCTATTTATTTAGGTCCTGTATTCGTTGTGTTGGCCTATTTCGTGATTGTAGGTACCAGTAATGCGGTGAATTTAACCGATGGTCTTGATGGCTTGGCTATTTTACCCACAGTCCTTGTTGCAGGTGCCTTGGGTATCTTTGCTTATTTGACGGGTAACTTTCAATTTGCGAGCTATTTGCATATTCCTTATATAGCGGGTGCCGGCGAGTTATTGATTTTCACTGCGGCTATCTGTGGTGCTGGTCTAGGCTTTTTATGGTTTAACACCTATCCCGCTATGGTATTCATGGGTGATGTAGGCTCACTGGCATTAGGTGCGGCATTGGGCGTGATTGCGGTCATAGTCCGTCAAGAAATAGTGTTGATGATTATGGGTGGTGTTTTTGTGATTGAGACGCTTTCGGTGATTTTGCAGGTTGGTTCATACAAATTAACGGGTAAGCGTATTTTTAGAATGGCGCCCCTGCATCATCATTATGAATTAAAAGGTTGGCCGGAGCCGCGGGTTATTGTGCGCTTCTGGATAATCACTGTGATGTTAGTCCTTATCGGACTGGCAACCTTAAAGTTACGTTAAGGGTTGGAGAAATAAGTGGCCGAAATTATTGTAACTAATCGCAAAACTGCAATCCTTGGTATGGGCGCTACGGGTCTTTCCGTGGCTGCCTTTTTTGATGCAAAGGATATGGCATTTGATTTTGCGGATAGTCGTAATGAGCCACCTAATTTAAAGACTGTTTCACAGCAGTATTCAAAGGCCGAAATTGTGACAGGTGCATTTGATGCTGAATTTCTCTGCCGATACAACCGCTTAATTGTGAGTCCAGGTATTTCACTGAATGAACCCGCTCTGGTTACTGCAAAAGAGAAGGGTGTTGAGTTGCTCGGTGATCTTGAATTATTTCTCGAACAGGTCGAGGCGCCAGTGATTCTTATTTCGGGTTCAAATGGAAAAAGTACAGTCACTGAACTTGTGGGGCAGATGGCCAAAGACAGTGGATTGACAACGGCAGTGGGCGGTAATCTTGGTACGCCAATGTTAGAGCTTCTTGACCAGCGCAATGAGCTTTATGTGATTGAAGCCTCAAGCTTTCAGCTAGAATTATTGAATGATAGCCGTGGCGCTATTGCGGGGCTGTTAAATATTAGCCCTGATCATCTTGATCGCTATAAGAATCTTCAGGATTACCATACAGCTAAGCATCGAATATTCCGCGGTGCGAGTAAAGTGGTTATCAATCGTGAAGATGCTTTAACTAGACCATTAATTTCAACTCAAATTCCCATGATCAGTTTTGGTTTAAACCAATCGGATCTTGGTAGTTTTGGCGTACTCCAAGGACTTGAGCAGGGTTACCTGTCCTACGGTATTGAGCGTCTGATGCGTGTCGATCAGATGGCATTAAAGGGTTCGCATAATATTGCAAATGCACTTGCAGCCTTAGCCTTAGGCTTTAGTGTCGATCTGCCCATGCAGAGTATGCTTGATACTTTAAAAGTATTTAAAGGGCTACCGCATCGCTGTCAGACTGTTGGCAATATAGATTCGGTCGTCTATATCAATGATTCCAAAGCCACCAATGTGGGAGCTACTGTTGCTGCCCTTAAAGGGTTTGGTGCTAAAGATCGTAAAAATATTATTCTTATTGCTGGTGGTCAGGCCAAGGGCCAAGATTTTTCAGTGCTACAGAAAGTCGCTAAAAACGTTGTTAAGCGGGTTATTTTAATCGGTGAAGATGCAGATAAATTAAAATCTGCGCTGAATGATAGCATTGATATTGAGGTGGTTGATTCTATGCAGTCAGCCCTATTTAGCTGTCATCAAGCCGCTGAATCTGGCGATATTGTTCTATTATCACCCGCTTGCGCTAGTTTTGATATGTTTGACGGTTTTGAACATCGCGGACATTGTTTTATTGAAGCAGTAGATGCCATGGCAGCGGCTCAAGGAAGTGTCCAATGAGTCAATCAATGCCCTTAAAAACAATGGCTCAGCGAAACGATAGTTGGCATGTCGATAGCAAGCTATTAGTGCCAGCATTAGCGTTATTGTCTATCGGCTTGATTATGGTGGCATCCTCATCGTTTAGTTATGCTGACCATAGGTTTGATGATCAGTTTTATTTTGTTAAACGTCATTTTGCCTATCTACTGTTGAGTATGGGTGCCATTGCTGTTGGTTTTTATACCTCGCCAACAGTCTGGTCAAAATACAGCCTCGCATGGATACTATTATCTGTTCTTCTGCTTATTGCGGTGCTTGTTCCTGGCGTTGGACTTAATCTTAATGGAAGTCGCCGCTGGCTGGGTGTAGGCGGATTTACTCTACAGGTTTCAGAATTTGTGAAGGTAGCTACGGTTATTTTCTTAGCTGCTCAGCTTGAAAAATATCGCGATACTCTAAGTGACAACTGGCCACAGTTTCTTAAATTAATGGCTGTAATCATGATACTTTCGATACTGCTTATTCTAGAGCCTGATTTCGGGTCTGTTGGAGTTTTGGGCTGTACCTTTATGGTGATGTTGTTTTTGGGTGGCTCACATATTCGTCAATTCTTATCAGTATTAGTATTAGCGGCATTGTCTTTTTGGGTAATGGCTACAGCAGCGCCGTACCGTATGGCGCGATTAACCGCTTATTTAGATCCATGGTCAGATAAGTTTGATTCCGGTTATCAGCTGACTCAGTCGTTAATTGCCTTTGGTCGAGGGGAATTATTTGGTGTTGGTTTGGGTCAGTCAGTGCAAAAAATGCTCTATTTACCCGATGCGCACACAGACTTTGTATTTGCCATCTATGCTGAGGAATTTGGCTTTATTGGTGTCATATTCCTACTGTTTTTATACAGCTTTTTTGTGGTGCGTATTATGCATCTCGGGAAAAAAGCGATTAGTTGCCAAAATTGGTATGCGGCCTATGTATTGATAGGTTTTGGTCTAATTCTCAGCGGTCAGGCATTTATTAATCTGGGTGTTAATGCAGGACTGTTGCCTACCAAGGGACTTACCCTGCCATTTATTAGTTATGGCGGCAGTAGCCTGTTAGTTTGTTGTGCAATGCTGGGCATGATGCTGCGGTTAAGTCATGAATTAGAGCGAACTAAAAATGTATCGGGGAGGTCTGGCTATGAGCGATAAAAGACCGTCCAATCATTCCCGAGTCATGATTATGGCCGGCGGAACCGGTGGTCATGTATTCCCCGCGTTAGCAGTGGCTGAAATACTAATGGCTAACAATGTCGATGTTTCCTGGCTGGGAACGCGCAAAGGTATTGAATCAGAACTGATACCCCAGCATGGAATTGAGTTAAATTATTTAAATATTGAAGGTCTACGAGGCCGCGGGTTACTTGCACTTGTAAGAGCGCCCTTTAAATTGTTTTCTTCAGTACTGCAGGCCTGTTCGGTTATTAGTCAATTCAATCCCTCAGTAGTTTTAGGTATGGGTGGGTTCGCCTCAGGTCCTGGCGCAGTCGCCGCAAAATTAAAGGGTATACCGCTGGTTATTCACGAGCAAAATTCTGTGGCGGGAACAACCAATAAGCTCTCTGCCAAGTTTGCGACCAAAATAATGCAAGGCTTCCCTAATACCTTTAAGCAGGCTGAGTGGTGTGGTAATCCTATTCGATCAGAAATAGCTGCTTTACACCAGGAATCAGGCCGACTTGAAAATAGATCGGGCCCCTTGCGTGTGCTTGTTCTAGGTGGAAGTCGTGGCGCCTTGGCTATCAACAAAATAGTTCCGCAGGCACTCGCAGCTATTGATAGCCAACATAGGCCTGACGTACTGCACCAGGTGGGGAGTCAGCACCTAGAGCTAACCCAAAACCTTTACCAAGAGCAGGGGCATGATGTTTGCTCATCAGCCATTAATATTGTTCCCTTCATTGATAAAATGGATGAAGCCTATGCATGGGCAGATTTTGTTATCTGTCGTTCAGGTGCG
>ERZ1039804.1867-NODE-1867-length-11248-cov-141.512195_pt1 | contig 11248 bp, 24 predicted proteins | sample MGYA00383089_ERZ1039804 | MGnify/ENA primary metagenome ERZ1039804 (study PRJEB29581, sample SAMEA5548359) | metagenome | biome: marine; feature: coastal; material: water | depth 1 m | study: Short-term variability in the microbial, nano- and picoplankton...
GTATGAGTGGAAAAGTAAGTGGATACACAGAAAAGATTTTTACCCAAGATGAGGTGAAAGATATCTTAGATGAAATAAATTCTATGGTAGATGATTTGGGTTGGGATATTGATAGAATGAGCCAAAGTGGACGTAAAGTTTATACTGATTTAACTAACTACTTAGATAGTTTATGATACCTACCAATTACAAATTGGAAAAAGACCAACAAAAATCATTAAAGTTACTTGATAAATGGTTGATTGATAATATGCTCACCAACTCTGTTATAGGTGGTGAGGAATTGGTAATGGAAGTGAGAGAAACTATTACTAAGATAGAAGAAAGAGGATACTATACAGATCTTGAAAGAGAACTTCTAAATGAAATACGTTCTCAATATATGAACAAATAAAAGTAAAATGAAGATTAGAGCAATATTAATATTTTTAGTGGTACCATTATTCTTTTCAGGAACATCTGAAGTGGATAGACCTAAAATTGAACCTATCACTATTTTAGAAGCAAAACCAATAACAAAGATAGAGGTAATCATACCAGCTTCACCAAATATCGTTGAAGCATTAATAATAGTAGAATCTCAAGGTAATGATTCAGCTGTGGGTGATGTTCATTTAGGAGAACCATCTATTGGTGTGTTACAAATAAGACCTATTATGGTTAGAGAAGTAAATAGAATTCTTAAATTAAAGGGTTCAAAACATAGGTACAAAAATAAAGATAGATTTAGTAGAGATAAATCTATTGAGATGTTTACTATTTGGAAAGAGTTTCATCATAAAGATTCAGATTATGAGAGAATTGCTCGTAGTTGGAATGGTGGTCCAAAAGGACCAAAAAATCCGAAAACTTATAGTTATTGGAAGAAGGTCGAACAACAATTGGCTAGTTTATAATATTAAGATATGAAAAAAAGTTTATGGATAGCGTTAGGGCTATTTTTTGTAGGATGTGCCTACATCGGAGTACTTCTTCCTGGAGTACCAACAACATTCTTTGTGATACTTGCCGCTTGGGCATTTAGTAAATCATCTGAGAAATTCAATAAGTGGTTACACGAACATAAGTTGTTCGGAAAATACCTAACCAATTGGGAAACCAAACGAATCTATCCATACAAAGGTAGATGGGCTATGGTAGGTGTAATGTGTTTATCATTAATATCAATGTGGTTAACATTACCAATCAGAATTGTTTTGTATGCAGGAATTACATTTGTATTGATAATTTTTTGGGCATTTAGGTATCCAGGTTCTGAAGAAGAATATGATGAAAGGGTTAGAAAAGGTCAGAAAATTGGTTGGTTTAAGTGAAAACAGTAAATTTAGAATACACTAATATACCAAGTTATATTCCTGGTATTGATTACTTCTTAAATAAGATTAAAAGGGATGAGCCTTTTCAATTTATGAGAATGAATCATGGGTTTGTAGATGTTTTTAAATTAACTTATAAAAATTGGCACAAACTACAACCACATTTAACTGAAAAAAGGTATGGTGAAATAGCTGGGTATATATCTAATATATACAAAGCTGAAGGATTGGGTTTAGGTAATTGGCATAAGTATTCCGATAATCAAAAGGCTTTAATTAAGAATCTAATTGAAATGGTATTTGAGTATGAAAATTTACCAAATAGTGTTCACATTGGAATTTCATTAGGAGTTGGTTTAGGTACTCATTGGGGTATATGGAATGAATCTCACCCAGTTCAACAACATAGAAGTAAATTTGCTCGTATCTTAACTGATGTAACTAAGCAAACTTATTACTATGCTGGTATTATGAAACATTATACTATAAAAGGAGAATGGGGTAGAGTTTTTAAACTACTAAACGAAAAGGATTTCAATGTTATATTCTTAGGTCCAGGTACATTTGGTGGGTTTGATAAGATTTTTAAGATAAAGAATTTCAACTTTATACAAATACCAAGAGTTGGAGCTATTGATTGGGTTGATGAATATATAAGTGAAATTAAAGAAATTGATAACAATTCAGATAAACCTACTATGTTATTTACACAAGCTGGTCATATTATATCAGCTAAAATAACAAAAGAAATAATGGATACTGATATCTACTCATTTGATATAGGTAGAAGTTTCGATATATTGATGAAAGAAAAATTTAAAGATGGTGATACTGCTTTTAAGTGTTGGACATCATTAGATATGAACGGATTAAATAATTATGTTGATAATTTAAGAAAATAAATATGGGTTACGGAGTTTATAAAGTTACAGAAGAGTTTGAAGAGAAGTTAGCTAGTTACACTGGTGCTAAATACGCAGTAACATTGGATAATATGAGTAATGGATTATTCCTATCATTATATTATGAGCATGTTGTAATGAATAGAACCGATGATACTATAATTATACCAAGTAGAACATATCCTTCAGTTCCTTGTGAAATCATTCACGCTGGACTGAATGTTGGATTTGAAAAAGTTAAAGGTAAGACAATAAAAGGAGCTTATCAAATGAAAGGTTCTAGAGTATGGGATTCGGCATTAACATTTACTGCTGATATGTATAAACCAAATACTCATATGTGTGTATCGTTTACAGGTCCTTACAAACACTTTAAGTTATCAAAAGGTGGGGCTATACTAACTGATGACCCAACTGCATATCGTTGGTTTAAGAGAGCAAGATATAGTGGTAGAAGAGCTGTATCATATCACGAAGATAATTTGGATATGTTAGGATGGAACTTCTATATGATGCCGGAACTAGCTGCTAGGGGATTATTATTAATGGGACAATTCTACAACTCTGATGGTTCCAAAACTCATCAAGAGGATCTTGAACTATCGTATCCTGATTTAAGTAAATTTGATATCTATACTAAAGGTAATAAGTAATGGGATTTTTAAAAGAAATTAATTATTCGGATATTAAGGAACCAAAAGAACTTTTAGATATTCTCAACAATTATAAGGTTTTAGTGATAAAAAATTACAAAAACACCGAAAAAGTTGATGATTATCTACAAAACTTTGTTAAATCTATTGGTAGAATAATAGGAGCTGGTGAGGATTTACATACAGGTAATCCAACTGAAAGTACATTGATTGAAATATCATATGACCCCTCCGAACAAATGAAGTATAGAACTTCAAAAAATGCACAACCATTACATACAGATACTTCATATACTGAATTTGAGGATGTTCCCGAATTTGAAGAGAATATTAAATTTCTAATATGTTTGAAAAAAGCACCTTTGGGTGGAGCAACTACATTCATTGATTCTAAAAGGTTAGTTTCATTAATGGAGTATGATGGTAGAGGTGATTTGATTGATAAACTATTAACCATACCAGTTGGACATAAAAAAGGAAATAGAGAAAAAGTAACACAAATATTAAAAACACATAATGGAGATTTTAAATTGAGTTGGAATTACCCACCAGCTAAAAGATATCCAAACACAAAAGAAGCTGATGAATTGGTTGAAGAGTTTAAAGAGTTTTTAAATAATAGAATAGAAAATTCAGGAATGTTAGATTCCGTTATATTAGAAGATAATGATGTTGTATTTTGGAAAGATAGTTACCTACTTCATGGTAGGAATAGCTACTTTGCAACTGAAAGGGGTGATAGAACATTACTAAAAGGAAGTTTAATTTTAAATAAGTAAGAGTAAAGATGAATGTAGGTCAATATAACCTCATAGATGAGGATGTAATTATTGAAGATGGTGCTAGTGTTGGTAACTTTAATGTTATACTAAGTGGTACTATAATTAGAAAAGGTGCAGTAGTTGGTAACTATTGTGAAATCGGTAAGAATAACGATATAGGTGAAAATTCAATTGTACAAGGTAGAATCAGAACTGCGGCTAATTGTGTAGTTGAAAAGAATGTAACTATAAAGTATGGTACAATTCTAACAGAAAGTGTATTATTAAAAGAAGGATGTTTCTTAGGTCCTCATACAATTACGTTAGGTTCAACACATGAAAGAATTACTAAACATGGAACCATCATAGGTAAAAATACTTATATTGGAGCTGGTTCTAAGATAGCAGCTGATACTAAAATTGGTGATAATATCGTAGTAGGTGCTTTGGGATTTGTTAATAAAGATTTAACAGAAGAGGGTGTATATGCTGGATTGCCTGTAAAGAAAATTAAGTAATGTTATCTATTTTAAAAAATGCTGGTGAAGGTTCCATTACTTATTATGTAGGTGATAATGTAGAACATATATCTCATTTGAGGGATTGTAAATTGATTTGTAAAAAGAAGTTTGATATTCATTCATCGGTTGTACAAATTACTACAAATGACCCTCAACTACATTTTTATAAACTTTCACACAAAGTAAGAGATACCTTTATCTTTTCGGATGGTGGTTATGATATTGGTAACGATTGTGAAATACATAAATCAGTTGTAATTGGATTGGGTGTAAAAATAGGAGATAATGTTACTATTGGACCTAATACCGTAATCTATTCAAATACTGAAATTGGTAATGATGTTCAGATTGGTGCAAATTGTACTATTGGTACTGAAGGTATGATGTGGGTTTGGGATGGTGATACTAAAATATTCTTAAAACAATTGGGTGGAGTTAAAATCGGTAACAATTGTATTATAGGTTCTAATTCATCAATAGTAAGAGGTTCAGCAAATGAATTAACCATATTAGAAGATGGAGTTAATATGGCTCCGGGTTGTTGTATTGGACATGGTACTTTTATAGGTAAACAAACTCATTTAGCTAATAACGTTTCAACTGGTGGTTCATCTTATATATCTGAATATTGTTTCATAGGTTCATCGGCTGTTGTTTCTCCTGGAGTTGTAATTGGTTCAACTGATGTAACATTAGGTTCTGGTGGAGTTATGGCTAAATCAACTGAAGAGTCTGGAGTATATGTAGGAATCCCAGCTAAACTACTTAAAAAAACTGAAGGGAAACTTAGAGGAATGCCACAATGGAGGAAATAGGATTAACCTTATTCATTGTCTTTGGATTACTTTCTGCATATTTTAGATATTCGGAGTATAAAAATTAGGATATATCAAATATTTTTCGTATATTTGTATAACAAATAAATAAAGATATGTCTGAAGAACACTTAAATGAAATTCCCACAACTAACAAAAATATAACAGTACCAATGCACCTAAGTAAAAAGGTGAGTAGTATTGATGGAGATACTGTACTATTTTATATTAACACAAACTATGGTTTAGCAAATAAATTAGAATCACTTATGGATTTTAATTCTAGGTTCCCAACTGATGAGGACTTTTGTATTATAAATGCTAATCTAAGTAGAGTAACTACATAAACTTAAATCTAAATGAAGTTCGCACTTATAGCACATGATAACAAAAAAGCAGATATGGTTGCTTTTGTATCAAAGAGATTACCTTTCTTTAATAGAGAAGATATTGATATCGTAACAACTGGTACAACTGGTAAGAAAGTTAGACATGCTGGAATAGAGGATGTTGAAACTGTAAACTCAGGTCCATTAGGAGGAGATGCTGAAATTGCAGCTATGGTAGTTAGAAAAGAAGTAGATGCTGTATTATTCTTCAGAGACCCTTTGGATAAACATCCACACGATGTAGATATTTCAATGTTGATGAGATTATGTGATGTACATGATGTACCTTTGGCAACTAATTATAGAACTGCTAGTATTTTGGTAAAATGGTTTAAAGCAAAAATGAGATAATGGAAACTTTCATAGTACTAGCTTATAACAAAAGTGATATCAATAAGTTCACACATTTAGTAGCTGTATGTGATTCGTTATTTATAGCTAAGAGATATGCGGATACTGAAGCTAAAGCATCTCGTGGTACAATTGGATGTGTGGTACTTACAAAATTAATGAACGCACCATTTACTGAAATGGATAGAAATGTTTATAGAACAAAATAATAAATAAAATAAAGAGTTATGAATTACGCATTAACGTATGATGATATTCAGCTGGTTCCAGCATTTTCGAATATCAAATCAAGAACAAATATCAATCTTCGTACAAAGTTGAGTAGGAGATATGGATTACTAAATCCTATCGTTGCTTCACCAATGGACACAGTTTGTGAATATGATATGGCATTGAAAATGGCACAATTGGGTGGTGTTGGATGTATTCATAGATTTATGAGTATTACTCACCAATGTGATATTGTAGAAGAATTATTCAGTACAATTTATGGACAAGGAACTCACACACCTGGAATCGCTGAAGGGTGGGGAGTTATGTATGATGATTGGCATAGTGAAATAAAGCATGTTCCAATTATGGCTGCTATTGGAGTTCAAGAAGAGGATAAGAAACGAGCAAAAGCATTGGTTGAAGCTGGAGCTAATGTTCTACTAATTGATGTAGCTCATGGAGACCACCAAAATGTTATCGATATGCTTCATTGGTGTAAAACACAAAGTGAATTAGTTCACGTAGATATCATAGCTGGAAATATAGCTACACAATCAGCTGCTGAAACCTTAATAGCTTACGGAGCTGATGGTTTGAGAGTTGGTATTGGTGGAGGTTCACTATGTACAACGAGAATCAAAACTGGGTTTGGTGTTCCAAATGTAACTTCATTAGAAGAAGTTTTGAAAGTGAGTGGAGTACCAGTTATGGCAGATGGTGGAATTAGAAGTAGTGGAGATATGAGTAAAGCTCTAGCAATTGGAGCTGAAACTGTAATGTTAGGTTCGTTATTAGCTGGAACTGATGAATCTCCTGGTAAAATATTGGAAACCTCAAAGGGGTTATATAAAAGATATAGAGGTTCAGCATCTTTGGAAACCAAAGTAACTCATGGACAGAAATCAAGAAATGTTGAAGGAGAATCTACAACAATTCCATACAAAGGTGGAGTAAAATTTATTGTGAATGGGTTATTGGATGGAGTAAAATCAGCATTATCATATGCTGGAGCTGAGGATTTACGACACTTTTATCCAGAATATGTAATTGTAACAAACGCAGGACAGAATGAAGCTAAGCCGCATCTTCTCTAAGGAAAGAGAATACACAATACTACTTCAGGGTGTTATCAACCCCAAAACTTTTAATTTGTGGATAAAGAATTATTCAGATTATAAAGTGGTAGTTAGCATATGGGAGGATGAAGATTTAAGTGATTACGATATTCCAAATAATTGGAAAGTTGTTTTAAACAAATATCCATTGGTTAGGTTTAGAAAAGAAGCTAATTTAGATTACCAAATAATTACAACATTAGCTGGGCTGAAGGAGGTGGATGATATGTGGGTTATAAAAATGAGAACTGATGAGTATTATTCTAAATTGGATAAGGTATTTGATAAAATGAAATCAAACCCAGAAAAGATAGTTTCTTCATCTATGTTTTTTAGAGAATATGGAATGTATAAATTTCACTGCTCTGATAAATTGTTAGGTGGGACTGTTGAAAATTTAGCTGGAATGTTTGAATCTACACTTCATAACTTACAACTGAAACTTTGGGATGAATCTATACCAGAATCTCAATTGGGATTGGGATATGTAATGTTAAAAGATAGTGAGTTCAATGTAAATAATATTAATAACAAACGTTCTGAATTTCGTGAACAATTTGTAGAAGAGCATGGTATTAAGTTATTTACCAAAGCATCCAATACAATTTCAACTGAAATGATGAATATAGTTACTAATGAATTTATCAATAATAATGATAAAATCGATTGGGAAAGTATAACAAATTCCGTTGGTAGATGGAAAACAATATTGGGTGAATGTTTGAATGTGGTTAATAAACATACTAATGAATTTATAGATGATAGACCTTATATGAAAAAGTGGTTTGAAATAATTGATATAAATCAACTTAAACCATATATTGCTACCAGAAACTATGGAGATAAACGTGGTAGAGTTTGGTACAATAATAATTTTGATAACAAAAAAGAAAATTGTGTAAATAATATAAATAAATATTAATATGATTAATAGTATTAGAACATATTTTAAGAGTAAATTGAAACTAACTGATAGAGTTGGTAAGTTGGAACACCAAATCAAACTAATGCAAGAACATATTCAAACTCAGAAAGAGGAGAATATAAGTTTGAAAGAGCAAATCCGTAATCTTGAAATGATGTGGGATATAGAAACAACAAAAAAATACTAATATGGTGATATATGGAATAATTGGGTTGGTGGTTTTACTATTTTTTGATATTGTATTGAAAGGTGGTGAGCATGAATTAGAAAATCTTGAAAGAATTTTGATATTATTACTATGGCCGCTTATGCTTGGTTGGTTCACTTTCTTCTTAATTAAAAACAAAAATAATGAAAAAAATAAGTAACTTTAGTAAAATTACATACACCATAGCTTTGGGTATTTTTGCAGGAAAAATATCAACTGAATTATATTTTGATTACAGTAGTGGTGAAATCCTATGGCCTGTTGTTGGAATGATGTGGTGTATAACTGCATTAATCAATGAAATAAAAGGATGATTGATATAGAAGAACATGAGGAAAATATGAAGGGAGCTAAAGCTTACCGAAATCTTCCTCAACAATTAATGATGAAACGATTCGAAGAATGTGATAGAGATATTCACAAATTTTGGAGTACAATTGAATGGGATTCTGAGTGGTTAAGACATGATACCCCAGAAGAGAAACACCTCAAAGATGTTAAAAGAGAATTCGAAGCTCATCCATTGAAAAATTGGATAGAAAAACCAAAAGAATTAGTAGAATTTTAACATGAGTAACAAATGGAAACCCAAATGTAATAAATGTGGAAAAGATATTCCAATTGGATTACAATTAGATAAAATTTGTGTAGAATGTTTAATTAAAAAACCTAAGAAATGATAAGAAAAATATTAATAATGTTTGGTAACCTATTCGATATAGGATGGTGGGCAGATAAAATCAATACTAAGTTAGGTTTATACGAATGGGCTAAAAAGAGTAGATTCCGTAAATGGCAAGAAGGATTGACAGGATGGAAGTTTTGGGCTTGGCAAATATTCGGTGGTTTGACATTCGTAATTATTATGGAATTCATACTAAATAAAGTTGGTATGACAATGTTACCTTGGAAATGAGTAAAGAATCAAAAGAGTGGTTAGATAGAAATGAATGGCCTGATTTACCAATAGATAGTTCAGCTTATTCCCATTACACATACCTATCTGAGTTGTTGGAACAATTTGGAAAAGAATATCACGAAAAACAACTTGTGAAATATGCATCGGTTCAAAAAACTAAATTCAAAAAGTACTTATGAGTAAAAATAAACAATATACAAATTATCCATTATTGAATAAAATATTCAGTATATTCGTATTAGATAAGAAACTTTCACCATTAGAAAGATTAGGAAATCGTTTAGGATATATGGGAAGTGCATTCATTATGATGAGTCCATATCTTTTACCATACGATAATGTAGGAGCTTACACTTATTTATTGGGAGCTGTATTCTCACTTCCTCAAGTTTGGATAGCTAAACAATGGAATTTAGTTATGATAAACGCTAATTTACTTTTAGGGTACGGATTATACTTATTTAACTAAAAATAAGTGTTAAAATATTTGGTAGTCTCAAATATTATTCGTATGTTAGTACTGTAATTGAGTGAGAGAGTTCTCACCAATACTAAACCCTTTAAACCGATAAACTATGAGTAAATTAAGTAAACTTCAAATTTTGAAAAATGGTGGAATGAGATACAACAATGTTCGTATTGAAAACGCTCCAACCTCTTCTATGAAAGAAATGGTTCAAATCACAAAAGGACCTTCATACACTAAACCTCTTTGGGGTAAGAAATATATTAACGTTCTCAAAGCTTCAATCGCTATTGATGTTGCTCAAAATGAGAATAAGATTTCTAAAGGATATATAGACCCATCGTGTGTGGTGAGTATCGATAATAGTAAAATAGTAGTAATCTAAAATATTCTAAATTATGATGGTAATTAAAAGAAAATCAATAATAACAGGTCAATTGAACGAAATGGAGCTAAAAGTAACTCCCCAGCAAATGGAGAGATTCTATGGTGGTCGAGAATTAACTCAAACTATATTCCAACATTTAAGTCCCGAAGAGAGGGAGTTTTTAATTTCTGGTATGCTACCTAATGAATGGGATAATATATTTAATCAATAAACTATGAAGATATACAAATTAGATAGTAAAGGAAAAGTAAGAGTATTGGAAGTAACTACCAACGAAGGTAATTTAATCCAAACATCTGGATTGTTAGATGGTAAAAAGGTACAACATACCAAATTATGTAAACCAAAGAATATCGGAAAGGTAAATGAAACTACCGAAGTAACTCAATCTGAATTTGAAGCTGAAGCTCTTATTGTTAAAAAGTTAAGAGAGGGATATTTCAAAACTATTGAAGAGGCTCAAAGTGTTAAGGTAATTCTACCTATGTTAGCTAACGATTATTTCAAAAAAGAAAAGAAAGTACAATTCCCTTGCTACGCTCAACCAAAATTAGATGGTATGAGAGGATTGGGAAATGATGGAAAATTAACCTCAAGAGCAAATAAAGAAATTATTACTCTGAAACATATTCAATCTGATTTGGAAGGAATCGAAGATTATATCGATGGTGAACTATATGCACATGGATTGACTTTCCAAGAGAATATGAAAATCATAAAGAAATATAGAGAAGGTCAAACTGAAAATGTGAAATACCATGTATATGATATGATTTCAGATAAACCATTTATAGAACGATATTCAGATTTGAAAACCATAGTAGAGAACAAACCAAATATTGAAGTAGTTCCATTGGTAGAAATCAATAACCCAGAAGAGTTAGAAGCTTACTATGGGAAATTTATGAGTGAAGGATATGAAGGTATAATGATACGATGGGGAACTGATGGATATAAAGTTAATGGTAGAAGTGATAACTTATTGAAGTATAAAAAGTTCTTTGATGTAGCTGTTCCAATTGTGGATATTACACCAAATGATGCAATTCCAACTCACGGAACTATTTGGATAGAATATAACGGAAAAGTTGTAAAGACTGGTGCTAGATTATCTCACGAAGAAAGAGAGGATATCTTAACCAATAAAGAAGAGTACATTGGTAAAACGGCTGAAGTTAGATACTTTGAAACCACCGATGATGGTTCATTAAGATTCCCTGTATTTTGTGGTATAAGATTAGATAAATAACCAAACCTATGATAAACAAATTAGAATTAACGGTAGAGTACATATTAGAACAATTGG
>ERZ1039804.1869-NODE-1869-length-11238-cov-5.705982_pt1 | contig 11238 bp, 5 predicted proteins | sample MGYA00383089_ERZ1039804 | MGnify/ENA primary metagenome ERZ1039804 (study PRJEB29581, sample SAMEA5548359) | metagenome | biome: marine; feature: coastal; material: water | depth 1 m | study: Short-term variability in the microbial, nano- and picoplankton...
AGATTTTCAACATTATAAAAACCAATGGTATGAACTTTAAATTTTCGTTTGGATTGTGCGTCAACTGTCGATGTGAAAACAACTAAATAAAGCAATAGCGTGATGTTGAAATACTTTTTGTACATATGCTAAAATATAAGCTTAAAAAATAAAGACTAATTAATACATCAAAAGTATAAATTTTAAAATAAGAAACGTACTTTTGTTTAATATATATCTATATAATTAAACAAAATTTATCTTTTATGAAAAAACAAATTCTTAGTTTTTTGTTTGTATGTTTTAATGTGTTCTTTGTTTTTGCTCAGCAAACCGTTGTTAAAGGAATAGTAAAAGACATGCTAACAAACCAACCCATTGAAGGTGTTTCAGTAAGTTTTGAAAATTCAGAACTTACGGTTTATACAGATGACATGGGATTTTTTCAGTTTTCTGCTGCTGTCCCATTGGGCGAGCAGATGCTATCTCTTAGCAAAGCGGGTTACCTCAGTGCGCGCTTCCCCATTATTGTTAATGAAGAACAAATTCTAAATATTCAGGACATGATGTTGTCATTGGATAATAGCGACGATGATTTGTTTACCATCACGCTTTCTGATGATGAGCTAAATGATGATGGTAGTGGTGCTGATAATATTTCTGGCTTACTTTCTGCCTCTCAAGATGTATTTCAAAGAGCTGCAGCATTTGAATTTAGTCAATCGTTTTTTCGTGTACGAGGGCTCAATACAGACAATGGAACTGTTTTGATGAACGGTATTGAAATGAACAAAATATTTGATGGTCGCCCACAATGGAGTAATTGGGGAGGTTTAAATGATGTTTTAAGAGGACAAGAACTTAGCATGGGTTTAGCTCCATCAAGTTATACTTTTGGAGGACTATTAGGATCAACAAATATTAATTTGAGAGCATCAAGCTACAGAGCAGGTGGTCGAATTACTTATTCTTCATCTAACCGAAGTTACACCAATCGCTTAATGGCAACCTATGCTTCAGGTTTGGTCGATGGCGGATGGTCTTATGCTTTTTCTATTGGTAGACGTTGGGGAGATGAAGGATTTCAGGATGGAACTTTCTATGATGCCAACTCATTTTTTGCCTCCGTAGAAAAGAAGATTAATGATAAACATAGCTTAAATTTTGTTGGAATTTATACACCAAATCGCCGTGGAAAATCTTCACCAAACACCCAAGAAGTATTTGACCTCAAAGGAACAACATACAATGAATATTGGGGATGGCATGATGGCGAAAAGCGAAATTCTAGAGTTAGAAGAATAGCAGAACCAGTTTTAATGCTTAATCATTATTGGGATATTTCAGACAAAACAACCCTCAACACAAATGTATCTTACCAATTTGGAGAACTTGGAAATAGCCGTTTGGACTATGCAGGTGGAGCCAATCCAACTCCAGCCTATTATCAAGGTCTTCCAAGTTACTTTTTAGCAGATACAGATGGCCCAAATTATGCAGGGGCATATCTTGCAGAACAATCATTTAGAAACGGTGGTCAAGTGGATTGGAATCGTATTTATGATGCCAATCTTACCAACAATATAAATGGTAATTATGCTGCATATATACTCTATGAAGACCGAAGTGATGATCAACAATTTTCAGCGAATACAATTTTAGAGTCTTCACTTTCAGATCAAGTAACTTTAAATGCTGCTGTAAATTATAAGCGTTTAAAATCACATAATTTTGCAGAAATTATGGATATGCTTGGCAGTAATACAGGTTACCTTAATGTAGACTCATTTGATCAGGTACAGTTCGATTTGAGAAATCCAAATCAAGTTGTAAGCGAGGGTGATACTTTTAGATATAATTTCAATATTGATGCTAATGTTTTGAGCAGTTTTGTTCAAGCTCAATTTAAATACAATAAAGTAGATTTCTTTTTAGCAGGAAGTTATACAGCTACAGAATATCAGCGTGAAGGGTTGTACCAATCAGAGACCTATGCAGATAATTCTTATGGAAAAGGGCGCAAGCTTTCATTTACAGGATTGGGGGCAAAAGGAGGTTTTACTTATAAATTTTCAGGAAAGCATATTTTTAATGTAAATGCAGGCTATTTGACAAAAGCTCCAACAATTCGAAATACTTTTACAAACTCTCGTGAAAACCACGCTATTGTAGGTGACCAATCTGGAATTGACATTACAGAAGAAAAAATCACTTCATTTGATGCCAATTATGTTTTTAGATCTTCAACTGTAAAAGCTCGATTGACCGGATATTATACGCAAATGCAAGATGCTAACGAAATTTCATTTTATTTTGCTGATGGTATTAGTGGTGTAGATCAGGGAACAGCTTTTGTACAAGAAATTTTACAAGGAATTGACAAAAGTCATCTTGGATTGGAATTTGGAATTGAAGCCCAAGTAACACCAACCATTAAACTTACTGGTGTTGCATCAGTAGGGCAATACACATACGATAATAATCCGAACTTAGTATTGACTTCCAGTGATTTTGTTGAAGGATTAAATTTTGGTCAGGCCAATTTAGAAAATTACCGCATTGCCGCTGGACCACAACAAGCTGCTTCTATAGGTTTTGAGTACAGAGATCCAAATTATTGGTGGTTTGGTACAACAGCCAATTTCTTTGCAGACACCTATGTTGATGTTTCGCCATTGACCAGAACCCAAAATTTTTATTTAGATACAGATGGATTACCTTTTTCCGATTACGACCCAGACTTGGCTAGAGAATTATTACGTCAAGATAGATTTGATGATTACATGGTCATCAATGCCGTAGGTGGAAAATCTTGGAAAATAGGAGATTATTATGTGAGTCTATTTGTCAGCTTAAACAATATTTTAAATCAGAAATTCAAATCTGGTGGTTTCGAGCAAGGGCGTAGTGCCAACTATCAATCTTTAAAAGAAGACGCAGGCAACCCTAAGCGTGTTTTTGGACCAAAATATTGGTACGGAAGAGGTCCAACCTATTTCCTAAACCTAAACTTCAGATTTTAAAAAAAAAAACTAAAAATGAACATTAATTTTAAACTAATGAAAACAATAAACTTTAAAACACTAGTAGCAACAATTTTTGCATCTGTTGCTTTCGTTGCTTGCGTACAAGACGACGAATTTGAAGTACCTTCTAGCGTTGGTACGGAAGAAAATGAAAGGCTTAACGACTTAATGGACAGCATCAACTCTGGGCATATTTCTTTGATTGAAATTTCGGAGCTAAAGTCGATGTACAATACTAATACAAGATATCCAAAAAGAATAGAAGACAATATTGCTATTAAAGGATATGTTTCGTCAACAGATATTGAAGGTAATTTTTATAGAGAGTTTTTCCTACAAGATAAATATGAAAACCCTACAACCGCTATAAAAATTTCCTTAGATCAAGTAGACGTATATAATAGGTTCAACAAAGGACGAGAAGTTTATATTAATCTTAATCCAAAATTTGAGATAAATTCGCCTACTGGGTTATATATTGGAGAAGAACAGACGTATGATGACCTTAGTATAATTACTATTGGTGGTGGGATTGAAAGTGACCAATATGGGACAACAGTAACGAGATTGAATGAAAATCAAATCAATGCAACTTTATTTAGAAGTAATAATACAGAAGAATTAACACCACTTGTTGTAGAATTTTCAGAAATATCCGATGATCATTTAGGAATGTATGTACAAATTAACAATGTAGAATTTGTGGATATTGGAGAAAGATTTTTTAATCCAGCAAATCTTTATGATACACAAAGATCAATGTTATCTTGTGTAGAAACTTCCTCTGGCTTTGAGTATCCACTTTTTCAGCTTGAAACAAGTTCTTTCTCAAACTTTAAAAATGATTTTTTACCAAGCGGTAACGGGAGTATAAAAGGAATTGTTAACAAAACCTACAACGCATCTTCGCGAGTTTTAGTTTTAAATTCAATTGATGATGTTGATATGAGCGGAAGTCGTTGCGGCCCCTCTTTATTTGAAACGTTTAACTCTGCTGTTGACAACACAAATTTAGATATTGCTAATTGGATTAATTATGCTGAAGCAGGGTCTGAATTATGGACAGAACAAGTTTATTACGGAAATGGATATACAGAATTTACGGCATATAATACAGATGAATCCTCAAATATTGGTTGGCTTATTTCACCTGGCATTAATATGGATACTCAAGATGGAGAAGTTTTAAATTTCCAAACAGAGTACTCTTATCCTGATGCAGGACATTATCCATTAGAGGTTTTTGTCTCAACCGATTTTAATGGGCAAGAATCTGGAATTGCAGCCGCAACATGGGAGCCACTAACGGTTACAATTGCTCATCCAGATAATACAAACGACTGGTTTACTTGGATAGATTCGGGGGCAGTTGATTTATCTTCTTATACAGGAACTTTATATATTGCTTTTAAATATACAGGCAGTGATACTTCCAATCAAAATTCAACTATTCATGTTGATAATGTCATTATATCGGTTCAATAGTATAAAATATTAAATTTTAAAAACCTGTGAGCATTCACAGGTTTTTTTATACATTTATTTGATGGATTTTTTTGATTCCTTATACCTTTCTGTTTTTCAACATATAAAACAACGCAAGCCAAAGCGTGCTGCACGATGGGCACGTTTGTATGTCTCTCTGTTTCAAATAGCTTTGTACCTTGTTTTGGCGGTCTTTTTCATCAAATTTGCACAGCAAATGAAACTCAATGTTTTGGACGATACAAGTTTATGGATTGTATCCATAGGGGTTGTTGGTTTTATCTTATTTAAAAACTGGATGAGTTATAATGGGAAAAAGCGTGCTGTACTTGTATCAAAAAGTATTAAACGTTCCAAAACACACGCTCTTTTGGTTTTGATTCTTATTCCGCTTGCTCTTTTTGCTTTAGCTTTTATATTATTTAAAGCAGCATAAAAAACCCCCACTATTGTGGAGGTTTTTAAAATTAAATTCAAAATCTATTCATCATTCGGATTACCTTCAAGAATTATAAATTCTGAGCGTCTATTCAATTGATGTTCATCTTCATTACACTTTGATCCGCAATCATTTACAGGACTAGTTTCACCCATGCCTACTCCAGTTATTCTACTAGCGTCAATTCCTTTTGAAACTACATATTGAGCGGTAGTCAAAGCTCGTCTCTTCGATAAACTTTGATTGTATTTTTCACTTCCTCTAGAATCTGTATGAGATTCTGCTCGGATTACAATAGATTCGTACTTATTCATGAGTTGTACCAATTTATCTAATTCAAAAGCCGCTTGCGCTGTTACATTAGATTTGTCGAAGTCGAAATAAATTGGATTTAGTATGACTTTGTTGGCAAGTATAATCTCATCTATAGGGTCCAATAAAATTTCCGTAGAAACTTCTTCTTCACTAGTGCCTTCAATACTTCCAGTACCACTTTCGTACTCATCCATTGTAGCACTTAAGCTTAAATCGGTGTTACATTCAATAATGTAATTTACTTCACCTTTATCAGTAGTGTTTTTTGTGCTTATAACATTGCCTTCAGAGTCTAATACATTTACAGAAGCGCCTGCTAGAATGAGTCCTGTTTCACTGTCTTTTACAGTTACAGTAACTAAAACATCACAAATTGGTTGTAATACTTTAATAGCATAAACATCGTCACTACCAGCGCCGCCTTCACGATTGGAAGATACAAAGCCTTCGCTTGTTTCGTTATTAATACTAAAAGCAAAGTCATCTGCATTACCATTAACAGGAATACCAACATTTCTTATAGGGCCTACTTTTCCATCTACAAGTTTTGCAAAAAAGACATCCATTCCTCCAAGGCCCAAATGACCATCAGATGAGAAGTATAGTGTATTGTCTGAACTGACAAAAGGGAACATTTCTTGCCCCTCAGTATTTAGTTTTTGCCCTAAGTTTGTGGCCTCTCCAACAGTGCCATCATCATTAATTGGAGCAGACCAAATATCAAATTGCCCCATTCCACCGGCCATATCTGATGCGAAAAATAGGGTTTTTCCATCAGGGCTTACCGCTGGATTTTTTACAGAATAGTTTTCAGAATTCAATGAAAGCGCTTCAGCTTTGCTCCAGTTTCCATCCTCTTCTTTAGTTGATTTGTATAAATTTAGAACACTGAACTTATTTCTTGATAAAGAATCTCTTTCAAAAATTTTATCAAAATAACTTTCTCTAGAGAAATATACAGTGTTTCCGTCTGGAGAAAATGAAACTACCCCTTCATGGTATTTTGTATTTAGAGCCTCCACAGCAACAGGTCTCTGGAAAGAACCATCATTGTTTTTTGTTGCCGTGTAAATATCTAAAAAAGGTTCTTTGTTCCATCCATAACTTACACCTTCATCATTTCGACCAGAAGTAATATATAATTTACCATCATTAAGTGTTCCACCAAAATCGGAATATGGAGTATTTATGCCAGTATCTTGAACGTTGAATTTTTTTCCTTTTTCAAGAATCTTAGGTAAGTAGTTTGGATTCTCAACAAATGCAATTGCTCTATGGTCTGCAGGTCGCATAGATGCAAATTTTGCCATTTGTGTGTTGGAATCTTCATATTTTCCATTGGCCTTCAACATCTGCGCATATTTGTAAATTGTTTCTGGAACTTCAGATGATTCCAAAGTTTTTGCATACCATTTTTCTGCTTCAACAGTATTGAAAACATTATAATAGGACTCAGCTAGTTTTCCATACACATACGCATCTCCATCTCCTTTAGAGATTATATCTTTGTATGCCTTAGCAGCTTCAACAAACTCAAATTTGGAGAAGAGTTTATCGGCTCTTTTGGTAGCATTAGATTGTGCATTGGCAAATAAGCCAGTGACTAAAATGATTATAAAAATTGAATTATATTTTTTCATGATAATAATATACTTAGCTTAAATTTTAGAAATAACGAGGTGATCTTGAAACTTTGGATGAGAAATTGAAATCAAAATTGATAAAAACTTCATGTGAAGAATTTGTTACAATATCCAAATCGGACTGAATTGCATCATATGCATATCCAATACGAAGGTTTTCCATGATTTGGAAATTAATCATTCCACTAAAAGAATCCTCAAGACGATAACCAACGCCAACTTCAACCAAATCAAACATAAATAAATTGGCATTGATATCATAACTCATTGGTGCATCAATTGCATATTTAAGCAAAGCATGTGGCTTTAACTTAAAGTTTTTAGATAAGTCGAAAACGTATCCAGCGGCCGCAAACAAGTGTTCTGATTCTGAACCAATTTTAGTTCCATTTGCATCCAAATGCACACCGTTAAGAATATTAGGAACAGACACAGACACATAATATTTGTTTGGTTTATAAAAATAAACTCCAGCTCCAATATTTGGTGTTGTTTCATTTATTGCACTTGCAAAAAATGGGTCTCCTTGATCAATGACATTAATTTGAGTCTCAGAAATAGCAATATCATGAAAAGTGAACCCTCCTTTTACTCCAAACGCAAGACGTGTTTCCATTCCAGTAGGGATGGTATAAGATGCGTCTACATAAGCATTTGTTTCTTTGACAGGTCCAATTTTATCAGAGACTACAGAAAATCCTAGCGCTAATTGCTTGCCAACTGGTGAATGCATATTGAAAGTGTATGTTTCTGGGCCTCCATCTAGTCCAACCCATTGACTGCGGTAAAGTGCTCCAATGGCCAGACCTTCTGAGGTTCCTGCATAAGCTGGATTTATAATATTCATATTGTACATGTATTGCGTATACTGTGGGTCCTGCTGAGCAGTAACTTGCTGTGCAATGAGTACGGTAAAAAATATTAGAATTATTTTTTTCATTGTTTTATTATTAGTTGTTATTGGTTAGTAATTAAGATAAATCCAACTGATAGTTGGCTCACGCTCAGAGGCATATTGTATAACATAAAAATATGTACCTACAGGCAATAATTCGTCAGAGTCTAAATTCCCATCACTCGCATCTTGTCCACACCAGTGATCGACATAGTCATTCAATTCAAAGACTTTTACGCCATATCTGTTATAGATTTCAGCCTTAATGATGTCCTCTTGTGCTTCCAAATGATCTAGAATCAAACAATCGTTGTACCCATCACCATTAGGTGAGATTCCTTGTGGGATATCAACACAATTTTGATTTAGATAAGTTGATGCAAAGATTGTTGTGCTTGAAAAACACCCAGTGTCTTCGTTATATGCAGTAACTGTATATTCTCCATATTGATCAGAATATGCAGGTATTGTATATGTATTATCTGTTCCAATTTGCACGTCCTCATTGTTATATGACCAGTAATAAACTAATGATGGTGATTCTTGGGAAGGATCAACATTGACTTCCAATACAAGATCTTCATTTACACAACCTTGAATTTCATCATCAACTGGTACAGGAACTGGTGTTGGTGCAATTTCAACAACTACAGCATCTGAAACTGTTGCTGTATCTCCGTTGCAAAGATTGTAAGTAACTGCAGCAGTGTATGTTGTTGTTTCTTCTGGTGACACAGAAATAGTATCTTCATTGCTTATTAGAGTGTCACCATCGTACCATCCAAAATTATAATTAGCTTCTCCAACAGACGGAGAGAATCTCCAGGACTCATTAGTTGTTTCCCAAACACCAATATTACGATCTGGTGGTGTAAATGCAATAGTATTCTCGATATTTTGAATACCAACTACTGCCAAACCATCATTAAATTCAGTACATACAGGCTTGTCAACAATATTAACATCAATCACATTTGATGATTCATATAATATAATTTGTGTTGTAGAGTAGTAACCCTCGCAATCAAATCCAAAATGTGGAATATCAACATAGTTAACAACAAATTGCCGAGCAGGGGCACTGCCTAAAATCATATAATTAATTTCCCCGCCATCCGCTGGGTTAATATCGTGTCCTACTCCATAAATATTAGATGAAGAGTGATCAAACGGAAGAAAGCTATTGTTGTTTGTAGAAGTTGGCAGACTTTCGTTTATTTCTAATTGATATCCTGCAGATGTATTTGCATTTTCAATTTCAAAGGACAAGACCCCATTTGAGCCTACTAATATTTGACTATAAGTATCTCCAAAGAAACAGAATTCAAACTCCATATCAATAACGTCTGACCATCGGTCATCAATTTCCAAACTTGTTGGCGTTCCACTAGTTAAATTTGGTACTGGACAATTTTCCTGAACTGTAACATCATATGACGTAGTGTCTTGTCCGAATAGATGGTAAGAAGCCGTTAGAGTCACAGGTGTACTTCCATCACTACAGAAGTTAGTATCCTCTCCAGCGTAGACAATTGAACAATCGTTTGGCGGTGGTGGACAAAGGAATGTCAACGAATCACTCTCCACAGAACAACTTGTGTCGTCGCTGTTAACCACAGTGATAACAACTTGTTCATTTGCAGGGTATGGCCCAAAAGTAACAATACCAGTTTGTGTTGTAGTTTGAGCAGAACTTCCTTGATTATCTGTTAATTCTAGATTCATAGCATCACCCATATCTGTGATGTTGGCATTGATGTAAAACTCTTGTATAGTTTCACAAGCACCATCAATTGAAAATTCAACAGTTTGAGTGATACATGTTTTACAAGATACATCAAAATCCCATGGGGTATATCCAAAAGAAGATTCACAACTTCCAGAAGTATCAGAGTCGACTTCAACATAAACTGCTGTAGATGTTGATTCTACAACTAAGTCTGTGAAATCTTCAATGTCTGCATCGTTATTATTGAATAGAACAGGGAATGTATTGTCAGGACCATCATAAATTGTAAGATCATCCCAGAACCCTTCAATAGTACCTGCGTTAAATTCTATTTTTAGAGGAAATCCATCAGTAGAGGTGAATAACCAATATGTAGTATCACTGTTAGTGTAACAGTAATTTATATTGACTGGTTCACCTAGTGAACAATCAACAGTGTAGTCTGTTTGCTGAGTTGTAGTAAATGTCACTGGTCCCGACCATAACGAATACCCATCTTCTTCACCACAAAATGCTCTTACATAAACATCATATGTGGTAAGGAATTCCAAATCGGTTAGGGTTGTTGAATTTATTGCAGAGAATGTACCACTAGCAGTTGGTGCAGGGTCTCCAGTTGGTACTACCACATACTCCCAAGACTGATTGCCGTCAAATGCATTCCAATCAAAATCAGCTGTAGTACCACCAATATTAGATATTGCAAGTCCAGTAGGTGCCGAGCAAGTTGGTGGTGGTGCACAAGTGACAAGGATTTCATAACCATCTCTAGTTGCACTTAAATCACTATCAAAAACAAAGGTTAGAGCTCCTGAAATGTGTGTGGATATAATAGGATCTGGTATTGCAGTTCCAGCATAGGTTCCAACAACAGTTGAAGTTGTATCAGGTCCATCATATACTGTCAAATCATCACAACAACTTTCAGTATTAAAACTTAAAAAAGTAAAGGTAACTACATCACCAGGATTTTCTGGAAATACTGTAACTGTTATTAATTCATTATTACTATAGTTATCGTTAGCACCGCCAGTATCATAAATTGTATCCCCACAAGCAGGGCTTGTAGTAAAACTCATTGCAACCCAGCTGCTGTAAACTCCACCGCAGTCAGTCCTAATATATAAGTCGTAAGCTGTATTTGAGTAACAACCTGTAATTGTTAGTGGATTAGTTGTTGTAGCTATTCCAACACCAGTTGGAGTTTCTCCAGCTATAACGAGTTCATATTCCCAAGATGTTGCATCTCCTCCGGTCCATGAAACAACTGCACCTGTTGTAGACACACTGTCTAAGGTAAGGCCAGTCGGAGGTAAGCAATCAGGACAATTTCCTGTTCCACCATTGGTAGTTGAAGTATTACCGCTTGATATCTGAGTGCCTCCACCATCAGTTATAGTCCAGCTTATTTCGCTTGCCCAACTTCCTGTAGTCCAGCTTAATTCAATGGTATCGCCTGTGGCTGCTTGAAATTCAGCAGTTCCAGCCGCTCCATCAGTAATAGTTGCACTTTCTAGAACAACTACTCCGTTGACAAGGATATCAGCAGCAAATCCATTCCAGCCATCGCCGTATGAGTCGGCCATGTTAAAGGTGTGGGTACAAGGAGTTGGTGGTGGGCAAAATGCTGTTCCACCATTAGTATTTGATGTATTACCACTAGAAATCTCAGTGCCTTCACCATCATCGATAGTCCAAGAAATCTCACCTGGCCAAGACCCAGTGTC
>ERZ1039804.1884-NODE-1884-length-11125-cov-4.341554_pt1 | contig 11125 bp, 6 predicted proteins | sample MGYA00383089_ERZ1039804 | MGnify/ENA primary metagenome ERZ1039804 (study PRJEB29581, sample SAMEA5548359) | metagenome | biome: marine; feature: coastal; material: water | depth 1 m | study: Short-term variability in the microbial, nano- and picoplankton...
AAGACAGGGTGCACGTTGATGATTTGGGTATTGTGTCACCTCGATATGGTGCCTGGAGTACGGAGGAGTTCATTAATGAAAAAGGTAATAAAACTACTATATCAGATTCTATACTTCCTAAGAGTTCTGGTATATCTACTGGGTATGTAACAATAGACCCACCTCTGATGCAGAACCCACTTCCTGCTCAAAGTATGAAGCCTATTATGGAGGATTACCCTAGTTTTATGAATGCTTTGGAGGATGATGGCGATGGTAATTATGTATTCTACCATATGTCTGATGAGAGGAGAGATTTTATAGACCCTTCAAAAATGGGTTCAAACCCTTCTAATATTACTTCAAGAGAGGAGTTGTCTGCGTACACATATGCTAATGCAAGTATGTATTATCCTGATAAAAATAAGGCAGAGCAAGGTACAGGTAGCTATAAGCACGTGATAAAGATACCGAAGGAAAAAGTATACCCTTTTAACAAGGATCCATTATACTTATTAGACGAGGCTAGGGAAAGGTACAAAGAAGCTTGGGGTTTTAACAGGGCTTTTGACCCTAATGCTCAGCTTGCATGGATTACAAAGGTAGCTTCCGAACATGGTTACCTAATGTCTGTTGCTAGAGAGGGGGCAGGTTTTAGAGCTCAATCTTCAGTACCTCTTAAGGAGGGGATCAATAACGTAAGTTTTGGACCTAAGATGCAGAACCCTTACACGAGATTGGTGGCAACTGCTGAGAGAGAGTACAGGGCTGATCAAAGTCTAAAATCTCCTGGTTCAAGAGCCTTCAATGACCCTGTGGAGTTTATCAGAAAGAGCGCAGATTCATATAAAAAAGATAATGGCTTCTCTACAGATGATCCAGGTATTATCACACGTTTAGATAGAGCGAAATCTACAGAGATAGCCAAGTTGTATGGAGAGGCTGTGGACTCACCAAATGACCCTGTGGTACAAGAGGCTTACAAAGCTATGGCAGAGGAGGTGAAGTTACAGTATGAACACATGTTGAATGATGGGGTTACTGTCACTTTGTTCGATGGTATTGGGGAGCCTTACAAGAACTCTAATGAACTTACGACAGACTTGAGGGATAATCAGAGGATGTTTGTTTTTAAAACCGAGTCAGGTTTTGGGACAGAAGGTACTAGTAATTCTACCAACACTTTGTTGGGTGACTCTGGGTACAAGGACTCTAACGGCAATACTATGTTAGTTAATGATTTGTTCAGAGCTGTGCATGACTACTTCGGTCACGGAGTGAGGGGTAACAGCTTCGGAGCAATAGGTGAAGAGAATGCATGGGACGAGCATGTAAGACTGTTCTCACCACTAGCTGCTCGTGCAATGACTGCAGAAACAAGGGGTCAGAATTTTTGGGTTAATTTCTCTGGTGTAAATGACGAAGCGAAAAGTTTATATAAAAAAGCTAGGAAATTAAGGAGAGAAGCTGACAGTGATTCAATGTTAGAGGGTGGTTCTAAAGCTGAAATAGCTGCAAAATTAAAAGAAGAGGGTGATAGACTGTTCAGATTTGCTGAGCAAAAAACTGTCCTACTTCCTGAGTGGGTTTCCCAAGTTGGTGAGATACCACCTAAGATGCAGAACCCGAGACAAGTTAATTACACGCTTAGGGATAATGCTCTTAATAACATAGTTAAGAAGAAGGAGAGTTTGTTCAAAAGATTTGAAAGTCCTGAGGCTTTATTCATGAACTTTAAGGACTCCTTTAACAGGATTGGTGTAACCATGACAGATATTGCTCACTTGTATGCAGGTTTAGACCCTAACAAGAGTGTAAAACAGTATGCACAGGAAGCTCAGAAAACCATAGAGAATTTCAATGAAGTTATGGATCAAGCTGGGTTCAACATTGATCAAAAAGCTGCACAAGTTGCTCTGTACGGAGATGTTGCACAAAGGTGGGCTAAGTCAACTGGTAGGACAGCTGATGAGTGGTGGAGTGATATTATAGAAGAGTTCGTATTTGCAGCTCAAGATTCTGACATCCCTTCTGGGGATAGTGTGAGGCAACAGTCTGATAGTGTGATAAAGTCTTTGTTAGAAAAGCTTAAGAGTACCCTACCTTTCACAAAGGCTAGGAAGTACAGTAACGAGGCAAATACTAGTAAGGAGACCGAACCTAGTACACCACTGTCTCAGGATAAGGACTTTGAATCTACTCAAGAGGGTAGTGACTTCTTGAAAAGGAATAAGAATTTGATCCGTGGGGCTAGGAAAATTAGTGATAACAGAAAAGCTATAGTTTACATATCTTCTTCTGCAGACGTAAGTACTCCTGCACATGAGTTGGCACACATTTATGAAATGTATATGTCTGATGATGACAAGGCTGCATTCATGCAATCTGCTGATAAGGTCGAATGGGACGTAAATACAAGTGAAATATTTGCTATAGGTTTTGAAAGATTCCTCTCAGATGGTAGGAAGACTAGTAACAAGGCTATGCAACCTGTTTTTGATAACTTCAGAGACTGGATGAGAGATATATACAATGGTCTATTTAAGTGGGGTGGTAATGATATCTTTTTGTCCGAGAAGATGAACGAGTTATACTCTAAAATGTTATCATCACCCATCACAAACTTAGACCAGTTCGATAAGGTGAGTAAGGAGTGGATGAAGTCTGCTAAAGCAGAGGGTGTCAAGTACAACAAAGATACTATGTCAGAGATGGCGGATGTACTGGGTTTTAACTTAGAGGACGCATTTACAAGAGGTAAACTAAGAAATAAAGCAGTCAAAGTTATGGAGGCTGGATTATTTGGTACTAGTAAGATGTTAGATCTTGCTATGAATTTCTTAGCAGAAGAAGCTAACGCACCTGGTCAGGCTAGTATAGGTGAGCTACAAGCAATGGCTCTTGACTTCGAGGCTGGTAAGTTACAGAGAACAGCTATAGAACTTGCGGAGGAGGTCAGACAAGACCCTAACAATATTGAGTTGAAGAATAATCTGGAGAATGTGCAGAAGAGTATAAGTATAGTCTTATCTGCTCTATCTTTAGCCAATTCAAAGGCTGGTGCAACACTAGGGGTTGCGAGTCATAGAATACGTAACGAGTGGTTCACTGGGGAGGAAGTTGTTAGGAGAGCTAAGAAGTCTAACCCTGATATTACAGATAAGCAGTTGCAAGATTTGAGGAGATTAGCAAAAGGTGTTGAGGATGCCAACAGTAAACTTGAGCAGTACAAAAAAGATTACTCTAAAGGAGAATTTGACAGGACTGTTAAGAAGCTTGATAAGAACTTCAGAAGATTCCTAAATATACCAGCTATTAAGAGTGTAATAAAAAGTTTAAAGGAATCTCCAAAACCTCTGAAAGATCTTGAAGAAAATTCTTACAAGAAACTTAGGGACTACTACTCTACGCAGATGTCTAGTAATACCAGAAGTTCTGCCGACTTGATGGAGGCAATCACACTTGCTATGTTAAACAACCCTAACATTAATAGTGTGAGGGATTTGACAAACCACCTTATGGCGCAAGTTCCCTCGATAAAACCTCAACAAATTGTAGATGTACTTAATATGGAGTACTCTATAGGTGAGGGGGCTTTAAAGTCTAAGTCTGATTTATCTAATCAAGTAACTTCGATCAAGAGTGAGTTAAAACTCATTAAAAATCTGAGGTCTCTAATAGAGGGTAGTAAAGGTATCAGAGCTGTTACAAATAGAACCACCAAGTCACAAAGACTTATCAAGGAATACATCAAGGAGTTGAGAGATCTTGCAGGACAAAATACCAATGACCATAACTTTGGTTTACTTTACAACATACTTGAGAATGTCAGGAAAGTTTATGATGGGGATTTTACTGGTTTACAACAAAATGCTGATGGTAAGTTCTCAGACTCAGATATTCGTTACTTACTCAGTCAAGTAGATTCTTATGAAGAAACTAGAGGTAGAGACTTCGAAGGTAATAAAGTTCGTCTAGAAGAGCAAATTGCTGACTTGGAAGATTTTATAAAGGACTTGGAAGGTATGAGGTATGGTAAGGATACCAGGAATAAGTATTTTGATATTCTTACTAGGATAAACGAGAAGAATAGGGATCAAGGGTTTTCTATCAAGGAGAATGAGTACTATAATCTCAAGATAAAACTTGCTAGAAAGAAGGCACTACTTAACGAAAGGGCTTCAGAAGTATCTTCTTCAAAGGTCTCTAGAATTGTAACAGAGTTGGCTAACACCCCAAGGGCTTTGATACTATCGTTTGACTACTCTTTCATGACGTATCAGTTAGGTCTTTTGACTATGAAGAACCTGTTTTCTAAGAATGCTTTTCAACAGATGAAGCTCATGAAGATGATGGTTTCGTCGTCCTTGAGTGAGGGTATGTTCGTAAGGAATGAAGATAACTTAAATAAGGTACTCAATGGTTTGTACACTGATGCTACAATCAACAAGTGGAAACAACTAGGTCTTAATATCCCTGAAAGAGGTGCGACGGATAAATTGGAGGAGTCACTGAGGACCAAGACAATACTTGAGTCAGCTATTAAGTGGGCACTACCTGATAAGGCTGCATTTCTAAATCCACTCACGTTTATTCGTAACTTCAACGAGAGGGGTTATGTGACCTATGTATCGGCTATGAGGATTATTGAAGCAGAGCGTATGTCCAAGGGTATTACTGATAAAAAGGTTCAGGTTGAAATTGCAAACAGGATAAACACCCTGACAGGTGCAGCTAGTCAGTTCTCAAGTAATGAAAAGACTAATAAAAATGTTAATGCTTTCTTAGATCAGTCAGCAAACGTATTTATTGCACCAAGGCTTTATGTATCAGTGTTCAAATCTATTTGGGATCTGACTGCAGGTACACCTACAGCAGCTTTTAAAGCTCTACTGAAGAAGGATCCAAGTATGAGGAAGTTCTACAGGAATAAGTTGATGAGTAACTTACATATACTGGTAGCTCAGGGGGTGGGTTATGTTGCAATCAGTGCTTTAATAAATCATTTAGATGGCGATGATGAGGACGATATTAATTTAGACTTCTCACATAGTAGTTTCTTAAAAACACAGGTTAACGACAATGTGGTGACACTGTCCCCTTATATAACTTACTTAAGGGCTGGTTCTAGGTTAGGGGCTAAGGCTTACTACGAATGGTTTATGAACGAGCCTTACAACACTAGGGGTAAAAAGGAGTCACAGTCAATGGTCTCAGCAGCCACCACTGAATTCTTGAAGTACAGGATGAACCCCCTCTTTGGGTCATATGAGTTACTACTTAATAAAAGGGACTTCATGGGTAATGTTGTTGAGCATGACACCAAGTCAGAGATGTTAGTGAATGTTGTACTACCTTCTATGGCACCGATATCTATACAAAATGCAGCTAAGAATATTGCTGAGGGTAGCTTTGCAGACATTCCTGGCGGTATGCTGATGGATATGATTGGTATTAACAGTTTCACAAGGGATGCTACATCTACTCCTGAATATAGTAAGTTTACAAAGGACATTGGCTTCAGGCTTATTGTAAAAAGACCTAAGAGTCGGGGAGATGTTAATATACTGTCTGAAACACAGTACAACAGGTACAAACAAAAGGTCAGGAAGGGTGTGTCTGAGCGAATTAATGCAATGCTCAAGGATGGTAAAAAGCCTCGTAAGAGCTTCATTAAGAGATTGCAAAAGAATGTCGAAAAAGAGGTTCTTAAGGAACTCACAGAGTAGACAAAAGATAAGGGGTCACGATTAATTTCGTGATCCTTTTTTTTGTTTCAGGGGTTGACTGTATCGACCACCATGTTTGACCCACTTTGCTGAGGTTCTAAGAGCTTTTACCCACAGGTTGGTACCAACTGTACACTAAGGTGCTAAAAGACCGCCAAGGGTTCTTAAAACAAAGAAAAAAGTGGTTGATGGAACTAATCACCGACCACCGATAAATTAAGTGAACTAATTGACCCACGCTGGAGCTAGAAGATTACCCAGGGACCAAAACAAAGAAAAGGGGGCGATGAAACTAATCACCGACCCCTTTTTAAAACTAATAAATTAAAACTACTAAATATCTATATCCGCACTCAAAGGTATGAAGAACTTGTCCCATATAACTCCCTCCAACTCCTCAAGAGCTTCAGGATTATCCTTTAGGAATTGTTTAACTTGCACCTTCCCTTGACCTATCATAACGTCATTGTGGGAGTACCAAGAACCTTTCTTTTGTAGTACACCTACCTCCAGACCTGCCTCGACAATTTCACCATATTTGTCCAGACCTTCCCCGTAGATTATATCCACCATCATAGTTCTGGATACAGAGTTGTTAATCTTACACTTCTCTATCTTTATCTTCCTAGGTTCAGAGATAGTTATACCATCCTTATCCTTCTCCACAGCTCCAGATTTCCTTATATCTAGTATAACAGAGGCGTAGAAGCCTACACTCTCACCACCTGTGGAATACTCTGGGTTCCCGAAAGATACCCCTGGCTTCTTCCTGAGCTGGTTTATTGCGATCATAGCCACATTATTTGTGGATAGTACTGGCACAAACCTCTTTGTCATCTCACCAACAAGTTTAGCATGGAAAGCCATGTTAGCCTTGCCATACTCATCCTCACCTATCTTACCAGGTAGGAGGGCAGCTATAGAGTCTACAACTATAAGACCTATTTCACCTGTCTTACACAACTTCTCAGCCATGCCCATAGCGTCCTCACCATTCATTGGTGGTATGTATATCAGATCTTGTATATTAACACCCAGGTTGTGGGCATATACCTTGTCAAATGTACCCTCTAAGTCTACAAACATAGCTTTATGCCCCTGCTTTTGACAGTCAGCTAGGGCGTGTATTGCCATGGACGATTTCCCAGAACTGTATGGTCCCTTTATTTCTACGATCCTACCTATAGGGAAACCCCCACCTAAGTAAGCATTAAGTTGTAGGGAACCTGTTGAATAAGATCCTTTAGAACTGACCAAGTCTTTGGCATAACCCACTGACTGAGCTCCATAAAGTTTCTGTAATGCTAACATTTCTTTTTCTAAACTCATTCTTCTTCTGAATTTTTTCTTGATTCTTCAAATGTGGCTTTTGCCTTCTCCGTGAGGTGTTTGATCATCTCCTCCATCTTACGCTCGTTAGTTCTTTTCTGTTGAGCTCTTGCAGCACCTCTTGCTTTAGCTTTTTGCTTGTGCTTTTTCCTGTTTTTACTCTTCGGCATATCTTTAATATTTTATTGGTTAAAAAAATTTCTTACTCTTCGTATGAAGGGTCTTGTATGAAGTCTAATAATTTTATAGACTTCCTAGTTAGTAGGTGTTCGAACTTCTTGAACCTCTTGACAGCTATTCCCCACATAGGTTGTTTTTTAACAACTTCCATCTTAGCGTTATCATAGATGTCGTGACAACCCTTACCATCTACACGATCAAGATCGCTACAGAGGTACATCACGTTATCGTCCTCACACATAACTTCTGGGAACCCTCCCATCTTGCTCTTAGGTAGTATGTGAGCCACGTTCTTAGCTCCTGGGTAGTTTATCTCCATACCACAGTTCTCACATACAGTTACTCTTTCCACATGTTTTTGGAAGAATTCTGGTAACCCAGCCCTATCCCTTTTTGATTTGTCGGATCTTTGCATCACCTGTTCAGATAAGATTCCCAAACTTGTGCTCGTTCTTCTTTGGTAAGGTACATAATATCCATAACCCTGCCCATAGAAACCCTCCTACCTCTGTCCTTGTTGAAGTTGTGAACATCGCTCGGATGTACATTAGTCCTTGCTTGACCTAAGATCTCCCCCCTTGGTCCTTCTTCTTTAACAAGGCAGTATGTACCAACACTTTTTATGTTCGTCACATACTGGTCTTTTCTTTTAGAGTTCTTAACAACTGCGTAAGTACCACGGTCAGGTTCTTCATTGACTACATTAGGTAGTACGTGGTTGAACTCAAAGTACAGGTTACCCCTGTTTGTTTTAATTTCTTTCATAAATACGTTTACATTTTTTTCAAAATTACAAAAAATTAATTATTTGAACAACTTTTTTTGTCAATACCCCTAACGTGAAAAACCCACCCACGCCAGAGGCAATGGATAGGTTTTACGAAAAAGTTTTAATTGTGACTTACGCTTCACATGACACACAAGTGGAAATGTCTCTCACAAAATTTTGAGCTGAACTCTCTCCTATTTGGTAATATAATGTTTTAACACCTTGTTCCCATGCAGATATGTGCAGTCTGTTGATATCCTTTACTGGAACACTTGGGTGGATGTACAGGTTCAAGCTCTGGGACTGGTCAATAAATTCTTGCCTCTGAGCTGCTTGTAGTACGACCTCCGCAGGACTTATTTCAGAAAATGTTTTAAATACCTCCTTGTTAGGTATGTCCAGATGTTGTACTGACCCGTTGTGTGCAAGTAGATCCTCCCACGTTTCTGAGGTGTTGAGACCTAACTTCTCTAGGTGCTGTTCTAAGAAAGGGTTCTTAAACACTGACTTCACCTTGGCTAAATCCTTAACAAAGTAGTTTGACATGTAGGGTTCTATACCCATTGAAACTTGACCCAGTATAAAAGAAGAAGACTTAGTTGGTGCTACAGCCATTGTAGTAGTGTTTGCGTAACCCTCACGTATACTGGTTAACCCAAAGTCACTGCACAGCTGCTGACTACGTTTATTAGCCCTGTTAGAAATAGTTTTGAATATCTCGTAGTTAGCACCCTTAGCTTGCAATGATTCAACAGGGATACCCTTGGACTGTAAGTACGAGTGGTAACCTAGGACACCAAGACCAATAGCTCTGTGGTTTTTAGCAAATAGGTGGGCTCTGCCCATCCCTGGTAAGTTTTCTGTTTTATCTATGAAGTCTACCATGACTGCGTTTAACAGGTCTATATACACCTCCACAGCGTCAGTCTCCTTCATCTCATCCCAGTGCAAAAGGTTCAACGAACCAATACAACATACAAAAGATTCATCCATGTTGTTTGGCAATTGTATCTCCGAGCAGTTGAATGTCTTCACACCTTGTGACACAAATATATGTTCATCATTGTAAACAGTTGGGCAGTAGACATCCTCCTTACCAACATACTCTATGGAAACTACCTTTGTAGATTTCTTAGTATTATCTCTGTACACCCTGTCTTCTATCATATTACCCTTTCTTGTCAGGAAGCCTGTGTACTTTTCTATAGTAAGTAGGTCATTTTTGTTACTAACAACTAACCTCCAACAATCTTGACTTTGATAGTACTTGTGACCACCTCTACCATCAGGTAAAAGACTTTCACCCGAACCTCTTAAAAGGTATATCTTAGAACTTAGCCCTAGGTTTGTAAAAAGTATCTGCAACTCCTCTAAAAAATCTTTGTTTATATCGGAGTAAGCTAGTTGGCAAGGTTTACCATACCCATTACAATCATTTACAGTACCATCGGCTATGAGTAGACCTCTGACATACTCCCACTGGGTACTTTCGTTACTCTCCCATATCCAACTTGGTACAAAACCTTTTTGAAAGCTGAGAGCCTTAGTAAGAGTTTTAGAAGATAATCTCTTCTTTTTAACATTCCCGTTAGATACTAAGCAGTCGTGGAATGTAGCTGGTTTACGACCCCTTTCAATAATACCTTGTTAGTTATAGTGTACTTATCGCAACCATATCTGTGGTGTATGTTATTAAACTTCTCTTGCACTTCATCGAGTATGTCAAAATCATTTTCCCACACATCTAACATGATTAGATCCTTATGTTGTGTGCCATCAGATTGATACAGACCAAGTAAAAAAGCCTCTTCTGTCATATCCTTTTGACCAAACAAACCTTTCTCTGTTTGTAAAGCTACTTTATCACCTATTTTAAGATCTTTAAGTTCCACACGTACTACACCCGAGTCTGTAACAACAGCCATACCATGCTCTCGTGTCACTTTTTGTGACATACCATTTGCATAAACTACCTTGTAGACATCCTCTTGCTCCCCTCTCAACTTCATCTTAGAAGCTTTCACCAAACCTTGACCATCAAAAAGTTCTAGTTCTACATCCAACTCGTTCAACTCTTTAGCAGTAAGGTAGCCCATTGAGGTGACAACCCTCTGGTCACCTGTTAAGCACAAATTACTGTGCAGTATAGTTCTCCCCAATTCTTTATAGGGGGAGTTGTTATTGGTATTGTCAGAAAACATAATGTATGGGAAACCAAACTCAATACGTCTTTCCAATACCTTAGCCCATATTTTTCTCTTGTCTGCATCCCCTCCAACCATAGACTTCATCCACTCATCAGTTATGGTCACACCGAACTGTAAGTTTTGTATGTCATTACCCTCAGTACCTATGTTGAGGAACTCCATAACATCAGGGTGTTCTACTTGTAACCAAAGTGCACAAGTTCCTCTACGAGCCTCAGCCTGCTTACACTTATCTATTATGGTGTCATATATGTGGGAGTAGTGCACTGGTCCGTCTGCATAACCACCTGTTGAAATCTTAGTACCTCTTGGACGGATGTTACCTACAAAGGCTGAAGTACCTCCACCGTACTTACTCATCATACCTATCTCTCTACCCATATTAAGTATAGAGTCAAGGGAATCCTCAGCCACAGACCCATAGCAAGAAATTGAGAGACCTTTGTCCTTACCAAAGTTAACCCACACGGGGCTGGAAAAGCTGTAAAAACCCCTCTTGGCGTATTCGTAAATATCTTGTGCTAGACCTTCCTTGCCTAGTAACTTTTCCGCATACTCCCCTATTTCAAGCACTCTACTTTCAGGTGACTGTTCACCTATGTAACCTCTTTGTAGGAACAACCTACTCTCGTCGTTCAACCAATAAAAATCAGAATAATTCATTTGCATCTACAGATTTTGTTTTTTTAGAATAATCAATTTGTTTCTTAAAGAAGAAGTCACCCTCCTTCTTTGATTTAAGTTCTACGTCCATCCACAGAGTTTTCTCTATGAGTTGGTGATCAATTTCAAATATTGGTTCCAAACCTACTGACACCAAAGAGGAGTTGAATCTCTTCTTTATGTACTCTTTAACAACATTTGGTGGGAGGAAGTCCAGCTCACCTTCTGAGAATATCCAATCAATAACTTCACCTTCAGCTTTGAAAGAT
>ERZ1039804.1886-NODE-1886-length-11120-cov-6.932309_pt1 | contig 11120 bp, 9 predicted proteins | sample MGYA00383089_ERZ1039804 | MGnify/ENA primary metagenome ERZ1039804 (study PRJEB29581, sample SAMEA5548359) | metagenome | biome: marine; feature: coastal; material: water | depth 1 m | study: Short-term variability in the microbial, nano- and picoplankton...
CAGTGATCGATCACCGCGACCTGCCAACAGCCTATAGCAGCGATATTATCGCCAGCGACGAATCGGTCACCCATCGCCAGGCTCAGCAACTTGCAGAGGATTATGGCCCCAAGGGCGATCTGCTGATTAATGCCCAAACCCGACTCGATGAGTTTTTCCTTCACTCCTGGTTTGGCGGCCTAAGCTTTCTAGTGATTATGTACCTGCTGTTCCAGAGTATCTTTACCTGGGCGGCACCGGTCATGGACGGCGTCGAAAGCACTTTACAGCTGATGGCTGGCGTTATTCTCCCCCTTTTACCTGAAGGTATTATCAGCGACTTTACCGCCGACGCACTATTCGGCGGCATAGGTGCATTCCTGGTCTTTGTCCCACAGATATTTGTTCTTACCCTGGTTGTGGGCATGCTCGAAGACAGCGGCTACTTGGCACGGGCGGCGGTTATCTGTCATAAACCACTGCGACTATTTGGCCTGACCGGCAAAAGCTTTATTCCTATGCTATCCAGCGTCGCCTGCGCTATTCCCGGTATTTATGCCGCCCGTACAGTAGACTCACCGCGCAAGCGCTGGCTCACCTATTTGGCCATTCCGCTAATGCCCTGCTCGGCGCGACTGCCTGTATACAGCCTGTTGATTGCCGCCTTTATTCCCGCCAGCAATATATTTGGCGGACTGATTGGCTGGCAGGGCCTGGCGATGTTTGGTATCTATGTGTTCGGTATTCTCTGCGGCCTGCTGGTCACTTCACTGGTTTCCAAAACCAATAAAGAACTGCAGAGCGATCTGCCCTTTGTTCTGGAAATGCCGCCCTATCGACTGCCCTCCTGGCGTCCACTGCTGCGCAATGCCTGGGGTCGCAGCAAACACTTTGTCACCAAAGCCGGCAAGGTAATTTTTATGGTGACAGTAGTTATCTGGTTGCTCGGCTACTTCCCCAATCATGGCGCCGATCTGGGTGGATCCTGGCTGGGTGTGATGGGACATTGGATTGAACCGGCCTTTGCACCCTTTGGTCTCGACTGGAAATACGGCGTGGCAATTCTCACCTCATTTTTGGCCCGCGAAGTATTTGTCGGCACATTGGGGACATTGTTCGGTATTGAAGGCGGCGAAGAAAATATTATCTCCCTGGCAGAGCATATTCAAAATAGCGGACTGCCTGTCGGTGCCGGCTTTGCTCTGCTAGTGTTTTTCTCAATTGCCCTGCAATGCGTATCCACTCTGGCAGTGTTACGCAAAGAAACCGGCTCATGGCGTCTGCCAACCCAGTTATTTGTCAGCTACAGCATTCTTGCCTATGCCGCTGCCTGGTTGACCTTTGTTATAGTGCAGGCTGTCGCCGGATAAAAAGCTCGCCATCTATGCAGAGTATTGGAATTCAAGAAATCCCCTACCAGCCCAACAGTGAATATCTGTTTGACGCTATTCGCGACCTGCCCGATGCTGTCTGGCTCGACAGCGGTAAACCGGGCAGCACCCAGGGGCGCTTTGATATTATCTCCGCCTGCCCGGATGCACTGATAGAAACCCGCGGATCGCTATCTACAATCTCTGACAGCAGTGGCACAACAACAACTGATAACGACCCTTTTGAGCTTGCAGAGCAGCTTTTACAGCCTCTGCTACCCTTTGATAGCGCTGTATCAAACTACCCTTTTGTCGGCGGTTTAATCGGCTATTTTGGCTATGACCTGGGTCGCCGCCTGATTGATATAGAGAGCCGCGCCGAAGCGGCAACCACCCTTCCCGATATGCGAATTGGCCGTTATCTCTGGGCACTGATTATCGACCACAGCGCAAGACAGTGCCAGCTGCTGTTCCATAGAAACTGCCCGCAGTCGCTGCGTGAAGAAATCTCACAGCGCCTTAAAGACAAGCCACTGCCAACTTCAGATAAAAGCACCTTTACCCTTGCAGGCAAGTTTAAAGCGACACTGGATCAAGATCAGTACCAGCAATCAATTCGCCGTATCAAAGACTATATAGCCGCCGGTGACTGCTACCAGACCAATTTTGCCCAGCACTTCTCAGCACCTTTTAACGGCGATCTGTGGACGGCTTACAAGTTGCTGCGGAAAAAACTGCCCTCACCCTACTCTGCCTTTTGGCAGTGGCCCGATCAGGCGCTGCTGAGCCTCTCACCAGAGCGTTTTATCCAGTCTGTGGACAGTGCCGTAGAGACCAAGCCAATTAAAGGCACGGCCAAACGCGGCGCTACTGTGGCAGAGGATCAGCAACTTTCACAACAGCTGGTTAACAGCAGTAAAGATCGTGCCGAAAACCTGATGATTGTCGATCTGCTTCGCAATGATTTAAGTAAAAACTGCGAATCTGGCTCTATCTCCGTGCCTGTTCTCTTCGAGTTGGAAAGCTTTGCCAATGTCCACCACCTGGTCAGCACAGTTACAGGCAAACTCAATAATAGCGCCACGCCGCTGGATTTACTTCGCGACTGCTTTCCCGGTGGTTCAATTACCGGTGCGCCAAAAAAGCGCGCCATGGAAATTATTGAAGAACTGGAGCCAGTCAGGCGCTCAGCCTATTGCGGCAGCATTGGTTATATCAGCGCCAATAATCGTATGGACACCAATATCGCCATTCGCACAGTAATTGCCGATGGCGACCAGTTACACTGCTGGGGTGGTGGCGGCATTGTCGCGGACTCTGAGGAAGATCGCGAATACCAGGAATCTATCGATAAGATCAGCGCGCTTCTCAGCGCCCTGGAAACCTTTATCGAAGACTAGCCCGTTTAGAACGGTTTAATAAGTTTACTCTGCGTAAGCCCGGACAACTTCCTCGGCAATAATCTTTACACCGGCCTCAACCACCGCAGCATCCTGGGCGTAGGAAACGCGAATACACTCCTGCTTGTGCCGCCAATTACCGTTGATCCCCGGAAAGAAATTTTGCCCGGGAACCACCAGCACGCCCCGCGCCTTTAAGCGCTCATAGAGAACCTGACTACTTATAGGCAAACCATCAAACCACAGCCAGAGAAAGATCGCCCCTTCAGGACGGTGAATACGGTACGGAAGATCGCCCAGCGCCCTGCGCAACCAAACCAGAGTCTGCTCAGCGCGCTGTCGATAAAATGGCGCAATTTTTTGACTGCTAAGCGAAAGTATCTCGCCGCTGGCGACCAACTCTGTAGCCAGCGCGGGACCCAGATTGCCACAGGCCAGGCTAACAATGGTGTTGACCCTGGTATAGGCCTGGATAACCTCTTCACTGGCAACAATAATGCCGGTCCGCACCCCTGGAAGTCCAAGCTTCGAAAGACTCAACACCAGAATGGTATTGCCACTCCAGTGGGGTTTGGCATCGTTAAAAATAATACCCGGAAATGGCAGCCCATAAGCCCCATCGAGAATAAAGGGAATATCCTGCTGCTGGGCAATACTGTCGAGATGCTCAATTTCATTATCGGTTAACACATTACCGGTCGGATTGGTCGGCCTCGATACACAGAGTGCACCGGTCTGTTCGGTAATATTTAGCCGTGAAAAATCCACATGGTATTTAAACAGGTTGTCTTCAAGCAGCTCGATTTCCGGGCGTGTTGCGGTAAACAGATTTTCGCTAAGACCTATATCGCGATAGCCGATATATTCCGGCGCCAGAGGCAGATGGATTGACTTATGGCTACCGTCGCGCATATCCCCGGCAAACATATTGTAGAGCACAAAAAAAGCCGACTGGCTGCCATTTGAGACGGCGATATTGCGCGCAGAGAGATCCCAGCCAAACTGCTGTTTTAGCAGGCCAGCAATCTGCTCGCGAAAGCCTTTTTCGCCCTGGGGTGACTGGTAGACGCCCATCAGGCTGTGCAACTGAGCAGGGTCGCCTAACAGCTTCTCCAGACGGCCTTTAAAGACCTGCTCAACCTCGGGGATTCGACCGGGGTTGCCACCACCCATAAACAGCATATTCGGGTTTTCATTGAGCGCCGTCCCCAGGTCGTCCATCAGTTCGACAATACCCGACTGGCCGGAAAACTTTTCCCCAAACTTTGATAACTCCACCCTGTAACTCTCCCTTTTTAAAGCTTAATTCATATAGCGAAATGTAAAATTTACCCGAGATTCCTTAAGGTTGGCAACCTTGGCAATACGGTGTTGCCAGTGGCTCTGGATACCGGCACCCATCAACAGTAGCGAACCATGGGGCAATGGAATAGAAATACGCTCCCTGCTCTCGTTATGCCGCAACTGAAAAACCCGCTCAACACCGAGACTCAAGGAGGCTATCAACGGCTCCGTCCCCAACTCAGCCTCGTCATCTGCATGCCAGTCAACACTGTCCGAGCCGCTGCGGTAATAATTGACCAGGGCGCGATTAAAGGCAGTGCCGGTTTGCCGCTCAACATCCTCACGCAGGCTGTCCATCCAGTCGGGAAAGCTGACTGCCGGCAGGCGGATATTGGAATAGGTATAACTGGTGCCCGGCTCGCCAAACCATTGCTGTAACCGTGGTATAGGGATTGTCTTGCCGACAATTTTGATACTGTCTGCACGCCAGTCAACAGAGCCTATAGCCTTGGATAGCAGGTTATCTGCAGCACTGGTGGATAACCAGTTGGGCCAGAATGTAATCGCACTGTCGCGCTGCTCTGTAAGGCGGACAGGGATAACCTGGCGATCAAAAAGGTCCATTAGCGAGCCTCGCTTAAACCATAGACGCGGGGTTCAATCTCTAGGCGAATAGAAAAACGCTGCCAGACCGCCGCGCAAATTTCATCGGCAAGTTCCAATAGCTGTTCTCCGCTACCCGAACCCTCTCCCAAATGATTAACTAACACCAGCGCCTGATGCTGATGCACACCCAGGGAACCGCGCCGGGCGCCTTTAAAGCCACACTGATCAATTAACCAGGCAGCGGGAATTTTACTCTGCTGTCGAGGCAGAGAATAAGTTGGCATCTGGGGATAGCGATTATGCAATTCAGTAACAGCGGAATCTGCGATTACAGGGTTTTTAAAGAAACTACCGGCATTAGGGGTAATCGCCGGATCCGGCAGCTTCTGCTGGCGAATCTGGCATACCAACTCACTTACCGCTTGCGGTGTTAAATTATTTTCCAGGCCCGCCTCTGCCACAGCAGTCTTAAGCGCCGGGTAGCTGATATTAACCGCCGGGCTAGTGCCGAGGCGCAGGGTGATATCGAGAATAATATACTGATCGCGGGCAGCATTTTTAAACAGGCTATCCCTGTAGCCAAACTGGCAGGCAGCCTTATCAAAGACACAGAGCTTGCCTGTGGCGATCTCAACGGCGCGCAGGGAGACAAATAGATCCGCCAGCTCAACACCGTAGGCGCCGATATTCTGGATCGGTGCAGCGCCCATATTGCCGGGAATCAGCGACAGGTTTTCCATACCGTACCAGCCGCGCTGCAAGGTGGTTAAAACCCCCTGGTGCCAGTTCTCACCGGCGGCAAAGCAGACCTCTACCCAATCACCATTGTGGGAATAGCTTAAACCTTTGCTATTTAGGGCGATAACCAAGCCAGAGATATCCCCTGCCAGTACCAGATTGCTACCGCCACCCAGCGGAGTCACCTGTAGCTGATGTTCCCTGGCATAGTCCAGAGCGGCGAGCAGCTGCTGTTGATCAGTAACCGAACAGAAATACTCTGCATAGGCTGGCAAAGCCAGGCTATTTAAAGGCTGCAGGGATATATGCTGTTCGATAGCGGGACTCAAGAGTGACCAGCCCCTAGTTTGTGGCTGGCCTGTATATGCTGCAACAGCCCCTGGGACGCCTCTTCGACCAGGTTAAACACTAGTTCAAAGCCATCCTCACCGCCATAGTAGGGGTCGGGAACTTCGCTGTGAGCCTCCTGAGTAGAGAAATCCAGGAACAGGCCCAAATAACCGCGGTAATTGGCTGGTTGCATCGCCTTAAGATCGCTTAGATTGGATCTGTCCATAGCGATAATATAATCAAACTGCTGAAAATCATCACCAGTAACCAGCCTAGCCCGCAACTCGCTGAGATCATAGCCCTTAGTAGCGGCCACCTGCGCGGTGCGCTGATCTGGCGAGTGGCCAATATGCCAGTCGCCAGTACCGGCTGAATCCACTTTAATAGCTTCGCCAAAGCCACTGTTATCGACCATTCCCTGGAAAACACCATGAGCTGTAGGCGAGCGGCAGATATTGCCAAGACAGACAAACAGAACCGATACTTTTCCCATAGTAAAATCCAAACAATAATAATTAAAGTAATTTCTATATAATCTATATAACTAATTGTTAATTATAGATTATATTAAATCGATACAGGCCTGTAGATCTTCTTCGGTATCTATACCTGCGGGCACATTTTCCACTGCATCAGCCACATGAATAGATACACCGTGCCACATAAAACGCAGCTGCTCGAGCTTTTCTGCTTCCTCAATAGGCGCAACCGGCCAGGTAACAAAGCGATTTAATTCCAGGGTGCGATAGGCGTAAATACCGATATGGCGACGAAAATCAAACTCGGCGGGCAGTTCTTCGGGTAACTCAACGGCCAGCTGGTTAAAGCTGTCCCGCGGCCAGGGAATCGGCGCACGACTAAAATAGAGACCCATACCCTGCTCATTACTGACCAGCTTGACCACATTGGGGTTAAGTAGATCGGCAATCTTGTCGATAGGCTCTGCCAGTGTAGCCACTCCGGCCTGAGTATTTGCAGCGAGATTGGCAGCAACCTGGTTAATCACCGCCGGTGGTATCAGCGGTTCATCGCCCTGCACATTAACCACAATCTGATCGTCACTAAGGTTAAGAGTTGAAGCCACCTCCTGAAGACGATCGGTGCCCGAGGGGTGATCGGGATTGGTCATACAGACCTCAGCACCAAATTCCCTAGCAGCAGCTTCAATACGCGGATCATCAGTGGCAATTACCACACGGCTGGCAACACTTTTGCCCGCCTGCTCCCAGACTCGCTGAATCATTGGCTTACCGGCAATATCGCGCAGCGGCTTGCCGGGCAGCCTGGTTGATGCGTAACGGGCGGGAATAATAACGATAAATTCCATGGTGCTTATGGTTAACCTCAGGATGCCTTGAGCATCTGCAATTTAGTAATAAGTTTATCTATCAGGGCTGAATTGATTTCCGCCTCTATATCCAGGACCCAAATATTAGCATCTGTGCCCTGCTCGTCTAAATTTAATCCGGGCAGCTTTATGGCATCTTTGGCGGTTACAATCACCGGTAGATTATCCGCAAAAGTCAGATCTGCAGAACTCAGGGTTTGATGATCATCAAAGCTGTGCAGATTGACCGACAAACCCATCGCGGAAAGCGTATTGGCAAAGCGCTGGGGATTGCCAATTGCAGCCACCGCGTGGACCTGTTTATCGCCGCCAACCTCAGATTGCAGCCAACTCTCCAGGGATTCCCGGCGACCCGTTTGCAGATGGCGAAACGCTGTTGGCCGAATATTCATCGATTCTAGGGATTCAACTGCCAATCTAGCTTCCTCGACCAGCGAACCATTAACAATCACTATATCGGCCTCTGCGAGACGCTCAGGGCTCTCGCGCAGGGGTCCTGCCGGCAATCGACGACCATTGCCAAGTCCCCGCTGGCCATCAACAACGACCAACTCGAGATCTCGGTGCATTGCATAGTGCTGAAGCCCATCATCGCTAAGGACCAGGTCGCAATTAAAATTACTCAGCAGACTCTCTACTGCTGCAGGGCGATCGGCATCCACTACCACCGGGCAATCGGCCAGAGTTGCAATAAGAAGTGGCTCATCACCACTCTCGGTCACCGCTGAACTAGCGTCTACTGAGAGAGGAGACACAGCGGCGCTGCCCAAGTAGCCGCGACTGACAACACCGGGGACATAACCGCGCTGTTTAAGCGCCTTCACCAGGGCAATGATCAACGGCGTTTTGCCGCTGCCACCAACGCTTATATTGCCAACAACAATCACCGGGGCGCTGTAGGGTCGGCCTTGAAATTTATGTTGCAGATAGCACCGCCGCAGGGCGGAGAGTCCGGAAAAAAGCCAGGAAAAGGGAATCAGAAATACAAGCCAGCGGCTGTTGCGATTCCATGCGCTGGAAATGGTCAGCTCTAGAGACAAGATCAGCTCGCCTCTAGCTCGCTAAACTGATTGTGGTAGAGCTGCGAATAGCGCCCGGACTGTTCGAGCAGTGCCTTATGACTGCCCTGTTCAACAATCCTGCCTTTCTCCATCACCAGAATACGGTCGGCTTTTTCAATGGTACTAAGCCTGTGGGCAATCACAAAAGTGGTTCTGGATTTCATCAACTCTTCCAGTGCCGCCTGAATATAACGCTCGGAATCTGTATCCAGAGCCGAAGTTGCCTCATCGAGAATAAGCACCGGGGCATTTTTTAACACTGCTCTGGCAATGGCAAGTCGCTGGCGCTGTCCGCCCGAGAGCATTACGCCATCATCGCCGATATGGGTCTGATAGCCTTCGGGAAGCTGTTCGATAAAGGTATCCGCATGGGCAATAGCGGCGGCCGCTTTAACCTCAGTCAGACTGCGGCTGGAGAGCTCACCGTAGGCAATATTATTGTAAATGGTGTCATTAAACAGGGTGACATTCTGGCTCACTTGGGCAATATGACTGCGCAGGTTTTGCAGGGTAAACTCGTTGACATCCACATTGTCGAGCAAAATACTGCCCTCAGTATGATTGTAAAAGCGCGCAATCAAGCTCACCAGAGTAGTCTTACCACTGCCAGAGGATCCCACCAGGGCAACGGTTTCACCGGGCTTAACGGTAAAGTTAATATCCTGCAAAATCATCTGGCCATCGGTGCTGTACCTAAAGTTAATATCCTTAAACTCAAAACCACCCTGCACTGAATCCAGCTCGACAGTGCCATTATCCGTCTCCGCATCAGCATCCAGAACCTCAAAAATAGATTCAGCGGCGGCAATACCCTTCTGGATATCACTGTTAATCTCGGTGACCTGACGAATCGGCTTAATCAACATACCGGAAGCAACCAAAAAGGTGATAAAACTGCCTGTACTCATTGTCTCGAGGATAGAGGGGCTGAGCATCAAACCGGTAATACCAGCAAAGGCCAGAGAGACCAAGAGCATAACCAAAGGGTTACTCACTCCCTCAGTTAGCGCCATTTTCATATTCTGGCGACGATTACTGTGGCTGGCCAGCTTCATCCGCTCGCGCTCATTGTCGGTAGCACCAAACATGCGTACTTCCTGATAGCCGTTAACCGCCTCCTGTGTGACATGGGTGACATCACCCATCGCCGATTGAATACGGGTGCTGATAAGTCGAAACCGCTTACTGACTAAAGAGACCAGCAGTGCAATCAGCGGCATCACAGCGATAAAAAACAGCGTTAGCTTCCAGTTGACATAGAAAAGATAACCCAGCAGTCCAATCACCAAGCTACCCTGTTGCAGCAGTGTCTTTAACGCTTTGGTACAGGCCTGGGTAACTTGCTGAACATTGAAGGTAACAACCGAAACCAGATGCCCTGACATTGAGCGATCGAAGAAACAAAATGGCAACTGCAAGTATTTCTCGAAAATATCAGAGCGCAACGCATGGACCAGATAATTTGAAACATAGGCGAGGCCATAGCTGCCAATCAGGTAACCAATGCCGCGCAGCATACTGATAACCACCAGGAAAAAGGGAATAACCAACCAGGAGCGGTCGACCATCAAATCGCCCAAAAAGGTATTTGCCAGAGTGGCAGTAATTCCTGTTGTCGGCAGGCTTTTTGCCGATACATCACTTGAGGCACTGGTCAAGTTGCCCACCGTATCGGTGATAAAACCGAGCAGATCAACAAAGGCCACCTCGGCTAGAGAATGCAGCACCAACCCAAACACACTGACGGCAAAGGCCAACCAGTAACGGCGTACATATCTTAATAATCGCAGGTAAGTTGTTGCTCCGTCAGCGACGGTTTGGTTGGACATAATTTTAGGGCTCTTGTAGTGGCGCTTTTAGTATTTCTTATCTTGGCTTTTGCAATGTCTCATCAGCCTGCTGCGTGGCAATATTAAGCTGACTAAATCCCAGCCTGCCTGCGGCATCCATCGCGGTAATAACGGCCTGGTGGGTGGCCTGCGCATCGGCAGTAATTACCAGCGGAATATCCGCATTGCCCCCCGAGGCATCCCTCAGTGCCGCCATAATGGTCTTGATATCGCGATTTATCAAATTTTGTCCATTGACAGCGTAACTGCCATCTTTGGCAATCAACAATTCCAGTGGCGCCGGGCCGTTATCCGCGACCTCGCCATCGGCCTCCGGCAACTCAATCAGCAGCCGGGTCTCTTTGGTAAAGGTGGTGGTGACCATAAAGAAAATCAATAGCAAAAACACCACATCGATCAGCGGTGTCAGATTGATGCCGTTATCCGCGCGGCGCCTGCGATGAAATTTCACCTGATCCTCTCAATAGTCAGTCTCTCAAAAGTCAGTCTCGCGGCAGTATGAATAGAACGGTCCATTAATGAAGGGCTCATTGATCTAGGGCTGCTGAAAAAGATCGCTATGCATAGCGTCGACAAGCTTAGTCGCCTGCCCCTCCAACTGGACTACCAGAGATTCCACATGGCGCTCAAAATAGCGATTGGAGATCATCGCCGGTATAGCAATGGTCAAACCAGCAGCTGTAGTAATCAGCGCCTGGGAAATACCCCCCGCCAGCTCAGCGGCATTACCGGTACCAAACAGCATAATATCGGCAAACACCTGAATCATACCCAGAACAGTGCCCAGCAGACCGATCAGGGGCGCCATATTGGCAATGGTGCTGAGTATCGACAGAAAGCGTTCCAGCTCATGGATAATCTGCCCGGCGGCTTCCTCTATGCTGTCCTTCATAATATCGCGACCATGGCCGGAGTTACTGATTCCGGCCGCCAAAATATATCCCAGAGGCGAAGAGTCGCGCAGATCTTTTAGCTGTTCGCCCTGAAGTTCCTTATTGCGCAACTGCTGCCAGACGCGAGCAAGTAAGCCACTGGGAATAATGCGGTCAGCCTTAAGAGTGATAAAGCGCTCAATCGAGATCGCCACAACGATAATTGAGCAGATCAACAGCGGCCACATCAACCAGCCGCCGGAGAGGAAAATTTGATACACG
>ERZ1039804.1887-NODE-1887-length-11116-cov-16.892415_pt1 | contig 11116 bp, 11 predicted proteins | sample MGYA00383089_ERZ1039804 | MGnify/ENA primary metagenome ERZ1039804 (study PRJEB29581, sample SAMEA5548359) | metagenome | biome: marine; feature: coastal; material: water | depth 1 m | study: Short-term variability in the microbial, nano- and picoplankton...
GATAGGATTGCTTTCGGTGATCTTGCAATACGATTTAATGTAACAGAAGATATGGAAAACTATATCGAGATGTTTAATTGGATGCACAAGATTATTGAAAAAGGTGAAGCGTTTAAGTCTGATGCAACTTTATCTATTTTAAGTAGTCATAATAACGTCACGAAAGAGATCACTTTTAGAGACTGCTTTCCTACTAATTTATCTGCTGTTGAATTTTCTACTCAGCAAACAGATATAGAATACCTGCAAGCTGACGTAACATTAAAGTATACATACTACGAAATTAAGTAAACACTTTAGTTTACATTTTGGCACGGTTTGTACACATATAGATATACTATGGAGATATTATGAATAATTTAGAAACAATACTTGAGATGTGGAAAAAAGACTCTGTCATAGACGAGCTTCAATTAGACCAATCAGCAAGAGATTCGGCAAAACTTCATTCGAAGTATCTAGAGTTATACTCTGTAAATAAACTTAGGTTTAAGAAATTAGACTTGGAGTTTAAGGTTTTACTCAAAGATAAATTTATGCACTATAACGGTAAACTCACACAAGAAGAAATGGATTCAAAGGGGTGGGGTTACGATCCTTTAAATGGACTTACAGTATTAAAGGGTGATATGGATAAGTGGTACGATGCAGATCCAGTAATTCAAGCGCATCAGGCAAAAATGCATTACACGCAAGAACTCGTTGACACTTTAAAAGAAATACTTGATAACATTAAGTGGAGACATCAGAACATTAAAAATATTATTGAATGGAACAAATTTACTAGTGGAATGTAATGGAAAAAATAGTCGTTAAGAAAAAGAACGAAGTATTCCTAAACGTTATAACTGAACCAGGAATAGAAATGGAGTTGTCAGAACACTTCTGTTTTTATGTACCAGGTTACAAGTTTATGCCGTCATATAAAAATCGTATGTGGGATGGTAAGATCAGGTTGTATGATTTGCGAAAAAAGCAAATTTACGCGGGGCTTTATAAGTACCTTATTGAATTTGCTAACGCTCGCAATTATGAGTTTATCGTAGAAGATAATTCTATGTATGGACGGCCGGACACAGAAGAGCTTCACGATATTGATAGCTTATTAAAACAGGTAACGCTCACGGCTAACGGAGATAGTATAACACCTAGAGATTATCAACTAAGTGCGCTCTCACATGCGTTAACGAATAAAAGTTCTTTGTTATTAAGCCCGACTGCTTCTGGTAAAAGTTTAATTATATATTTAGCGGTGAGATACTACTTAGAGATGTATGACAAAAATATACTTCTCATAGTACCTACTACTTCACTTGTTGAGCAAATGTATTCAGATTTTGGTGATTACTCAACAAAGGATGATTGGTCCGTTGAAGATAATTGCCATAGAATATATTCGGGTAAAGAAAAATATAATTTAAAGCATAGGGTTATAATCACAACATGGCAGTCGATTTATAAGATGCAGACGCCTTGGTTTGAAGAATACGGTATGGTAATCGGCGACGAAGCTCATAATTTTAAGGCTAAGTCATTAACGGCTATATTAGAGAAATGCGTTAATGCACAATACAGAATGGGAACCACAGGAACTTTAGATGGAACTCAAACTCATCAGTTAGTATTAGAGGGTTTATTTGGTCCTGTGCATAAAGTAACTACTACTAAAAAGCTGATTGAAGAAAACTCTTTATCACAACTGGACATATTTGTCTTGTTATTGAAGTACAGCGACGAGCATTGTAGGCTGGTATCGAAGATGAAGTACCAGGAAGAAATAGATTTTATTGTAAAGTACGGACCTAGAAATAATTTTATATCAAACCTTGCTATGGATCAGGAAGGTAATTCGCTTGTATTGTTTCAGTTCGTAGAAAAGCATGGTAAGCCATTACATGATATGTTAAGAGAGAAGTTTGACGCATTGCCGCGCAATACTAGGAGGTTGTTTTATGTCTCAGGGGAGACCGACGTGGATACGAGGGAAGAGATTCGAGCGATTACAGAGAAACAAGACGACGCGATTATTGTCGCTAGCATGGGCACTTTTTCTACAGGTATTAATATTAAGCGTCTTCACAATATTATATTTGCTTCACCGAGTAAGTCTCAAATTAGGGTTCTTCAAAGTATCGGAAGAGGATTAAGGAAGTCTGCAGATGGTATAGATACTAAGGTATATGATATTGCAGATGATCTACATTGGAAGGCTAGAAAGAATTATACGTTAAACCATGCTGGAGAGCGTATCAGAATATACAGTAAAGAAAAATTCGACTATAAAATACACGGTATAAATATATAAATGGAATCAATCGAAAACGTAGATGTAAGACATTTTAAACTGACAAATGGCGAAAATATAATTTGCTATGTCCAATCAGCTTCAGAGCATGCGTTCATTGTAGAACGGCCTGCGGCCGTGCAGGTTTCACCTGCTGGCGTTTGGATGTTTGCGGATTGGTTTCCCTTTTCAGACAAGAAAGTGTTTAAGATTATGAAGCGCTTTGTTATTAACCATACAGAGGTTGTAACCGAGACAAAGGAATCATATATTAAGTATTCTTGTCAAGATGAGATTAAAGAAACTATAGAAACATATAGTGATGACTATGATTATGATATGGAGAGCGATCAATTTGAATTTGATGAAACAGAGACGAAAACAATACATTAGTATACCCCTACCCTCAAGTGGACTCTTATATTATATCACGCTTTTCGCGATTTGTACACCTTTTTATGCAAAAAAACTAAATTAATTTAATGAAAATAACTATGTACATTTATTGTATACTGTGTTATAATATACTATTATCGGGAGAAATACATGACTAAAAAAATCAAACCAAAAGATAAACCACACTACGTAAACAATAAGGAATTTTCTCAAGCTGTTATGGATTATGCGATTTCAGCAAGGGCCGCTAAGGAAGCTGATAAATCAACTCCCACGGTGACTAACTATATTGCAACCTGCTTCATGAAGATATCTGAAGGCCTGTCCCACAGACCGAACTTTGTTCGGTACACTTATCGTGAGGAGATGGTTATGGATGGTGTAGAAAATTGTTTACGCGCAATTAATAACTATAAAATTGAAACTGCAACAAGGACTGGTAATCCTAATGCATTTAGTTACTTTACTCAAATATGTTTCTTTGCATTTATACGCAGAATCACTAAAGAGAAAAAGCAACAAGAGATTAAATTTAGATTTATCGAAAAAATGGGAATCGAAGACTTTGCTGCTATGGGAATGGATGATGCAGGTGCACAACAAACTATGGAATACGTTGATACTCTTAGACAAAGAATCGATAAGATTAGAGTAAAAGATGATAAGATTAAAGAGTTTGCAAAAGCAGAAAAAGAAAAAGAAAAACTAGAATTGTTTATGGTATAATATGAAAGTAGCTATTTTAAATGATACACACTGTGGTGTAAGAAATTCATCTGATATTTTTCTAAAGTATCAAGAAAGATTTTACGAAGAGATATTTTTTCCATATTTGAAAGAGAATAATATTAAGAACATTCTACATCTAGGAGACTATTATGAGCACAGAAAATTCGTTAACTTTAAAGCACTCAATGCTAATCGTAAGCATTTTCTTGAGCCTATGCGTGATGCCAGCATTACCATGGATATTATACCCGGAAATCATGATGTCTATTTCAAAAACACTAACGAGTTGTGCAGCCTCAAAGAGTTGCTTGGTTATTTTACCAGCAATGTAAACATTATTATGAAACCTACTGTACTAGATTATGACGGTCTAGGTGTTGCAGTGATTCCGTGGATTAATAATGCTAACTATAAAGAGTATGTGGATTTTGCTTTAAAGTGTAAAGCTCCAATATTAGGCGCTCACTTAGAACTTGCTGGATTTGAAATGATGGCAGGTATTACTAATCCGCACGGAATGAATGCTGAAATCTTTTCACGGTTTGAAAAAGTATTGTCTGGTCATTTCCACACAAGATCTCATCAAGGTAATGTCGACTATCTAGGTTCCCAGTTTGAATTTACATGGGCCGACGTTGATGATCCAAAGTATTTTCATATACTTGATACAGAAACAAGAGAGATTACTGCTGTACGTAATCCTATTACTATGTTTAAAAAGATTGTATATGACGATACCAATAATGATTATAGTAACTTTGACTTTACTGATTGTGAGCACAAGTTTATTAAGCTAATCGTATTAACTAAGAACGATCTATATATGTTTGACAAATTCGTAGATAAGCTTCAAAGCATAGAGACATACGAATTAAAAATCGCTGAAAGCTTCGAAGAATATCTAGGAGAAAGCGTTGAAGATGAAAAAGTATCTTTAGAAGATACAACTGAATTATTGGATTCTTATGTAGAAGCGGTTGATACCGAGCTAGATAAAGATCACTTGAAAATTGAATTGAGAAAGCTTTATACAGAAGCTCAGAACTTAGAGGTCGTATGATAAATTTTAAAAGTGTTAGTTGGAAGAATTTCCTTTCGACTGGTAATGACACAATTAAAGTACAATTGGATAGAACTCCATCAACACTTATTGTTGGTTCAAATGGTGCAGGTAAGTCGACAATGCTGGATGCATTATCTTTTGGATTGTTTGGCAAACCACATCGTGATATTAAGAAAGATCAAATGATCAATAGCATTAATAAGAAAGGAACTATTGTCGAGGTTGAATTTGCTATTGGTAGTTCAGATTTTAGAATATTGAGAGGTATTAAACCTAACAAGTTTGAAATCTGGCAAAATAGTAATATGATTAATCAGTCATCTAACGCTAGAGATTATCAGAAATTTTTAGAACAAAATATTCTTAAGTTAAATCATAAGTCATTCCATCAGGTTGTTGTATTAGGTAGTAGTTCCTTTATTCCCTTTATGCAACTACCTGCGTGGTCTCGTAGATCTGTTATTGAAGATCTGTTAGACATTAATATATTTAGTAAGATGAACACATTACTGAAAGAGCGTAATTCTAAGATAAAAGAAGAGCTAAGTGAGATTAATCATTCTTTAGATTTATACAAAGCTAAAATGGACACTCAATCTAAATACATTAAAGATTTACAAGCAATCAATAAAGATATGATTGCGTCAAAAGAAAATTCAATTGAAGCATACGAAGATGATGTAAAGGCATTGGTCAATCAATCTGCAGATCTAGGTAAAAACCTTGACGCGTTAACAGAGCTAGAAAATAAAAAATCAGATGAACTGTCTAGGAAAGTGTCTGATATCAAGTCTGAAGATAAATTGTTTAAATCTAAAATTAAAGACTTAGTAAGTCAAGCAAAATTCTTTGAAGAAAACGAAATATGTCCTACGTGTGATCAAGATATCGATGCTAGTATTAAAGACGACAAACTAAGCCATATTAAAGCAACAGCCGCAAATATACAACAAGGCATGAAGGAGTTATCACTAGATAATGATAAATGCGCTTCTCAGTTGCTAGAATGCCAGAATAATATGAAAGAGCTTTTAGCTAAGCAACGTCAGATTAATTCTAACAATGATAAAATTAATATCATGCAGAGAGAAATCGAAAAGATCCAGAAAGAGATTAGTACGTTGTTGCAATCATCTGGTGATATAAAAGTTGCTAAAGACGAACTAAATACATTACGTGATAGCAAAGACTCGATAACAGAAAAGAAGCTAGAGTATGTAGAAGAGCGCACGTACAACGAAGTTATAGGCGAGATGTTAAAAGACACAGGCATAAAAACTAAAGTGATTAAACAGTACTTACCTGTTATGAATAGACTTATTAATCAGTACTTACAAGTGCTTGATTTCTTTGTAGCATTTCATTTAGATGAAAACTTTACTGAAACAATACGATCTCGTCATCGCGACGCATTTAATTATGCATCATTCTCTGAAGGTGAAAAACAAAGGATTGATTTGTCTTTGCTATTTACATGGAGACAGATTGCCAAGATGAAAAATTCTGCATCTACGAATCTGCTCGTATTAGACGAAACCTTTGATTCTTCTTTAGATCATGATGGAATCGACAATCTCACTAAAATTTTAAACACTCTAGAAGATGGTACGAATGTATTCATTATATCACATAAGGGGGATATCTTAGAGAATAAGTTTAGATCCAAGATCGAATTCATCAAAGAGCGCAACTTTTCTAAGATCAAATAGTTATAAGAATCTCGTTTTATATAAAAAATACGTATAAAAACTATATACTATTTTCGCAAAAAGTGTGTACAAACACCCTATATCGTAGTATAATATACCTATATTAAAGATAAGGAGTTAATATGTATCACAATTCAAGTCTACCAAAACTACTCGCGAAAGAGAATATCTCTATTCGTCATGGCAATTATCAGACCCCATGGTTTGATATCAAAAACCGTGTTCTCGGTCTTCCTCTGTGGAAGGACATGGGCAAAGACGTATATGACTTGTTTGTAGGTCATGAAGTTGGCCATGCATTAGAAACTCCTTATGAAGGATGGCACGACAGTCCTGAAAAACTTCAGGGTTGTCCTAGGTCCTACATTAACGTAATAGAAGATGCTAGAATTGAAAGGAAAGTAAAAGCTAGATATCCTGGTTTGGTCGGTCCATTCTCTAGAGCATACGCTAACTTATTCGAAGACAACTTTTTTGGAACTGAAGATATCGATCTTTCAGGACTAAGAATTATTGATAAAATTAATCTTCAAGCTAAAGTTGGTGCTCATATTGATCTAGAGTTTAGTGACGAAGAGCAAGTCTTTATGGATAGAGCTATGAGAACTGAAGACTTTCAAGAGGTCTTAGAACTTGTTAAAGACATCGTAGCTTACGATAAAACACAAGAAGAAGATAAAGAGGAAGAAGAAACTCCAGACGAAAACAAGTTTGATGAGACTGAGGAAACCGAATCAGAAGAACAAAGCGATCCTTCACAACAAGGTGGAGATGATCAACCTGAAGATAAACAAGAACAAAATAATCCTAATTCCTCAGGAGATGACGATGAAGATGAAGATGAAGAACAATCTAACGAAGGTTCTGTTTCTCTTGGTGACGGCGCGGATGGAAATACTGGCGTTGCAGTGACCGATGAAGCTTTTAGAAAAGCTGAAAAATCACTACTCGACACTGACGAAGATGGCCATCAGACACTCGTTGTTTCGGATATTCATAAAGATATCAGAAAAAAAATAGTTGTCGACTTTAAGGATCTTCAAGAAGAAAGAGCGAGATCCACTGAAAATGCCGGTGAGTACATATTAGAAGATATCACTAAGGCATCTCTGGAATATCCTGCGTATATCAAGTCAACTAAAAGAAGTGTTGCTGTCGCAGTTAAAGAATTTGAAATGAGAAAAGCTGCTACTCAGTGGGCTAAAGCGACAACCGCGAAAACCGGAGTTATCGACGTAAATAAACTGTTTTCATACAAGACTAGCGAGGATATATTCAAACAAACAACTAGACTTCATGACGCTAAAAGCCATGGAATGATAATGTTAATTGACTACTCAGGATCCATGTATGAGTCACTACCTAACGTTTTAGATCAGCTAATTCACTTAGTATTGTTTTGTAAGCAAGTCAATATTCCGTTTGATGTGTATGCGTTTACAACTCAAAACAATAATATTGATTACTACGATCTTAAAACTCAAGGTTTATTGTTTGACGGAGATATGGATTTAGATAGCATAAGTATGCCGCTTTTGACTTCTTCAAGTCTTAAAAAATCCGATTTTGAAGCTTCTCTCAGAGCTCTTCATATTAGAGCGACCGCTGGTTCTTACGTATCAAGACAGATAATTGGAAGATCTGAGGACTTTGGTTCAACTCCGTTAAATCAAGCTTTAGTAATGTCACATCACCTAATTAAAGAATTTAAAGTTAAACACGCAATTGAAAAGATGAATCTAGTTGTTTTCTCTGACGGAGATGCAAACAGAATGCAAGCTTACCAAGATCAATCTTTAGAGGATAACAAAGTTTATACCAACGGAATGTGGAAAGGTGTTAATATGATGATTGACGGTAAGCTAGTAAAATCAGAAGCTAGAGAAGGTGTGACTGCGGCAATATTAGAAAACATAAACAAAAGACTTGCCACAAACTGTGTCGGATTCTTTATGGCTGATAACAACAGAGACTTTAATAATAAAGTTGATGACATTTGTGGTATTACTTGGGCTGAAGATGAAAGAAAGGAAGCTCAAAAAGAGTACAGAAAAAACAAATGTGTTGTTAGAACTGACGCTCTTGGTTACAACGAATTTTACTTGATTAAAGGTGGTAACAACCTTGAAACTGCAGATGATGGTTTCGAAGTAGATTCAGACCATACTAGAGGACAAATGACTACTGCATTCAAAAAGTTTTCTAAAAGTAAAAAGCAGAACAAGGTTCTTATGACCACATTCGGAAGATGTGTCGCATAATACTGCTAAAAAATGTATACTTTTTTGCAAAAAAAGGTGTACAAACCCCTAGAACCATGGTATAATATACACATACACAATTGATAAGGAACTACATTATGAAAGATATGAAAATCTCAACACAAAATATTTTAAAAGAACTGGCTACAAATTATCCAGATCAAACTGCGTTCAGAAAGAACGTGATTGAATCCACGGCAAAGTCCATGGGTTACACAGGAAAAGACTTTTATCCTATGCTTACCGCAGAAACAAGAGTCAAAATAGGCACTTACGACTTAAGCGCTTTACTAAAAACTATAGAAGTTGATAGGAAAGTAGTAGACATTTCTTCTGCTGCAAAAATGCAATCGATCGTTAATGAAGAAAAATCGTTCGCAAAAGCAGATCCAACATTTGTACCTTGGGGCGCATTTCATGATGTTGTAAAAATGATCAAGTCGGAAATGTTCTATCCAGTTTACGTTTCAGGTTTATCTGGAAACGGTAAGACTTTTATGGTAGAACAAGCTTGTTCAAAACTAAACAGAGAATTTATTAGGGTTCAAATAAACCCAGAAACTGACGAGGATGATTTACTTGGTGGATTTAGACTTATTAATGGCGAGACTGTCTTTTCAAAAGGACCGGTACTTAAAGCTATGGAAAACGGCGCTATCTTATTGCTCGACGAAATTGATAGAGCTACAAATAAAATTATGTGTCTTCAAGGTATACTTGAAGGTAAACCTGTTCTCGTTAAGAAAACGGGTGAAACGATTACTCCTGCGCCTGGCTTCAATGTTATAGCGACTGCGAATACAAAAGGTAAAGGTTCAGAAGATGGTAGGTTTACTGCTGCTTCAATAATCGACGAAGCTTTCTTAGAAAGATTTACTGTTGCTATTGATCAGAAGTTTCCATCTCCATCGATCGAAACTAAAATACTTAATAATCATATGACTAAGTTTGGTGTAGAAGATACTGACTTTGTTGAGAAACTAATCACTTGGGCGGACATCATCAGAAAAACATTCTATGATGACGGAGTAGATGAAGTTATTTCAACTAGAAGGCTTTGTCACATCGCACAAACTTTCTCTATCTTTAAGAATAGAGCTAAAGCAATAGACTTATGTATTGCAAGGTTTGATGACGACACTAAATCAGCTTTCTTAGATCTATATAGTAAAGTAGATGCTGGAGTAGAAACACTAGACACAACTGAGGACGAAAATGGCGAAACAGCTTAAACCAGATTATAAATTCAACGAAGGAACTCTAATTGAAGAGTTCCATTCTTATATAGATTCTACATATCAACAACATTACGGTCAAGGCGGACTTCAATCTTCTGAAGTAATTATTGATCGTGGTCACGGACTAGGATTTTTCCTAGGAAACGTTGACAAATATAATGCTCGGTATGGTAAGAAAGGAACTCCAGACGATCATAGAAAAGATCTTATGAAGGTCTTACATTATGGATTGCTTGCGCTTTATGAGCATGATCGATCTCACTCAAAATAAAGGTGTACAAACACGTGAAACTGTGTTATAATACTGGTAACAAATTAAAAAAGGTAAATTATGAAAATATCAAGTGAAACTATTAACATCCTGAAAAACTTTTCGGGAATAAATGCGAATTTAGTCTTTAAACCTGGAAAGGAACTTAAGACTATTTCGGAAGCAAAAACCATTATGGCCAATGCGTCAATCCTCGAGGACTTTCCTCAAACGTTTGGTGTCTATGACCTTAATGAATTTTTGTCTCTGTATAATCTTATGGATGACCCTGATCTAGAATTTAGTGATAAGTTCTTGACAATATCAGACGGTTCTCAAAGGATTAAGTACTACTATTCTGAGATTGAGATTCTTACACAACCCAGCAAAGATATCAACATGCCAGAGTGTGAAGTTATCCTAGATCTTTCGGCCACGAACCTAGATAAGATCAGGAAAGCTGCAGCAGTTCTTGGACATTCAGAATTGGCTTTCAGTAGCCGCGCCGGCGGGGTTATTGCTTCTGTATTCAACGAGAAAGATTCTACAGCGAATACATTTGACATTGATCTAGGCACATCATCTACTGAAACCTTTAATTATGTCTTTAGCATTTCTAATTTAAAAATGTTACAGGGTGATTACAAGGTATCGATTTCATCTAGGCTAATCTCCAATTGGAGAAACGCAGATAATCCTTTAGATTATTTTATAGCTTTAGAGAAATCATCAAGTTTCGGTGTATAAATAACTATGCACAGAAAAAATTCTCATAATATTATGAGGATAATACGAGAAGATGCCGAATTGGTCGGGTCTCTCATAATTAGTCTACTTTGCAAAGGAGAAGAAAATGACTGAAGAAGTAACAGCACCAGTTGGTGCACCAGAAGGTGAGGCACCTCAATTGTCTCTACAAGACATCGCAACGATTGTTCAAATTATTGACATCGTATCAAGACGCGGTGGATTCGAAGGCCAAGAGCTTGAAGCTGTTGGCAGTCTCAGGAACAGAGTAGTAGCATTTCTAAATGCTGCAGCTCCTAAAGATGGTGAAGTGCCCGAAGGACAAGTTCCTGCAGGTGATGACCTACCTGAAGAAGTCGAAGCTGAAGAAGCTTAGATTAGAACTAGCTTATTGCGGGGGTAGCTCCCTCGCATTTTATTAATTTTATTATGAAGGATA
>ERZ1039804.1891-NODE-1891-length-11100-cov-4.732187_pt1 | contig 11100 bp, 9 predicted proteins | sample MGYA00383089_ERZ1039804 | MGnify/ENA primary metagenome ERZ1039804 (study PRJEB29581, sample SAMEA5548359) | metagenome | biome: marine; feature: coastal; material: water | depth 1 m | study: Short-term variability in the microbial, nano- and picoplankton...
CTGGGTTCATCAACATGTCATGCACTACACACCCAAAGTTAGGACGCATTACACTCTCACCTTTTTTAGTATAAAATTCGTTCAGTAGGTCCTGTTTAACTAACTCTATGTCGGTTAGGGTATAAGGCGCTCTTACCTTGTCTACAGTGCTGAAACCTTTGAATAATGTTGCCATACAAGTATTTATCATAATCATTAAGCATAGTTTTAATATCAGAAAAAAACGGTTGACATGTTCAAAATAATGTGTATAATATAGGAATACTATGTAAATAGTATTACATTCATTAGCAACAAGAGGATATGCTAAATGTTTAAGATCAAGAACGAGTTTGATCGATTAGGGTTGTTAGCAGATGCTGTTAACAAGAAGATTAACAATAAGCGGTTCATTATGAGCCAGTCAGCAAACAAGCGGTATATGTCTTATTGTTTGTATGATTATGTTTCTAAGAAGCATGTTGTGTTCAACACAATTATGTTTTCAGGACATTATCGGTACAACAAGAACGCAGTACCAGCAGAGTTTGCAGAGATGGAAAAAATGCTGAGAAATGCGGCCTAAAGTTTTATATCTACATGGGGCTAATGCGTCACCGGACAATTTTAATTACTACAAGTTAGTATTACCGGAACACGATTTCATAGCACCTATGTATGATATGGACGAAGACCCATTTGACGTAGTAGATTCACTCAATCGTAAAGTCAAGAGAGAATTCGGCGACAGCAATATAATTGTTGTTGGGCATAGTTTTGGTGGCTTAATTGGTGCTTGGTATAGTGCGATTAATCCAAAGCGAGTTAACCATCTAGTAACTATTGCAACACCATGGCAAGGAACGCCAGTGGCAAGAATATTTGGATACTTCTTTAGAAATTCTAAAATGTTTAAAAATATTAGGCCAGGCGCCGAGGTTCTCTCACTTCTACAACAAAAGACTTTTTCCGGAGCACACACAAACATTGTATGCACCCATGGAGGTAATCCTGTAGCAGGCATGGGCAGTCAAGCCAATGACGGTATGGTAAGTGTAGATAGCCAAAGTAGTGTCCCGCCAAATTTTGTTCCTACTGAAAATGTATACATAGAAGCCGGGCATAGCGGAGTGTTGTTAAATAACAGTGTAACATCTTTATTACAAAAAGTTTACGACGGAGAAATCACCAATGGCAAATAAAAATTTAAATAACACGCTCGAAGAAGAACTAAGAATAGAACTAATAGAACAACTGCAAACTATCAATTCTTTAAAGGCAGAAATCGAAACACTAAAACGTTCTGTGAGAGAAGAGCAAGACGGAAAATATCGTGCATATGTTAAACTGTCTGATTTACAAAACCAAATTAAAACAGTTAAGTAATAATTTCTGAATTACTAATAGTAGTATACATTCTTCTTGCTTTACGCAAATCTCTAGCCTGTTGTGCCCAAGGAACATTACTAGTACCGTAATTCGGTAGCGGCACATTATCAGGTGTTTGGAATAGCTCAGATTCAAATATTCGTCTATCACGATAATCTGCTTTTTGCACTGCGCCGCTTGGAGTTTGAGCAAAACTGTATTCCATAAACGCATTTGGAACATTTTCGTAATTACCTTCATTGAGCTGAGATATTACACTGCTACTGGATATACCGTCAAACCCAACTTGCATAGACATGCTACTTAATGCACTCAATTGATTATCGCTAACTTCAACTGCAACTATTTGCTGAACTTTTTCTTTTTCTGCTCTAAACTCTGCTTCCACTAAAGCATAATTTGTTTCGTCTGTGATATTACCAGATGTAACATCTCTGATTGAATTACCCATAGGATCGGTATACACAATAGTTGTGCCTTCTGTATAGGCAGTGATTCCTACATTATCGAGTGCCTCTAAAAATTCTTCATCTGTTGCACTGACCATTTTAGCTCGATTGATCTGGCTGGTCATCTCTGATAACTTTCCTTGAGTAACTGTGGCTTTTCGACCGGCAAAGTCTATGCCTATTAAGTCTGCATCGCCGATACCTTTTTCAATCCTTGTTGCTGAACCAATAATTTTTGTTTGGCTTGCTGTCATAGTTGCTGATCTTACAGGAGGCAACGACTTGTTTAACGATTGTATGACTGCTGAAATTTTTTCCGGGCCTATAGTTTTTTGTGCCGGGATATCCCAATTGCTTTTAGCATTACCTGCTGTTTGATATACAGGTGTATTACCTGCCATGCTTGCGCCTTGACTAAATCCAGTCGGAGTATTAACGTCTGCTGGGTTTTGAGGATCCAGTGGAGAAGTTGGCGAAACGGCCGGCGCTGGACCAGGTGTTGGTGGTTTATCTATCTGATCTCTGGGATCACTTATATTATGACCTATCCACGGTTCTAGTGTAATGTAATTTGAAGTTATAGTACTCACCGACGCAACATCGCCGGATCTTACACCGCCCTTGCCATCTAGTGGATCTTTTTTACTAGGGTCGTATAATATTTCGCCGTACGGTTGATCATCAAATTCGCTTGTTGCAATAGATGCCACAGTAAGAGAATCTGTAGCAGGACTTGCACTTGGTCCCCCGCTATTCATCATTATATTATTGCCTGAGTTCTCATTGATGTTTGACCCAGATGTAATGTTTACATCGCTTCCTGCTTTAATATGTGTAGTGGCGCTCGCTTCTGCAAATAACGACCCTCCGGAAGACTTGACATTAACATCACTGCCAGCAGTACTATTGAATTCTCCTGCGGCATTAAATTGTATATCGCCCGATGCCGATGTGCCGAATATACTAGCCGATGAAACAAACCTAGTTTCATTTTGAGATTCAACTATAAAGTTACCGCCTACCCCAGTAGGCTGTGATCCTAACTGGCCCGGACCGGCATATTCCGTTCCGCTCTCTCCTGCGTTTGTGGTGTCGCCTGCGGCTTTGATATTTACATCTTGGCCTGCTTCTAAATTTATGTTCCTATCGGCTCTAACATTAAAATCACCTTTGGTACGCATTGTTATTTCTGTGTCGGCATACATTACTAGTTGTCCTGCGCCTGTCATTTCCATCCACACTTTACCACTCTTGTTGATAAAGTATATCATGCCCTCATTGTCATCTAGTAATATTTGATTACCTTGTGCCGATCTAATTCTAACTTGCCTATTTGTTAAACTGTCGTCCATAACAAACTGGTGGCCGCCTAATCTGTAATCGTATTGATTAGGGTCTCTGGGTCCGGGCGTGAGTATACCGAATACCTCACTGGGCGACTCTCTTCTTGCGCCACTAGATGTAGGACCTCTTACATTATCAAAAATTAATCCCTGTTTTGTTATTCCTTCACTTAGTGTATGTGCTATAGGCCTAAATGCTTCGTTATGCCCTAGTTGTTCTGATCGTTTGTTTTTTTCTAATGTAGGCATTGTGAATGCATCTACTTGGAAATTATTACTGCTGGGTAGCCCAGGAACCATATTATTGAATTTGTCTTGATACAAACAACTAACAATTATAGGGTACTTCATGTTGCCGTCACCAAATGCAACCAATACATGATTTCCTAGATCAGGTGGTATCATCCACATGCCATAGGATTGCATTGTGTTACTTGGTTCTTCTAGTTCTTTGCCCAGTGCTTTAGGGTCTGTGCTACCTGCAAACGGTGAACTCCATACAGCCTCGAAGTAGCCAGTAGACGTTTGCTTATCTTGTGCTAATGCAGGAACATAAACTTTTAACCTACCGGTTCTGCTTATATCTTTGTTAGCAACAACTTCGCCCATAAAGATGCCATATGTCGGATCCTTAGTGTCTTGTATCTTTTGTCTAGGATTTTTATTGCTACTCCTAAACACATTTGATTGATAACTCATTATGGTGTGCCTCCTGGTGGATGTTTAGTGAGCATACTAATCTTGATAGGGGTTAATTTATTAAGATTCAATTCTGTAGTATAGTCTCCTCCGGAAAAGTTATTTACTACCGTGACCATTCTATATACGCCACTTATGAAATAACTAGTGCCTTCTGGCTTCCAATAACCGGTGTTGTTATCTTCATCCTCCACATCGAAATCATACAGCCTAGGTAACTGCATGTCAAACATTACATAATTCTCGTCCTTACTGTAAACAGCATTGGAACCAGATGATTTATCTTTATCGTCTTTGGATGGCTTTAACGGCTCCATAAATCCCAGTGTGTCTACACTACCTAAATACCATGGATCTCCTTTGACTTCCATGTCAAGTTTTACTAGGAAGTCGCTGGCACCGTGTTGTTGCATCAGATATCCAAAAATACTGTTTCTTGTTGATCCGTCATATGTTGCCGCTTCGGACGGATTAGTTAAGTGTATTTGTTGTACTTGTGGTTCAGCATTATCGCCTGCGGCCGCATGCTGTCCGTCTTTGTTCTTGTTTGCTTTTGCTTGTCGTCTAAGATCTCGTAATCTATCTTTAACTGCTTGCTGGCTCATACTTTCGTCGATGTCTGACCCTATAGAATCAATAATGTCGGCACCGTACTGGTAACCACTTAAACGCTCAGTATACGAGCCGCCGTTGATTCCTGTTTGATTGTCGCTCTGGGTATTCTTATTTTGTGTTGACTGAGCTTGTTGTGCGGCAGTGAGCAACTGCGAGTCTGCTAGTGCTAATGCTAAAAATTGCCTGCTCTGAGCATTTTTATTTCCTACTAAATCTGTAATTTCGCTTCCGGACAATCCTGCCCACTGTCCTAGGCTTTGCAGTCTACTATTATCCAGCGAGTCTAAAAATTCATTCGCTTGTTCTTTCTGTGCGGCTTTTTCTGCCGCTAGTGCTTTTTCCTGTCCTGTCAAGTCATCGTTTTGCCCTGACTGGGTAGTCAACGAGTCTGCTAATGCTGTACTAAAGTCTCCTGTAACACCGCCCGCTGGAGGAACAATTAATGCAATACCGTTATTATATCCTATCCTTACATTTCTTATTTGGTCGTTTCTGCCAGTGTAAGTATAATGATATGCTTTGAAAATAGTATCCGACATTTGATTGAATCTTGATTGGACTTCACTTTTTGATAATGACTGATTTTCTTCTGTATTTTGTTGTATGTTACTACCGTCTGTTCTGTAAATGATTGGCTTATACATTATTTTTTTAGAATATGCGTTTCTAAAATTATCATAGTCACCATAAGTATAGTCTGAATTTACTTTGAACCATTTGATGAACCCGTCTGATTTTCTAATATTAGCACCTGCATCTGCGGCATCTGATCTAGTTGTACCGCTAAAAAATTCGTCACTCATACTAAGTACAGTTGCAATAACAGTATCTATTTTAACACCTTCTCTGAAAGTAATTTGGTCTTTACCTACAACAACATCAAGTGCACCACTGTCTATAGGATCATCTTTTAAAATATCTTTGTACTCGTCTTGCGTTTTACCAGACAATTGAGGATTCATAATCCTGTTTATGTCTTCTGCTTTTGCTTTACTATTATTAGTAAGTTTATCATCACTAATTGCTAAATCGGGATCGCCTCCCTGACTTACAAGTAACCCGCTTAAATCAAAAAGTATCTCGTCTTTGAATTGATAATCAGTTAAATTCTTTTCTGCATACTCTTTGAGCTTTACTTCAATGTCGTCTAAATATTCTTTTATGCTAGATCCTTCTGCTGTTACTAAGCAAGGCAGTGTATAAAACTGGTCTGCATAAGGAATCTGATCTTTTGACACACATTCAAATGCATATGTACTGCCCTTAACATCAATCTCGATGCTGACATTTTTTAAAATCATGTTGTATCTAAAAGGACCTGTTATTGCTGTAGCAACGCCTTCGTCCTCATCATCATCTATGTTTTCGGAGTACCCTTTGAATGTTATTTCTAGGAACAACGGCACGTCAGGTGCAAACATTGGTGCGCCTATTTGTTTTTTTGCCGCTAACATTTGATCTATGAAATCTGCTGAGCCAGGTTGGATAACATCAAAGTTTATTGTTGATGTGAAAAACGAGCCTCCGGTGCCCACTGCAGAAACAATTTGAAGATTATCTATCTGTGCGCCTGTCACGCCTGTCTGTGCAAGAACCACTGTGTCTTCTGGTTTAGCAATATAATAGTTATTCATGTACCCGCCTTGATCTGCGCCTGCAAAGTTACCTGGATTAGGTTGCGGGTTTCTAGCATCGGTACCGGCTACAGGAGTATATAGACCTGCAGGAACACTAGAGGTAACTGGAGGTATCATATACAACTTAATGTTATATGCATAATTGTCAAAATTATCTAAAACGTTTCCGTAGACCGTGCCTCTAATAGGGTCAAACAGTTTTGGTGCGGTTGGTTGCTTTGTAGCCATAATTAACCTATAATACTTTCAACGGTTGCTTGGGATGGCAATTTAATTGATACTCCTTCTTTAAAGTCACCTAATGGGTCTTTAAGTTGGTCTGGATTTCTCAATGCAAATATCCACCAAAGCCGTGTGTTGTTGTACAATTCGTACGCCAATAAATCGGGTCTTCCTACAAACTTTGCAGGGATAGTGTAAGTTACATCAGAAACTACTTTTGGAATTACAGGCAAAGTATTGATGTCTAAGAATACATCGTATGTACCTGTACGTCTTAAAAAACTGTCTCGCCTGTGGAAGTCTGCCATTAAATAAATCCTTCCTTGTAACTAGCACCTGTAGTAAATTTATTAAGGTCGAATTTTTTACGCAATTTGTGTGGTGTGTAACTTGGTTGTAATGTAATTGAAATATTTGATACTGTTGGTACATATGTGACTTCGTCGCCTACTGTCCCTGTTTTAACTGGCACATAATCGACATCGTCGCCCAATTGATACTGATAGTCTGTTATAACAACCGGTATTTTATTAAATCCATGATCCCCTAAATATTCAAATAAGAACACAGGAGGAGGTGTACCGTACATGCCATCTGCAACTGCTTGGTCACCATAAAAACTTTTTGTTGCAACTTTTAAGAAATGCATTACACCTAATAAATATCTTGCTTCGTCGATAGTGTTTGCTGTAAAGTCTTCTACTACAACCAATTGCGGTGGTGTAGAATTATTATATGTTATTAGAGGATAATTTGATCCGTAGAAATCAGCCATATTATAATTCGCTCTACCAGCAACAAATATGTTAGGAGTATATTGCCACACAAGTCCGCCGGAGTCCTTTAAAGGTCTTAGCAAATAATCTGTGCTTTGGCTTTGAGATGGAGTTGGCTGACCAGTGTTACTTGGGCCTTGTATTAGAGTATTGCCGCCTTTCCAAAATTTGTCGCCTGATCCGCCTTTAGGACGAAGCCTCGCTCTCCAGTCTACTGATGTGCCTAACCCTCTTTGGTCATTTCCGAGGATACCTATATTATTGGCTAACTGTGTCTGAGCCGCTAAGTTTTCTTGTAATTTTTGGGTTTTAGCAGTGTCGGTGAGCTCACCGATTGCTCTAGGCAAGTCTTGCACAACTCGTTTGAAACCGTCTTTCGGATTTCCGATATATCTGCCCATGCCTGCTAAAAAATTGTCTGCCATTTAGTATCTCCTAATGCACTTATATTTATCGAAATCAATAAAACATCTTATAATTTTTAAAATTGGTTAAATATTACTTGACAATAAAATAAGATTGTGTATAATACTTGCAAGTTATTGGAGATTTTATGGCAACGCAAAAGAAAGTAAATTACCTAAACAACAAAGATATTCTTAAAGAGATCCACAAAAGCAAGATGTCTTATTGTTATTTAGAGGACGAAAGATACAATGGGTTTGATATCATCCTCGATGATGTCAGCAAGATCAATAGAAACACAATCAAAGAGGCTAAAGAAAATCAAGCCGCTAGGATACAGTATGACGGGTATCATGCCGCAATGGCGACACATGATACAAAGGATTATAAAAACAAGCCAAAGCAAAAAGAATTTGCAGTTGAGCCAAAATCAATTGACAAAGAAGATCTTGTGTTTAGGGTAATGGATTATAATCACATACCGGATGAGCCAGGACGCAAAAAGAATCCTAAAAACATATCTGAAGAAAAAGCAAAAGTAAACTTTAAGCCATTTAAGCATTATGCATATAAAGGTGACGAAATTGTAGAAGTTGCAAGAAGTCATTGGCAGGGCAGTTTAAGTAATGGCGAGTTTAGTGTTACTCATGGCAGTATCACTAACAAGTTAGGCACAATGTTTTTAAAACTTGTTGAAAGGTATTCGCACAGAGCAAACTGGCGTGGTTACACTTATGTAGATGAAATGAGAGGACAAGCATTAGTACAATTATCTCAAATTGGTTTACAGTTCGACGAGTCTAAGTCAGACAATCCGTTTGCTTATTATACAGCGGCAGTAAATAACAGTTTCACTAGAGTACTAAACGTTGAGAAACGTAACCAAACTATCAGAGACGATATACTCATTGAGCAAGGCCACTTACCTAGTTACGGTAGGCAAATTGCACACGAAGAACAAATTAGAGCAATGAGAGAAGCCGCTGAAGAAGACTCGCAGTCACTGGCAGATTAATTTATGGGCCAACTGTTTAAGACAGCGGCTTGCTTCACCGATATTCATTATGGGTTAAAGCAAAATAGCCGCCTACACTTAGAAGACTGTCAACGTTATATTGACTGGTTTATTGCTGAAGCAAAAGCAAGGAATGCTGAGACATGCATATTTCTTGGTGACTGGCATCATCACAGAGCAAGTGTAAATGTTGCTACTATGAATGCAACCATCAAGGATCTAAAACGGTTAAACGATAACTTTGAAAAAGTATATTTCATAACAGGTAATCACGATCTCTACTACAGGGATAAACGTGATATGAACAGTGTGGAGTATGCTAGAGATTTGTCTAACTTTGTAATGGTAGACGAACACTTCCTACAAGACGATGTTGCAATTATACCATGGTTAGTAGGCGACGAGTATAAAAAAGTAGCCAAAATGAAATGCAAATATATGTTTGGCCATTTTGAGCTACCATATTTTAAAATGAATGCTATGATAGAGATGCCGGACCACAATGGTATTAAGGCAGACATGTTGAGTGGCCCAGAGCTTGTATTCAGCGGCCACTTCCACAAACGCCAATATAAGAATAATATACATTACATAGGTAATGCATTTCCGCACAATTACGCAGATGTCGATGATAACGAACGTGGTGCTATGTTCTTAACATGGGGCGAAGAGCCGCAATATGTAAACTGGTCTGAGTGCCCAAAGTATAAGGTTTTTACTCTAAAACAATTGCTAGATGATCACGAAACACTATTAGACGAATACACTTATGCTAGAGTAAAATTAGACATCAGCATCTCATACGAAGAAGCAAACTTCATCAGAGAAAAAATGGCTGAGCAGTACAACGTTAGAGAGTTACAATTAATACCTATCAAAGAAGAAGAGGAATATGAGGGTGGCGACATTGTATTTGAAAGTGTCGACCAAATTGTTATTCAACAGTTAGAGACTATTGAAAGCGGTACAGTTGAAAAACAAAAACTTATAGACATCTATAATCATATTGAGATTCAGTAATGTTAAAGATTAAAAATGTAAGTGCTAAAAACTTTATGAGCGTGGGCAACAATACCCAAGCGGTAAACTTTGACAATTGCCAACTTACTCTTGTACTAGGTCACAACCTAGACATGGGTGGCGATGGTAGCAGGAACGGCACAGGTAAGACAACTATTATTAATGCACTCAGTTATGCATTGTATGGCGAAGCACTTACTAACATTCGACGTGATAACTTAATTAACAAAACAAACGGCAAGGGTATGATAACCACTGTCGATTTTGAAATTGAGGGAAGAGCGTATCGCATAGAGCGTGGCAGAAAGCCTAATGTTTTAAGATTGATGATAAACGGTGAAGATGCGTTCGATGAAGAACAGCAAGGCGATAGCCGAGAGACACAAAAAGAGATAGAAAAAATTATTGGTTTTCCGCACACAATGTTCAAACATTTAATTGCGTTAAACACATACACTGAACCTTTTTTAGGAATGAAAAATAACGACCAACGTGATATGATCGAGCAGTTGTTAGGTATTACTGAATTATCACAAAAAGCAGAAGTTCTAAAAGAGTTAATGAAGGGTACTAGAGAAAGTATCAAAGAAGAAGAAATAAGAATCAATACCGTAGAGGAAAGCAACAAACGAATTCAAAAAAATATTGATGAGATTGGGAGTCGCAGTAAGGCGTGGGATAAACAACGTAACGACAAATTAGAAGAAATTGCATTGTTGGTTACTTCGCTCGAAGAAATTAATGTCGAATCTGAGATTAGCAAACATAAACATAATTCGTTTGTTAACGAGCAAAGCACAAAATTAACAACACTAAAAAACGAGCGTGATGTAAATGATCGCAGTATTTCTAGAAGTGAAGAAAAATTAGAAACACTCAAAGAGAATCTGCAGAAAGCAATCGAAGGTGTTTGCCCAACGTGTGAGCAAGGCACAGCACACCTCGACACACATGAAAAGTACACACAAGAATTGCAAGAAAAAATTGTAGAAGAACAAGAATATTTTGCGGGCCTACAAGAAAAAGATCTAGAGATCAAACAATCGCAAACTGAGATAGGCGATGTAGGTGGTGCTGAAGATACGTTTTATCCTAAGATAGACGATGCCCTAGAACATAGACATAACCTAGAAACACTGAAATCCCAACTAGGCGAAAAGGCAGAAGAAGTCAACCCTTACATAGAGCAGATAGATAGTTTAACTACATCGGGTATGCAAGAAATTAGTTTCGAGACAATGAACGAGTTAACGTTCTTGCAAGATCATCAAGACTTCCTGTACAAATTACTTACTAGTAAAGACAGTTTTATTAGAAAAAAGATCATAGATCAGAACATAGCATACCTAAATCACAGGTTAGCACACTACTTAGACAAGTTAGGATTGCCGCATGATGTAAAATTTGCGAGCGATTTAGGCGTCGAAATAACAGAGTACGGTCGAGACTTAGACTTTGATAATTTAAGCAGAGGCGAGCGTAATAGACTTATCTTAGGACTATCATGGGCGTTCAGAGACATGTACGAAAGTTTAAATAGACCAATGAATT
>ERZ1039804.1894-NODE-1894-length-11078-cov-6.553570_pt1 | contig 11078 bp, 12 predicted proteins | sample MGYA00383089_ERZ1039804 | MGnify/ENA primary metagenome ERZ1039804 (study PRJEB29581, sample SAMEA5548359) | metagenome | biome: marine; feature: coastal; material: water | depth 1 m | study: Short-term variability in the microbial, nano- and picoplankton...
AGGAGGTATAGAGTCCAAGTCATCATGGTGTATCAGTCACTAAGTCTGAAGTCGAGAAGTTGTAGCCAGTGAGGTCTGCAGAACCCGTAAGGTCTGGGACGCTGGTTACGGACGTCTCGATTTCGTAGTAGTGAGCTGGTGGTACTGTCAGATCGCTGAGGTCTTGTGCGCTTCCTGCGTTGTAGATAGCAGTCACGTTAGCCCCTTGATCTGTGTCCCAGATAGCTACCTGATTGATAGTGCCGTCGAGGTAGTTATTGTGGACGTTACTTGCTCGGCCTATTCGGAAGATGTTGTCACTTACAACCTGACCACTTATATCTCCTGTATAGCCTTGGTTAGAGTTGACGCCTACAGTAGACGCCGCGAACCCGTTGAGGTACACGTTGAACCTGCTGTAGTAATCAGCAACGTCTGCCCCATTAGCTCCGGTAGTGCCGCCGTCAAAGGTAATCAACACATGCGACCACTGACTGTGGTTGAGCACGTTAGCCAGCGTAATGATATTGTTGTAGACAGTACCATACACAATAGCTAGGGTGTTAGTGTTGATCTTCTTAACCGTAATAGTTCCACCGTTGTAGTCGTCACCTGCACCGTAGACAAACAGCGTCTGAGTAGCGGTGTTGTTATCAGGCTTAACCCAGAAGGACAAGCTCCAAGCATTTCCGTCACCGTTAGTCGCACGTTCAAGCGCGGTCATAGTGGTGGGGTTGCCTTGTAGCCAGCTGCTGGTGCCGTTAAAGCTTAACGACTTAGAGTTGGTGTATGCTACTTCAGTTACGTTGACAGTTACCGTGAACGACGTGATGCCACCGATGGCGTTAGCCGCCTTACAGTTTATCACATACGAATCACTAGAGCCTGTGAAGGCAGGAGCGGTTCCGATGAACTCTCCGGTTACTTGGTTCAGTACAGCCCACGAGGGAGCGTCTACTTCACCGTACATGTTTACAATGTCAGACCCAGCGTCCAGAGCAATCTGTAGGCTGAAAGCATCGCCCTCAGTTACGTTGAATGTCTGGTTCGATACGTCTGGTGCAAACGTCAAGGTCGGCTGGTTGCCAGCAGTCAATGATTGCTTGGAGACTACAGGGATTGAATAGTACGCCCTGTTGCCTCTAACACCAAAGTACAAGTGGATTGGTACGCCGGGAGTTGGTGTTGCCGTAGACGTTGCTACCAACTCATCTGAGTCTTCGTCGTAGATCGTTAGCGAACCGTCGCCGTTGAAGCGTAGACTAAACATACCCTGTACGACGCCTGCTCCACCCTGTCGATACTGGTGTAAGCCAGCGGCGAAGAAGTAGCCGGTTGCGCTCGTATTGGGAGTCCAATCAGATGCGCCGCCGATAGTCATTACTATTGCTTCGTTGGTCTGGTATATGAACTGGTTGTCGAGTTGCTCTTCAGCAGTCAGGATACCTGTTGCCGCGTTGGTGTAGCCGGTTCCGAAGAAGTCACCTTGGCCCACTTCGTCCAGCATGAACATTAGCTTCTCGCCTTCGACGATAGACACGCCTGACTTCAATACCGTGTGGTCTAAGATACCGTTAAGTATACCAGCCTCGACGTTATTGTAATCGTGTGCGATAGTCCAAAGGTTGTCGCTCTCCTGCGCTACTATCTGCGGGAAGACAAAGCCTGCGTCACAGCCTAGCTGTAGTTGAAATGACTGCACAGCCAAAGGACTGTTGGTTCTTGCTATCTCAACTTCCAGAGCGCCGCTCAAGTCGCTTAGGGTTACGTCTCCACTGCTCAGGAATCTAAGTGCTAGTAGAGCGCCATCGGCTGGTGCGTAATTACTAGAACTTGTAGTGTTGGTTAAAGAAGTATTGCTACTTGCTGTGAATCCATTAGAATTAGGATAATTAAACGCCAGCGACCAGTTGCCGGGAACCCTAGAGTTATAAGTACCTGCCTCTGCTTCTGTACCGTCCCAGATACCAAAGACGTGCTCTTGGTTAGGGTTGTTGTTCCATCTAAATTCAGTGCCCCGCTCTAGCGTTGTACCGAAGTAGAAAGGGGCTTTGCCCGCTACACTTGGTGGATTACGGTTGTTATCTGAGTGAGCGCTCGTACTGTTAACGCTTTGGTTAGCGTAGGTGCCATAAGAGATATACCAATCAGCACCAGTAGCAAAACCTGTAGAGCCGTTAATCATGTTGGTAGCGTCAATGGTAACTGTCGTAGCATCGCTCATGGTTAAGACTAAGTCTGTTCCTGAAACAACACCGCTCACTACATTAGTGCCGCCACCTGTTGATAGGTTGCTGGCGTCAATGGTAATGATTGAAGCGTCCGACAGGCTCAGGATGATGTCCGTACCGGATACCGTTCCGCCTGAGATAGTCGTGTTGTTGTCGATAGCTAATGATCCAACCGCTACAGTGACTGTGCTGCCGTCGCTCATGGTCAGGTCTAGATCGGTTCCGTTGACGCTACCATTTGTTACGTGCAAGTTAGTATCAACTGCCAGAGCAGACACATCAATAGAGACTGTGCTACTGTCGCTTGCGTTCAGCGTCAGGATGTTAGTATTGGGATCAAGCGTACCGAACGTGATCGTCGTGTTCGTATCTACGTCTAAGCTTGAAGCGTCAATGACAACCGTAGTAGCGTCAGCCATTGTCAGCGTCAGATCAGAACCGTTCAGCGACCCACTGGCTACATAGTTGTTGGTGTCTACGCCTAGCGTGGTCACGTCAACCGTGTATGATGTAGAGTCTGCAAGCCCTAGCGTTAGGTCATCCCCGCTTAGTACAAAGCTGGTTACTGGATTGCCCTGTGATGCAAAGCTTAGCGCGTTCGTGAACAGGTTGTTCAGCTCGGTGACTGCGTTGTTAAGCACTGAGTTGACGAGTACGCCGTTGATGCTGGCTCCGCTAACTGGCAGCGACTCCATGATAACCTTAGCGCCATCCTTGACTTTGATCTGGATGGTGGTGCCGTTGGCTACAGCTTCGAGCGTGTTGATGTTGTGAGGTATGAGCATCTGCTCGCCTACTGGCAAGGAGAGATCACGTAACAGGATAGATACGCCAGTAGAGTCTACGCCGAAGTCCATAGCCGTATACTTGAGGTATGGGCTAATCAGCTCTAAGTCCTTGTCCTCGAACAGTCTGTTGTGTACTGTGGCTTGGTATCGGACAAGACCCGTGTTGGGGTCAACCGTGTCGCCTGCTCGTACTTGGAAGATGCCTAGATCAACGTCTTCGCTGTCTATTGTTCCGTCGCCTTTGCGTACTTTGTGAATCTCTGCGTACAGCGTAGTACCTGCTGCGATGTCTACTGGATGGTCAAACCACCACTCGATCTGATCGCCGGGGTAGATAGTAGAACCAGTAGTTTTTAGTTGTGCTCCGCGTGGTAGGCTCTGAGAGTACACCTGACGGCCATTGACCGAGATGCGATACTCTAGGGCTACGTCAGATTCGACTTCTTCAGCTGCTTCTACAGTGATGCCCAAGCCAGCGATGTTGACGCCGAAGTAGTTTTCACCGGCATAGCCGATAGAAGTGAGAGGGTCTGGTTGCCCACCCAACGGTAAAGAGAACATATCAGAGTAGATACGACCACTTGGTGGTATGTAGCCTGAAGCCCCTTGGTTTGCTGTGAGGCTCTGGTCTTTAAGACCGGCCCACATAGGATACCAGTTGATGTCTGAGCCTAAGTTGGTGAAGTAGATGTTCTCTGCACCCGACGACATCTTGTGCTGCTTGCCAAGGTACAACGAGTTCAGCGTTGTCTCAATGGCTCTGTTAGTTGTAATAATCTCCGTACCGGCATCATACGAGAAGTAGTTGAGAATCTCTTGCTGTTCCCCTGTTAGTATCAGGTCTTGGATATTTCCCAGCTCTTCTCGTACATCTTCGCTTAGATAGCCGTAGTAGCCATTCTCGTATGTACTTAAATCTATTGGCATGTTAGTGTCCTTATAGCCCCCAGAGGCCGTCAATGGCCTCCTGAGGGGGATTAGGAGATAGCCCTATGCTACCCCCCGCATAAGCCTCACACTCCCTGTGGCGGCTTCTGTGGAGCTTGTGGCTCCTGTCTTGGTCGTGGTGCTGGCATAGCCGCCTGTGAGAGCATTGTGTCCTGCTTCATCTGAAGCTCTTGCTCTTTCAACAGCAACTCAGACATCTGCTTCTTCTTCTGGAACTCCTTCTCGTCCATGTCTTCGGCATACTTCAACGTCAGCTCTTCTGGCATCAGCTGAGACTCAACGCTATACTTCTGCGCCCTGCTCTGGCTTTCCGCTGCCTGACCCTGTAGCAATGCTACTTGGCCCTGCTGTATCGCCATCTGTGCTTGATGCTGTTCCTGCTGTTGTTGATCTGCCTGTGGGTTGGGCTGGTTAGCGGATTCGATAGCCGCGATAAGCTCGTCCCTGTTGGATACGTTAAGGTGGTCGATGATCCCCTTGATGATAGCACCATGAGCCGGAGACTCAGGGCCAACCATCTGTAGAACCTGACTCAGTTGTCCTACTTCGTACTCACGCGCCATAGCCCCAAGGGAGCTGAACGGTGTGAACGTGTAGTCCTGAACTGGGTAGTTCTCAGGATCGAATTGCATGTAGCGGTAGGCCGCCTTGCGGATGAACGGGATCAAGAAGTTCTCTTGGAAGTTCACCAGCGTACGCTTCTGCCGCTTGACTACAGCTCCTTGGCTCATTGACTGACCAGCTGCTGTGACATCGCCACCGCTCATAGCGGGAGCGCCTTCACCAGAGCCAGTAGCTTGGCTTACCATGTTCTGTAGTTGTTGGCCTTGAGCAAACGTCACTTGGTCAATACCACCAAACTTGAATGGCATGAGTGTCTCAGCTGGGTTGCCGTTGGTCATGATCATACGACCCGGACGTACTTCAAGCTTGTGGCCTCGTGGGATACGTGTAGCATCCACAGCCATCATTGGAGAAGTAGTCAGGGCTAGTGCGTCGATACGTGCGCGTAGCTCCGCGTCTAGGGCTTTCTGGCTCATGTATGCTTTCTCGCACACGCCACGACCCCAGAATATAGAAGGAACAATGTCCCACTGGAAAGCAACGATAGGACGGTCTTGACACATGTACGGGTTAGCTACTGCCTTCAGTACGGTGTCTCCGTTAGCTAGGACTACGATAGCTTCTACGTAATGTCCTGCTGGTATGTCGTCGTCTTCTACGCCTTCCTCAGCAAGTAGCATAGCCCTTGGCACTTTGCCGTAGTACTTAGTTAATCGTACACGGCCCTTGGGTGTAGTGCTAACCTTGCTGTCAAACTCAATCTCTGTATCCGCTGCGCTATCTCCGATGTATACGTCGTCGCGGTATACGCCAGACTCCTGTAGCTCTTCGATAATATGTCGGCTCACGAACTCGTCAACTGCACAACCTAGCGCCTCTTCGATGCAGGTTGCTGCTGGGTCAACTAGGAAGTTCTTAGGCTGTATGGGGTTCATCTTGACGAGAGGACGTAGCTCTTCGTTGACGCCAATCTCGTTCATCATCCCACCCATCGCTGGCTGAGTTGCTGGCTTGTATGTCTTGATCTCGTCCAGTACTACTTCAGCAATACCCGTACCGTACACAGCTGCGTTAATCAAAACCTCAGCTACGCTAGACCGAACCCGAGCCACGCCGAAGTCTTCATGCAGCTTCTTCTTGAGGTAGGCGATCTGCTGTGCTGCCTGCGGGTCTGCTTCGAGTTCGAAGGAGTCCTTGATGTCAAACAGCTTGCCGCGCCCGAAGGTAGCTTCTTCGATCTCTGCTACGTTCGACTCAACAGCCTGAGCCGTTGCTGGTGCGATTAGCCGTGAACGCTCTGACTGCCGCTCTTGATCTTCCTTGGCCCACTGGTTGCGGAAGATGCGGTAGTATTCTTCGTGCTTCGCGGAGTAGTTGGCCTCGTAGTGATCTCTCCATTCCTGACACTGTGTGCTGACCCATTGAGCTAGGTCGCCGTCTGTGCCGAAGCCTTCGAACATATCCTTGAAAATCTCTTCATCATTCATATTAGTAACCTGCTATCATGTCAACGGGTGTGTAGTCATCTACTGTGTCGCCACCCCAGTCGTAGGCCAGTATAGCCATTTGGTCGATGTAGGCAAGAGCGTCGAGTAAGTCGTCGTGTACTAGCTGGGACGGGAAGGCCGAAGCCTCATCGACGAACGCTAGGTTCCAGTCGCCCTTCTTCAGCTTTATCTTGCCGTGTTCGAATCTTCCCTGTAGCGCCCAGAGTATCCTGTCTTGCTTCTTCTGGTTGCCGTGGGATAGTAGGTCTATCCTGAAGACTCTGTGTGTGCGTCGCATCAGGTCGTTGAGGGGAGACATCACAGCCTGCTGTGCGATCCCTTTCTCGATTCCTACTGCGATTGGCTTATACTTCTCTACTGCTTTGAATATGTTCTCTGCTGTCTCGTCTAAAGACCAGCGACCATATTGGATGTCATCGACACACCAAGTACCGTCGTCGGTGACATACACCACAGCCATTGCAGAGTTATCTCGTCGCTTCGTCTTATTACCTCTGTCGCTTTCAAAACCAGCCAAGTCAACTGCAATGTAATAATCCCCTGCTGTAGTAGGTCTGTCCTCGTAGTACGCAAAAGCTTCTGGGTCGAAGAACTCAGAGCCCTTGGCGTCGAAGGATGCCATGTATTCCTGACGAAAGGCCCAGCCCGGAAGCGAAGCCTTAGCGTCGTCAATCTCTTCTGGATCAAGGAACGGGTTGTCATAGGACGTTAAGTGCCACGACCCCCAGCCCTTCTCCCCTGTCTCACCTTTCATAAAGGCGTCGTAGAATCCGTTGCGTCCTTCAGGCGTGGAGATGAACATCGCTGTTCCCTTCCTGTCTGACAACGCAGGGCGGAGGATAGTATCGAAGACTCCATCCTTAAAGAATGCATACTCATCACAAACCAAGTGCTTCAAGGAGTAACCACGGAGCGTGTCGGGTCGATCCGATCCCTTCAAGCTAATCTTGTTCCCACCTGCTAGAACAATCTCAAGGTTGTTGATGTTGGATGATTCGATAATATCCCCCGCCAAGTCCTTCAGCAAGTCCCACATAAGATCACGAGCTAGGGCTTGCGTCGGGCCTACGTACATTACTGCGCCTTTCTTACCGTTCAAGGCGGCCAGTATTAATGTCACTGCCGCGAAGTGCGTTTTGCCGCATCGCCGTCCCGCCGCTATTACCTTGAAGCGGGCTGGGTCGCTTAACACCTTCTCCTGCCACGGGATCAAGCTGAGGTCTAAGTCCGCCACTGCGTCCCTCCATTATGTTTAGTACGCCGTATACGTCGTCTACGCTGACGCGGGTGGGTTTGTCGTGCATACCGTCACCGCCGTAGTAGGACGCGTTAGAGCCCTTACCGGGGTGAGGCAACGATGCCCACTCTTTAGATAGGCTCTCGGCTAGCTCTCGGTCTGATAGGTTGCCTGCTTCGAACTCAGCAAAGCCACGTCTGTCTAGCAGCGTACTGGCTGCCCAGTCTTGAGCCGCCTCGTCGAACGGCGTATCTAGGTTGAAGTCCGTAGGATTGCGTAGCTTGTCGCTGTAAGTCCCCTCATCCTTCCCCGGCTTGTACACCAGCGACTTCAGTGAAGACTCTTTGATTTGATACTTACCGGCTGCTGTGTTGCCCTTCATCTTAGCTTGCATCTCTAAGACCTCACCCACAGTCATCGTGGTCAGGGCTACTCGCTTGCCTCCGGTCATTATGTTATAGTTGTTCTCGCTCTCAATCGTGCCAATCATCTTCAGCATCTGATCTCGCTTAGCACTCATCTTCAACTTCTCCGTTGGTTCCGCTAATGGTGACGCCGGGACTGTTGTTGTCAGTACCGATACCAGTAATGTTAATGCTAACTTGGTTGTTCGCCTTGCCTTCAACTGTGAACCCCGCGAGCGGTAGGATACGATCAGACAATATCTTGAAAGCTACTGCCTGATTCTTGTGTTCGTCGTCGAAAGCCACGTCGTACAGCTTGTCGATCAGCTTAGCCGACCCCGGATGCAGCAGGAGTCGCTGTCGGTATTCTTTAGTGGCAGCAGCTTGCTCCCTCTTGGTCATCGCCTGTGTACCCTCAAGGGCAGCCTTACTGGGACGACCTCTAGTTACATCCTTCGACATAGTAAGACCTCCTCTGGTCTGCTTTATAGCAACTTATAGCACCTAAATAGTAACAAACAACGTCAATTAAAGAATATAGGAAGCATAAGCCGTAGGGCTAAGTAACCAATCCGGTTAGAGGCTCCCATTGTTCTTGCTTTATAGCCCTGCCTTATAGTAAGCTACTACAGCTTTCTTATTAAGCTGTTGTTGTAATCTCTTAAGCAGTGCCATAAAGTGTCTCTCTCTATAATATAACAAATTCTGGGTTATTATTGACCTCTTGTGACCCAAACCGCACCAAAACAGTGCGCCCCCGAGTTGCTATATGGCCCCAGTTGGCTGACATTTAGCCCCAGTCGGTCAGGTGACAGGCAGATGGCGGAGAGTTAGGCTACAGGCGGCTTTCAGGCGACTCTACTGCCCCAGAATCCTGTTTATTTTTGGTCGTAAAGTCTCCCACCGGGGGTCGAAATGGCCTCTTTGCAAATCTGACCGGCAGCCCTACGGCACACGCACGCAAACAGGGGGGGCCGGCGTGCCCGTAATGCTTCTCAATATCAAATGCGAATGATTCTCAGTCAATGTGGGTTGCCGGTGGGGGCGTGTTGGTGGGCTGAAAAGAGACGGGGCGCAAGTGCTAGGCGGCTGCCACATGGCACCCATCCGCACCCAATCGCACATAATGCCAATTATTACCACACTATCTATTGCCACGGTGCCCAATGGCGTGCTTATAATTACCCATCGGAGCGGCACACGGTCGCACCCATAACGCACCAAAATGGTGCAAGGTACTCAACATGTCAAACACTACAATCCAAACAGCAGCAGCAGCGCGACTCGAGGCAGATAAAACGGCAGCGGCGCAGTGGCTCGAAGATAACGCGGCGCTACTGGTAGAAGACGCCAGCGCAAACCGAAACACTGACACCCATCTAGAATTCGGGTGCGACTACTTCGATGTTGAGGGGTCGGATGTAGACTTAGACGACATGGATTATTTCACCCGTATGGGTCAGGCGTCCGTGTCTGAGGCTATGCAAACGGTTTACGTTATCGCGGCTGATAAGCTGGAGCCCACACATCACCCCAAGTTTGTAGTCGGCACCTGTCACGCCAATACAGCCGGTGACTACGTACAGGGGTCTATAAGCCGGTCGCATATTACGGACGCGTTGTACATCCCCGACACCGTTGCGATCACTGCGCTGCCCTACAAGGGCGCACCGCGCACCATACGAAAGCAAGCGTCCAAGCGTAATGCTTTACACGTCACCAACGTGACCGAGGCGCACCGTCTGAACCAGCTGCCTAATAAGCACCAACAAAAGGCGCGACGTCTTGCCCGCAAAGAGCAAATCACCTTGAATGCCGCAATGGATCGCCTAGGCTTCTAGTGCCCAATAGCCCACCATATAGCCCGCCATTGTGCGGGCTTTTTTGTATCTGTAGATCAGGGGCCAAATGAGAATGATTCGCAACTCTCCATCTAATAAGAGGGCAGCAAATAGCAAACCCATCACAGGAAATTCAAAAATGAAAAACGTTAAGGTTGTTAGCAGTGTAACGGGTCAATTCTGGCACATTCTGGTAGACGGTAAGATCGCCGAGGGATTCAACAAGACCGGCGAAGGTCGCGCCAAAAAGTCTCAGGTTGAGGCAATCGCTGAATCAATCCGCAACGGTGAGCGATAATGGGATTCGAAGTGAGTCTTTTAATCCTGTTTGCGCCTGTGCTATTGTGGGTTGCTTACGAGGCGTGGAATCAATGGCAGTAGTTGAGAATGATTCGCAACTCTCCATCTAGTGAGAGGGTAACAAACAAACAAATCGGAGAGTGACGAATGAAAACAGTTTACATTATGTCAGAGGGCGAGCGGTACGAGGGCGAGCGCGTGATGGCAGTCTATGCCACATGGGCGGCTGCAATGGTTGATCTGAATGCCATACACCAAGAAAACCTCGACGCTGAACTCAGGCAGGACGGCGACACCGCCATTGTAGAGTCTGGTATTTTCTACACCATAGTCCGACACCAAGAGGTGATCGTATGAGTATCAAAGAGACCGAACGGCTTATGTTCATGGCGCGTATAGTATTCTACGGGGCATTTTTCTACATGGCCGTGCTATGCTTTACAATGATCTAGTGTTTTCTGAGAGTGTCTTGAGGGGCACTCGATTGAACGCATTAGCGAACTAAAACAAAGGGGTAAGTTATGAGACAGATTGAAAAGGAAATGCTAGCGGCTATCGCAGCCGGTCGCGACTGGTCGAAAGACAACACCAAGGTGATAGGCCCTCGAGTGTTGCTTCACGGCCACCATATCGCCACACTGGGCAATGACGGAGTGTTGGTCAATACCGATACGCTGCGCCAATGGCCAACACGTACCACCATGTCACGCCTGAGAGCTTTGGGCGTGAACGTATGCACTCGCAAGGGCGAAGTTTTATTGAATGGAGAGGCGATATAATGGAAGCTTTAAAGCAGGGGGACGCGGTGTACGTACGTCGCGGAACATTCTTGGAAGCGGCACAGGTTGACCACACATACACAAGCTGTACTGGTCACCTATGCGTGTCATTCACTAGCGGGCCTAATGCCCACCGCGTAGCCGTCATCACCTATGACGAGTACTGGGAGCAGCAACGCGAAGCAGCCAAATCACTGTACATTGAGAGGGTAATATGAGCAGGTTTTTACAGGTAGAATTCAACCGCGTAACTGGGATGTGGGAAGTACGTATTGACGGCTATAAGCAGATAGAAATGGCTACTTTCGGAGCTGCCGAAGCGTACGCTCACCGTTGGTGTGAAGCGCGACCGATGCTAGACATAGAAATGTCATTCAACCTTAAAGGAGCTGCAGCATGAGCTATGATAATCAAATCATCCGCGATATAGCCGACGTGGCAAATCGCAAGACACCGCGCAAGCTAGCCATTGCGGACAGCCAAAAGGTTGAAAACATCG
>ERZ1039804.1897-NODE-1897-length-11066-cov-4.753065_pt1 | contig 11066 bp, 10 predicted proteins | sample MGYA00383089_ERZ1039804 | MGnify/ENA primary metagenome ERZ1039804 (study PRJEB29581, sample SAMEA5548359) | metagenome | biome: marine; feature: coastal; material: water | depth 1 m | study: Short-term variability in the microbial, nano- and picoplankton...
GACAGCTGAGTCTGCGTTCGAGTTGATCTGGATTTGAGATACCGCGGCATTGGTAAATACGCTGTAATAGAGGGTCAAGCTCCCCTGCTAAATCACAACTGGCGGCATCGAAAGGTCGGGTGACAATTTGCATTTAAACCGTCTTTAAAAGTAGCGGGGAGAAGCTAAAGAGTAGTTAGGTCAGGCGCCTCGGCGCGACTATAAATACCCGGCCTGCTTGCCAATCTGGTAACTGATCCAGCCCAGAGCTGCAATCACGGCCCAGATACCACCGAGCAATATAAACCCGCGGAATGGCTTTCGCTCGGTGACATTAAAGCCACTATTCAGGTACTTTTCGACCCGCTCCATATCTTCTGCTGACAACTTGTTTTCTTTACTCATGATTCTGTCTCAAACTCGGCCGGTAAACTTAGGTACTCGCCAACCTGCTCCGGTGTCAGGTCAGTCAGTCGGGGCACAATGCCCAGACAAGGCTCTCTTATCAAGCGCTTTAGTGTAGCAATATTTTCGTCCAATCGCGGCATCTGTGAGTCAATAATATTGCCCACCCAACCGGCAATCTGCAACCCATCCCGGCGCACCGTCTCGGCGGTTAATAGCGCATGGTTAATGCAACCCAGTTGTAATCCTACGACTATAACCACCTGACAGTTCAATTCGGTGGCCACATCGGCGAGGGTTTCACGATTATTTATCGGCACCCGCCAACCACCAGCGCCCTCCACCAGCAACATGTCCACAGGCAGCAGGGCCAGACCTCGGCAATAGCCCACCAGCCTGGAGGCACTGAGTACTCTGCCCTCTTCGGCCGCCGCAATATGGGGGGCAATAGCAGCTTCAAGGGCTACGGGATTGACCTGCTGATAGGGCAATTGATAAGTGGCCGCGGCCTGCAATTGCAGAGCATCGTCATTTTGCAGCCCAGAGCCATTATCCTCGCAACCAGCTGCAACTGGCTTTATCGCAGCGGTGCGCAGACCGGCGCTCTTGGCCGCGGCCAAAAGGCCTGTAGCAACCACAGTTTTACCCATATCTGTATCTGTGCCGGTAATAAACAACCATTTATTGGACATAGGGCTTCCGCTTGTCATTAGGGGGCAACTATCTTGTTGCAACACCAGAAATAATCTCCCAGGTGGCGGGAATTTCGCCACTGGGAAGTCGGTAATTGTCGTAGGCATTATACAGTGCTTTTAACCGCTGCTTGCCGGTCATCTTGGCTGATTTTCCGGTGTTATTATTGTGCGCACCCACCTCTTTAAGCTCCAACAGTAGTTCGCGCACCGACTGATGTTGTTCGGTCAATCTGTAACTTTTCAGGCTGTTATGGCGGAACCCAGCCCTGGCCAGTGCCTCTTGCCAATGAGCCAAACTGGCAAAGCGATTAACATGAATATTGCCATCCACCTCAGCCCAGGCCTGGCGCAATTCGAACAGGGTTGCGGGGCCCGGCACTGCAAATACCAACTGCCCTTGGGGCTCAAGCACACGATATAGCTCTCCAGCCAATCGCGGTAAACGGTCACACCATTGCAGGGCGAAATTGGAAAAAATCACTGACTGAGAGGCAGAGTTCAAAGCCAGTTCCTCAGCATCACCACAGAGCCAGTGCAAAGCAGTTTCCCGGTACCTGTTCTGCGCATAGGCCAGCATGCCTGGGGAGAGGTCAACGCCGGTAATACTGGCCTTGGGGAAACGTTGCTGCAACTGAATGCTGTGGTATCCGGTGCCACAACCCAGATCTAAAATACGGGTTGGCTCGCCGCCAATACGATCCAGCAGCTGCTCACCCACCCTATGCTGCAACTGAGCCGCGCGATCATATTTGGCCGCAGCACGACCAAAAGACTCCGCCACCTTGGGCTTGTCTAGCTGGTAGCCCCGGCCATCTAAAAATCGCTCTATTTGCTCAAGCACCTGGCCCGGTGCACTGAGATGAGGTAGATGGCCGGCGCCGGGAACAACGTATGTGTCACCCATCTGATCTGCCGCGGCAACGGGCACCAGCGCGTCCTGCTCGCCGAGTAAATTTAACCTTGGCACCTGCATTGAACAGTCAGGGCTGCGCAGACTGCCAAGGAAATGCAGAAGGCCCTGCCCAGACTTGCGATCAATGGTTGTCTGATAACCCCGCAACTGGCGCATTAACTGCCGCTGCTGCTGGTCTCCCTGGGTTTGCAAACTGATAAAGCGCTTTAAACAGCTTGCCGGGTCCTTTTGCCAGCTATCAATAAATGCGCTGAAATCAGATAGGGGCATTGCCGATGAATAATCTTCACTGGCTACAAACTGCCTATTGCTGCCAATAGTGATCAAGGCGCTCACTCGCTGAGGATATTGCTGGCTAAATGATCGGCACAGCATGCCGCCTAGCGAGAGGCCTATTAGGGTGCAGTAACTGGGCAAGGCATGGGCGAGCCAGTTTTGTAGACTTCTTTTGGAATAGTCCTGGAGCGGGGCCGAACGACCAAAACCGGGTAAATCTAGGGTTATGATATCCGCCCATTGGCTGAGCTGCTGGGGTAGGCTTCCCCAGATTTGGCTATCTGTGCCCCAGCCGTGCACCAGCACCAGAGGCTCGCTGTAGAGGTTGCCCTGCGCACGCTGGCAGGGGTAACGCCGAATGCCTAATTTGGCATCCGCCGGTATTTTAGCTTCGGCGCTCATTGGCTGCTGAGCTCAAGGGCATCTAGTAGCTGATCGATCTGTTGCTCGGTATGGCTGGCAGATAAGGTGATTCGCAATCGCCCCGTGCCCTTGGGCACTGTGGGTGGGCGAATAGCCCCCACCATAAATCCGTTTTCTCGCAGCCTTTGGCCCATCAATACCACCAGTTGATCGTCATTGATCATTACCGGCTGTATAGGTGTGTCTGAGGGCATAAGCTGTAAACCAATTTGCTGTGCCCCGCGACGAAACCGCGCGATCAATAGTTGCAGATGCTCTCGGCGCCATTGCTCTTCACGGATAATCTGCAGGCTGGCACTGGTGGCACAGGCAATGGCGGGCGGCAGCGCGGTGGTATAGATGTAGGTGCGAGCAAACTGAATCAGAGTTTCTATTAATGCCTCACTACCGGCCACAAAAGCCCCAAAGGTACCAAAGCCTTTGCCCAGAGTACCTATTAAGATGGGTACCTGATCTATTGACAGATTTTGCGCTTCAACAATACCACCGCCCTGTGCACCGAGCACACCCACCCCATGAGCGTCATCCACCATTAGCCAGCCGTTGTGCTTGGCGGCAATGGCACTGATCTCTGGCAGAAGTGCAAGATCCCCATCCATACTAAAAACACCATCGGTGACAATCAGCTTGCGCTGAGCGCTGCTCTGCTCAAGCTGTTGTTGCAAATGGTCGAGATTATTGTGCTTGTAGCGCTTGAAGTCGGCGCGGCTAAGCCAGCCACCATCAAGCAATGATGCGTGATTAAGCTGGTCTTGAAGGACCAAATCATGGCGGTTAACCAATGCGTTGATAGCCCCCATATTGGCCATATAACCGGTGCTAAATAATAGGGCTCTGGGACGGCCGGTAAACTCGGCCAGTTGCTCTTCCAGCTGCTGGTGCGCTGCGGAATGACCACTAATTAAATGGGACGCCCCGCTGCCTGTGCCATAGGCATCTGCACCAGCTTTAAGTGCAGCGGCAATAGCCGTATGGCCGGCCAGGCCAAGATAGTCATTGCTGCAGAAGTTAACCAGAGACTGGCCGTCTACCTGCAATTGGGCGCCACAGCCAGATGCCACATTGGTTCGCTGACGATATAAAAATTGCTCGCGGCGCCTATCCAGCTGAGCCTGAAGAATGGCATCCATAGTAGTCACCGGCAGCATTAACCTGCGCGGTAAAATAAATGATCGTTTTTATGCTCGTTGAGGGCACGGTGTAAATCATCTTCCTGCTGCTGGCTATCTTTGTCCGCCTGATATTCTTCCGGCACGATGCCCAGTCGCCCTAGCAACTGCATATCGCTATTGGCCTTGGGGTTGGGTGTGGTCAACAACTTGTCGCAGTAAAAAATGGAGTTTGCGCCGGCCATAAATGCCATGGCTTGCATCTGCTCATTCATATCTTCACGCCCTGCCGATAGCCGCACATAGGATTTGGGCATCATCAGTCGCGCCACGGCGATGGTGCGAATAAATTCAAAGGGGTCGAGATCGGCCTCATTGGCCATGGGCGTACCTGCGACTTTCACCAGCATATTGATCGGCACAGATTCTGGGTGCACTGGTAGGTTGGCCAGTTCCATTAATAGCCCGGCCCGGTCCTGTTGCTCTTCACCCATACCCACAATACCGCCGGCGCAAACTTTCATGCCAGAGTTGCGCACATTGGCCAATGTGTTGAGACGATCCTGATAGGTTCTGGTGGTGATTACCTCGCCATAAAATTCTTTCGAGGTATCGAGATTGTGGTTGTAATAATCCAGCCCCGCGTCCGCAAGTTTTGCTGACTGATCTTCGCTTAACATGCCCAGCGTCATGCAGGTTTCCATGCCCAGAGATTTCACCTCGCGGATCATCTGGGCCACAGCGGGAATATCGCGATCATGGGGCGAACGCCAGGCGGCACCCATGCAAAAGCGGCTTGAGCCGCTGGCTTTGGCGATTATGGCCGCTTCAATCACCTGCTCAATTTGCAGGAGTTTCTCTTTTTCTAACCCGGTGTCATAGCGAGCACTCTGTGGGCAGTATTTGCAGTCTTCTGGGCAGGCCCCAGTCTTGATCGACAACAATGTACTAAGCTGCACCTGATTGGGATTGAAGTGCTTCCGGTGCATAACCTGAGCATCAAATAGCAGATCATTAAATGGCTGGTTAAACAGGGCGAGAACTTGTTCACGAGTCCAATCGTGGCGAGGTAAAGATCCTTCTTGGGCTGACATGGCCAAACTCCGGGATATCAAGGGCTGAGGCGCAAATAATAGGGAGTGAGAAAGCGCTGTCAACTTTATTTTATTATTTAGGTTAACGGGCGGACTCAAGCGGAGATCAAGAGATATTTAATTTTTGTGCTCGGCTTAATGTAGAGGAGGGCTACAACCCCAAATGCCATTAAGGCCAATTAGCATAAAGGAATTTACCATGAGCAAACGACCAAGACCTATCCGCAGCGCCTTAAAAAATTCCGATGGCGAATATTACCCATGCACCGCAAATATCTTAACCGGCACACCATTTAAAGCAGAATTACCACTGGCGCGATCCACTAGCTTGTCGTCCGTCAGATCATTACAGCTGACACCCTCCTGCGCCGCCGCAATACTGAGACTGACCCCATTGCGTTTATGACCCCAACCATGGGGCAAGCTAACCACGCCAGGCATCACCTCGTCACTGGCCAGCACCTGCGTTTCCACAGCACCGACACGGGACTGGATGCGCACCTGAGACTTATCATCCAGACCATGATTGGCCAAATCCTCTGGATGCATCAATAGCTGCCAACGGGGCTTTCCCTTTACCAGCCGATGAGAGTTGTGCATCCAAGAGTTATTACTGCGAATATGGCGGCGGCCAATGAGTAGCATCTCATCCTTGCCTGTGACTTGCTCGGCAGCCGCCAAGCGAGCGATATCCTGCTCTATATAGTCTGCCATCAGGGTAATCTTGCCATCATCAGTGCAAAGCCTCTCTGCCAAACTGGGCTCTAATCGGCCTAGATCCAGACCGTGGGGATGCTGCTTTACAATGTCTAGCGTCAGCTCCAAATCATGGCCAGCGGCAGCGCTGTAGGGCCCGCGCTGGATACCAAAATCAATCAGCTGATCTGGCGATGGCAATGGTTTGGCCGGAATGCCTTTGTGGGCGGCAATGGCTAGGCCCAACTCATTAAAGATTTCCCAGTCGTGCTTGGTACCTTCCGCGGGCTCAAACACTGCTTCATTAAAGCGGGCGGTATTATGCACCGCCAGACGGTGAAAGGCTAGATCGTAATGATCATGTTCCAGGGCACTGGTGGGAGGCAAAATAATATCTGCATGCTGGGTCGTTTCATTGATATAAAAATCAATGGACACCATAAAGTCCAGACCATCTAACGCCTTATCCACCTGAATCCCATTGGGTGATGACAGCACCGGATTACCCGCAATGGAGACCAGTGCCCGTATTTGCCCTTCACCTTCGGTCAGCATTTCTTCGGCCATCACTGCGGCAGGCAACTCACCGGCAAACTCAGGCAAGCCGCTGACACGGCTATGAAATGCCGCAAAGTGGCCAGCTCCAGACTCGCCGGGCTTGATATAACCAAACGCCGGTGACGAGGCCATCATGCCACCGCGCACATCCAATGAGTTGGTCAGAATATTAATCATCTGAATCGCCCACTGACACAATGTGCCATAGACCTGCACTGACACACCCATACGACCATAACACGCAGCACCTTCTATACTGGCCATATCCGCTGCTAGCTGACGAATCTGCTCTGCAGCAACACCGGTTCTCTGCTCGGCCAACTCTGGGGTAAAGGGCGCACAGGCACTGCGCACCTCATCCAAACCCACCAATAGGTCGGTTAGATGACCGGTGGTAATCAGATTTTCGGCAAAGAGAGTGTTTAGCATGGCCATCAATAAGTAGGCGTCTGTACCCGGGCGAATAAACAGATGCTGGTCTGCGATCTCAGCTGTCTCTGTGCGCCTGGGATCAAACAACACAAAACGACCACCGCGGGCCTGAATAGCTTTGAGCCGCTTGGGGATATCCGGCGAAGTCATAATGCTGCCATTGGAGGCAAGCGGATTGCCGCCAATAATCAGCATATAGTTTGTATGGTCAATATCTGGCACTGGTATAAGGGACTGATGGCCATAGAGGCTAAGGGAGGTCAGATGATGGGGCAACTGATCGAGGCTGGTGGCCGAAAAATGGTTTTTGCTCTGCACAGCTTTGCGCAAGACACTGGCGTGAGTCATACTGCCATAGTTATGCACATTGGGGTTACCTGCATAGAAGGCCACAGCATCCTTACCATGCTGCGCCTGCACTGCTGTGAGGTTTTCCGCGACAGTTTGGTATGCTTCATTCCAGCTGATCTGAACCCAGTCGTCACCCTGCTTCTTAACGGGCAACCGCAGACGGTCTGGGTCCGTGTAGATATCTTCCATAGCCGTGCCCTTGGGGCAGATATAGCCGCGGCTTAGAGGGTCATTCTTGTCGCCTTTGATGGACAATACCTGAGCGTCCTGAGTTTTGATCTCAAGACCACAGATGGCTTCGCAAAGGTTACAGGCACGGTAATGGGTTTTTATGTCAGCGGGCATCTTCTACTCTCCGGTATTTAGTGCAGCTTTATAGTAACCGAAATAATGGAGAATTGGCGGGGAAAGTTGTATGAATGGAGGGAGGTTAAGCGCTAACCACCAGATTATCACGATGAATTAATTCATCGTCTTCACGGTACCCAAGAATCTCAGAAATAGACTCTGTGCTCTGACCTTTAATGCGCCCTGCTTCATCTGAATTGTAGTTCACCAATCCGCGCGCCACTTCAACGCCATTCCTATCCACACAGCTAACCACGTCACCGCGAGTAAAGGTTCCTTCAACTCCACTGACACCTACTGCCAGTAGGCTGCGACCTTGCTGAGTCAGTACTTTGACCGCCCCAGCATCCAGAATCAGCTTGCCTTTAACTTGCAACTGCCCCGCCAGCCACTGCTTGCGCGCAGCCAGAGGTTTCTGGGTTGCTGACAACAATGTGCCTATAGTTTCCCCTGCCGCAACCTGATGCAATATATTCGGATTGCGACCACCCACTATTAAGGTATTGCACCCAGAGCGAGCAGCCAACTTTGCGGCCTGTAATTTGGTCACCATGCCGCCGCGGCCCAATGTTCCAATGCTACCACCAGCAAGCGCATCCAATGAGGAGTCTGTGGCCATGGCTTGGGAGATCAACTTGGCTTCGGGGTTGGTATCTGGATTGGCTTCAAAAAGGCCATCTTTATCGGTGAGAATCACCAGCATATCCGCATCAATTAGATTGGCCACCAGCGCCGCCAGGCTGTCATTGTCTCCAAAGCGAATTTCATCTGTGACCACGGTGTCATTTTCATTGACGATGGGCACCACCCCTAGACCCATCAATGTTTGCAACACGCCACGGGCATTGAGGTACCGCTGGCGGCTAGCCATATCGTCGTGGTCGAGCAGAATTTGGGCTGTATGGTGGTCGAAACGCATAAAACTGCTTTCATAAGCCTGAATCAGGCCCATCTGGCCGACGGCCGCGGCGGCCTGCAGTTCATGAATACTATCGGGGCGGGTTTTCCAGTCAAGGCGCACTATGCCTTCGGCGATAGCACCAGACGAGACTAATACCACCTCTTTGCCCTCAGCCAGCAGTGCTGCGATCTGCTCGACCCAGCTATCTATAGCTTTACGGTCAAGGCCGGCACCATCATTAGTCAAAAGGGCGCTGCCAATTTTGATGACCCAGCGTTTGGCTTCCTTGGCTATATCTCTATTCATTTCTCTTGTTCCCGCTCGGGGCGGCTTATCCACCCAGAGCTGTTATTCCGCGTAAACAACCTCAACGTCATAATCATCATCGTCGCTGTCGTCTTCAATATCTTCTTCTTTGGCTTTTTTGCGCGCCTGTTTGCGTGCTTCAGCTAGCTCTTCAATACGATTGCGAGCTTCTGACTGCATTTCAGCGCGGCGCGCTTCGGATTGCTCTGCCAAGTCAGGATCAACCACCTCTTGCTGCCGCTGATCGTCAATATAATCCATAATTGCCGCACAGAGTTCTTTGGTGCCCTGAGACGCAAGACCGGACATTCTAAAAACCGGGCCCTGCCAATTCAGCTGTGCAACAACTTCATCGCAGCGGGCATCTACTTCATCATCTTGCAGCAAATCGACTTTATTCAGTATTAGCCAGCGATCACCAGCTGCCATAGTTGGGCTGAACTTTTCTAGCTCTTGCTCAATGACCTCCGCATTTTCACCGGCGGTGGAGCCGTCGTAGGGCATCATATCCACAAGGTGCAACAATAACCTTGAGCGGGTTAAATGCTTGAGAAAGCGAATACCCAAACCGGCACCTTCTGAAGCGCCTTCGATCAGTCCCGGAATATCGGCAACCACAAAACTTTTATCGCCACTCATGCCCACCACACCTAGATTGGGTACTAGCGTCGTAAATGGATAGTCTGCCACTTTAGGGCGCGCAGCGGATACTGAGCGTATAAATGTGGATTTTCCGGCATTGGGCAGGCCGAGCAAACCCACATCGGCCAGTACTTTCAGCTCTAACTTGAGCTCGCGCACCTCACCTTCTTTACCGGGAGATGTTTGACGCGGTGCCCTGTTGGTACTGGATTTATATCTGGTGTTACCCAAACCGTGGTAACCGCCTTGAGCGACCTTTAACTGCTGATCCAGCTCGGTGATATCCCCCAGCACTTCGCCAGTCTCTTCATCGATAACAGTGGTGCCCACGGGTACTTGTAGCACTAGGTCATCACCGCCGCGGCCAGTGCACTCAGCACTGCTACCTTGCTGGCCATTCTCAGCCTTAAAATTGCGCGTGTAGCGAAAGTCAATAAGGGTATTTAGCCCCTCGGTACCCACCAAAATAACACTGCCGCCATCACCCCCATCGCCGCCGTCAGGGCCGCCTTTGGGAATATATTTCTCGCGGCGAAAACTCAAACAGCCATTGCCGCCTTTGCCTGCGTGTACCTTGATTGATGCTTCGTCGACGAATTTCATAGCGCTAGTTTACAGTTGCCAATAGGGTTGTGTCACTGTGGGAAAAAGCTGGGGGGCTTCAGGGGGCGCATTATTACTAATGGGGGTAGCACAAGCAACCTTAACCGCAGGTTATTAAAGGTGTTGGCGTGGAAGCTGATCTATTGCAAAATGCGCGCCTGCTGCAGCATTAACAGTGTCTTGATGATGATCTAGCCATACCAATGCGCAGTATAGTCAGTACTGTTTTAATTGATTCAATACAACGGAGCGAGCTTTTGATGGTAGTTATTCGATGGGTCTTGGGACAAATTATTCTGCTGCTGGACTTTGTGACTTCACCAAAGCCGGTTGTGCGAGATGCCGCGGCGCAAAAAGCCATTGATGATGTGACCTCCAGCATGTCGATGTACCAGTTCAAAACCTGCCCTTTTTGCGTAAAAGTGAGACGGCAGCTTAAGCGTCACTCTCTTAATATAGCGCTTCGAGATGCTAAAAACGATGCTGAGCTAAAAGCCGAATTAGCCCGCGAAGGTGGCCGCCACAAGGTCCCGTGCCTGAGAATCGAGAAGCCTGACAACTCCGTAGAATGGCTTTATGAATCCAACGACATTATTGCTTACCTTAAGAATCAGTTTAATTTGGTCTAAACCAGCCTGGAAAAACTGAGGCCAGCCTGCAGTAAACAGTAGCTGCTAGCGCCACAAATATTACAGACGAAAAAAAAGCCCCATATGAGGCTTTTTCCTAGAAGGGCCCAGCTTAGGCTGAAACCACCTCTGCGTATTTGCGGTTCTGAGGTCCTTTCTGTACAAACTGCACAGTGCCAGTCTCAGTGGCAAACAATGTGTGATCTTTGCCTATACCTACGCCGTTGCCTGGGTGGAATTTGGTTCCACGCTGACGAACGATAATGCCGCCAGCATTGATTGACTGGCCGCCATAAACTTTAACGCCAAGGCGTTTGCTTTCTGAATCGCGACCGTTTCTAGTACTACCACCAGCTTTCTTGTGAGCCATTGCTATATCCTCTCTTAATTATCCGGCATTAATGCCAGTAATTTTAACTTCTGTGTACCACTGTCTGTGGCCCTGCTGGGTGCGCGAGTGCTTGCGACGACGGAATTTAATGATATTCACTTTGTCGCCACGGCCGTGAGATACAACCTCAGCAGTCACTTTGCCACCATCTACTAAAGGGGCACCAATCTTGACTTCGGCACCTTCGCCGACCATCAAGACTTCTTCAAAATCGATATTGTCACCAGTAGCTACATCCAACTTTTCCAGACGCAAGGTTTCACCCTCAACGACTCGATGCTGTTTACCGCCACTTTTGATCACTGCGTACATGTT
>ERZ1039804.1899-NODE-1899-length-11060-cov-4.595275_pt1 | contig 11060 bp, 11 predicted proteins | sample MGYA00383089_ERZ1039804 | MGnify/ENA primary metagenome ERZ1039804 (study PRJEB29581, sample SAMEA5548359) | metagenome | biome: marine; feature: coastal; material: water | depth 1 m | study: Short-term variability in the microbial, nano- and picoplankton...
ATAATATTATTGGCTTTTCTAAAACCATGGCCTTCGTTAGGGAAGGTGACATAGTCCACTTTGATGCCTTTTTCTGTTAGCAGCTCGACCATCATCTCGGCTTGATTGGGCGGCACCACTTTGTCCTCTAGTCCCTGTAAAAAAATCACAGGGCAGTTGAGTCCTTCCGCATGATGGATGGGTGAACGTTCAAGATAGATATCTCTGCGCTCTGGGTAGGGGCCGATTAAGCTATCCAGATAGCGTGATTCAAATTTATGAGTGTCGGTGGCCAGAGTTTCCAGATCTCCAATACCATAGAGGCTGGCACCGGCCTTAAATGTGTCGGTGAAGGTCAGTGCCGATAACACTGTATAGCCGCCAGCGCTGCCGCCGCGAATCAGGCAGCGCTCTGGGTCAATTTTCTGCTGCTCGGCAAGGTAGCGAATGGCGCTCTGAGTATCTTCAACATCCGCAATGCCCCAGTTGCCCGCCAAGGCTTGGCGATAGCTGCGGCCAAAGCCGGTGCTGCCGCGGTAGTTGATATCGACCACAGCAAAGCCTCTGTTGGTCCAGTACTGAATTTTTAAGTTCAGACCGCTGTCGGTGGCGCCGGTTGGACCGCCATGGCAGAGGGCTATCACCAGCGGCAATTCATTAGCCAGGCCTTGATAGTTGGCATTGGTCGGTGGGTAGAAAAAGGCATGAACTTGGGTGGCATCCTCTTGATAGCCGCTGGGGAAAAAGAGCGATTCTGGTTGAGCGATATCAGCCTCATCTAAGTCGAGGGTCGATGGGGCATAAACCGACTTTACCTGGCCACTGGGGTCCAGGCCAACAATCTGGTTGGCCAGTGCCGGGGCGCCAGCAACCATATACAGCCTGCCCTGATGACAGCAGGCGGCTTGCATACTGCTGTATTGGCTGGTGGCCTGAGTCAGCGAGGGGCTGGCAATATCGATAAAGCCGCTGTACCAAAACCCTTTTTCGGTCCACAGGCAGCCAATGGTGTTGGCGTCGACAAAGTCATAGGTGGACATTCCAAACTGCCAAAGGGGCGTGGCAAATTCGGCTTCTTTGCTGAGCACAATACCGCCATCGGCTTGATAGATATTCCACCAATTATTTTGGTCTGACACATAATAGAGTCTATTGTCTGGTGACCAGCGGGGCTCAAAAATGGCCTGGTCATTGGCGCCGCCAGCCACGAGCATTTGCTCTGCCAAGCCGTTGTCAGTTAAGTGGGCGCGCCACAGCTGGGTGCAATCCCAGGGCATATTGGGGTGATGCCATTCTATCCAGCAAAGCTCTTGCTGATCTGGGCTAATGCTGGGGTAGGCATAAAAGTCTGCGCCGCTGGCCAGTTTGCTGATATTGCCTGTGCCCAGTGCAATGGCGGCAATAAAGTTCTCTGGCTCTCGGTTCTCATGGTGTTGCTCACCTATGGCAATCAGGCGTTGATGAGCGGTATCAATCACTAGGTTGGCAAAGCGCGGGCCTTCTTCTGTGAGAGCGGTTGGGGATTGCTCACCGTACAAACTCAGCTGATAGATGCGCTGATCTGCAGCATTAACAAAGTACAGTGATTCCCTGTCTATCGTATAGGCCATGCCGCCATATTCATGGACTTTGCTGTAATGGCTGAAGGGACTGGGTAGCAGGTCGCGAATAATCCCTCTGCCATCGCGACACATAATCACGCTGCGGCCCGAATCCCAGGGTCTGCCTTCCACCCAGTAAAGGCTGTCGCCATGGGATTGCATAAAATTAAGGCTGGGGGCGGCTTGGGTAATAAGCTCCGCACTAATGGGGGAGGGCCAGGTGCCAAAGGCTTGTTTGGTTTTTTCAGTCACGGTTTAGCCGCCTGCCAGTTTTACTTGATGGCCGAGTTTTTCCAGCTCAGCTTTTAGCTTATCTCGGTGGTCGCCCTGAATCTCGATCACACCTTCTTTAACTGTACCGCCGGTAGAGCATTTTTGTTTAAGCTGCTTGGCCAGTGTTTTTAGCGCTGCCTCGCTGAGATCGATGCCAGAGATGGTGGTAACACCTTTGCCTTTGCGGCCACTGGTTTCTCGGCGAATGCGCACAATCCCGTCACCCTTATAGCTGTGACTGGGTGCTTGGTTGTCTTTAATGCGTCCGGTCTCGGTGGAATAAATCAGCCTTGATTCTTTGTTGGCCATTAACTGTTCTCTTGTGCAGTTTCTAAAAGCAATTTGCCAATATGCTGGCTGGATTCCATTAGGGCGTGGGCGTCGCTGGCTTTAGCCAAGGGGAACCGGCTGTGAATCACTGGTTTAAAAGTGCCCGCTGCGATAAGCGGCCAAACCTGTGATTCAACACCGGCGGCTATTCGAGCTTTGTTCTCCAATGGTTGGGCGCGCAGAGTGGAGCCCGTAAGCACCAGCTGCTTGAGCATCAGCGGCATAAGATCCACCTCGACTTTGGAGCCGCCTAAAAAGGCAATATTCACAATTCTGGCTTTGGGGGCGCAGGCGGCAAAGTTCTGTTGAACATAGTCACCACCCACCATATCCAGCACCACATTAACGCCGGGTCCGGTGAGTGCCTGGCAAACCTGTACAAAATCCTGTTCGCGATAATTGACTGCCTTAACAGCGCCTAGCTGTTTGCAGGTCGCACATTTTTCATCGCTGCCTGCGGTGGTGATAACATTGACACCCATGGCGCTGGCCATCTGAATAGCAGTGGTGCCAATCCCGCTGGAACCACCATGCACCAGAAGCCATTCTCCTGCTTTTAATTCGGCGCGCTCAAACAGGTTGTGCCAAACGGTAAAGCAGGTTTCTGGCAGGGCGGCGGCATCGGTGAGGGCGAGCCCGTCTGGAATTGGCAGACAGAGTGACGCCTCTGCCACCGCATATTCCGCATAACCACCACCAGTCAATAGGGCGCAGACCTGATCGCCAACTGTCCAGCGAGTAACGCCAGACCCAATGGCCACAATAGTGCCGGAGACTTCCAGTCCGGGGATATCTGTGACGCCCGGCGGCGGAGGGTAAAAGCCCATGCGCTGGAACACATCTGGGCGATTGATACCGGCAGCCACCACTTGAATCAGCACTTGGTTGTCCATAGGCTCGGGCATGGGTCGTGCGGTGGGTTGCAATACCTCGGGGGCGCCTGGCTGGGTGATTTCGATACTGACCTGAGTCATGGGGATTACTCTTGATTTAAAGTGAGAGTCTAGCTTTTTCTTTGATGCATCTACAGCCGCATTTCGGGTTATATCTTTTGGCTGGTGGCTCGTAACTTGGCCCATAACCGCCCATCAATCGCAGCCAGCCCCAAACCAATAATGGCCATACCTACAAAGTATCTGTTGTGCAGTTGTTCATCTAGCACTAACCAGCCTAAAAAAGTGGCGGTCACAGGTGCTAAAAAAGTCACCAACACCACATTGGTAGCACCGGCGGATTCGAGAATGCGGAAAAATAAAATATAGGCCAATGCGGTTGAGAACAAGGCTAGGCAAATAATTGAGAGCCACACCGAGGTGCTTGGCATCATCAGTTCATAGGGGCGTTCAATAAGCATCACCATGGGCATCAAAATAACAGCAGAGGCCGTGACTTGTCCTGCCGCTGAATTGAATGGGCTGACTCCCATGGTTTTGAAGCGCCGGCCAAAAACCGTGGCGCAGCCATAGGACAGGGCGGCGCCAATAATAGCCAGCTGGGCCAGAGTGCTTTTATCCATATTGACGCCGACATCCAACAGGGCCGATGGGCCGATTAAAACGGTCACGCCGATTAGTCCGGCAATCACGCCGATAATTTTTTGTGCTGTCATATGCTCGTCGGCTAAAAATACGCCGGCAATCAGCACGGTAAATAGCGGGGTTGTGGCATTAATGATTGACGCCAGTCCTGCGCCTATATGGGTCTGGCCCCAGACTATTAGCGAGAAGGGCAGTGCGTTGCTGATCAGCCCCATCACGAAAAAGGCTCGCCACAGGGCGAAGGATCTGGGCAGTTCATACCCGGCAAACAAAGCGATGGCCCACAATGTGATGGCAGCTAGGCTCACGCGCAATGTGACAATCGTGAGCGGTGGCAACTCTGTGACTGCTACGCCGATAAAGAAGAATGACCCGCCCCACAGAAATGACAGTAGCAACAACATTGCCCAGTCTTTGGTGCCCATACGTTGATTGATCAAATGGTTGCCCTTACAAAATGTTTAAGAGGTTCTGGTGGCGAGCACTTTGATACCCAGCAATAGCATTGCGCCTCCGGCTACTCGATCGATCCAGTGGCCAGCGCGATGGAATTTTTGGGTGACCGACGGTCTGGAGAGCAGCAGGGTTAAAAAGGCGAACCAAGCCAGTTGCAGAGTCATCATCCACAGGCCGTATATCAACAGATGTTGGGCCGGTGTGTTTTGTGACAAAACGATGGTAAACAGAGACACAAAATAGATGGGGGCTTTGGGGTTGAGGGCATTACACAGAAAGCCCATGCCAATGGTGGCCCATGCAGAACGCTTGGTGATGACGGGCACGTCTGGGTTCTGATTTTTGCTCGCAGTTGCTCTAAGACCAACCACGCCGAGGTAAATAAGGTAGCATCCGCCCAGTAGTTTGATAACCCATAGTGCCGATGAAGAGTTGGCGATAACCGCGGCCAGACCTAAGGATGAATAGACAATATGGACAGAGAGACCCAGTGCAATACCCAGGCTGGAAAGCAGCCCGGCACGTTTGCCGTTGGCTAACGTCTGCTGAGATACCAGCACAAAATCTGGCCCCGGCGATGCGGCAGCCAGAAGATGCACTGAGGTGATTAAAACTAGCCCCTGAATTAGATCCATTTCTGTTCTCGTTATGGGTTCGTAGCTGCATCATAGTCAATTGCACTATTACTGCATACAATAACCTTATTCGTTCATTGAAGGACAGGCAGATGGTTGCGGTATCTCTTCGGGAAAAAATCTACAGAGTGATTTTTGGCACTGATACCCCTGCGGGTCAGTACTTCGATATTGCCTTGATTTATCTTATTCTGCTCAGCGTTCTGGCGATTATTTTGGACTCGATCGACGCGGTTAATAGCCAGTATGGTTTGTGGCTTTTCCGTCTGGAGTGGTTGTTTACCATTCTGTTCTCGCTGGAATACTTGATGCGTATTTATTCGTCCCCCAAACCTATGCACTATGTCTTCAGTTTTTATGGTTTGGTGGATTTGCTTTCGGTGCTGCCTACTTATCTGGCGTTGTTTTTCCCCGGGGCAAACTACTGGCTGGTTATTCGTCTGTTGCGGGTACTGCGGATCTTCCGTGTACTCAAGTTGGTGCGCTATCTGTCTGAGGCCAATATTTTGCTGCGCTCAATGTATGCTTCGCGGCGCAAAATATTTGTGTTCTTTACCGCGGTTTTGGTGCTGAGTGTGATCTTTGGCAGTCTGATGTTCTTTGTTGAGGGGCCAGACAATGGCTTTACCAGTATTCCCCGCAGTATCTACTGGACCATTGTGACCATTACTACTGTTGGCTATGGCGACATTACACCGCAGACAGCAATGGGGCAGGTGATTGCTACCATGGCAATGTTAACCGGCTATTCTATTATCGCCATCCCCACGGGCATATTCACTGCAGAAATTGCCCGTGAGATGCATTCTGAAACCAGCAATCGCCGCTGCAATGTCTGTGAGCGCACCGGACATCATCCGGAAGCGGAGTTTTGCTATCACTGTGGGGTGACACTGCCCAACAGTGCTATTTAACCGCTGAGTTTATCGCTGCCCTGTAACTGAGGGCTTCTCGACACATGGCGCTGTTAGGTATTTCTGCTCCGGCCAAGTCGGCGATCGTTCTAGCGACTTTTAATACCCGATAAAAGCCCCTGGTTGACAGGGCGAAGCGATTTATCGCCTGGTCCATTAATGTTTGTTGCTGCGGATCTAATGGGCACAGCGCTTTTAATTCTTGGCTGCTCAGTTCAGCGTTGGCTTTACCCTGTCTCTGCTGCTGTCTCTGCTGTGCAGCACTGACTGGCTGTTGAATCATTGCGTTGCTCTCTCCTTGCGGTTGCTGGCGCTGTTCTAGCAATTGCTGATTTTCAATTCCGCTGACCTGTACCTGAAGGTCAATACGATCGAGCAGTGGTCCTGAGACTTTGCCGCGATATCTGGTGATCTGTTCGGGAGTGCAGATGCAGCGCTGGCTACCAAGATAGCCGCAGGGGCAGGGGTTCATGGCAGCGATAAGTTGGAATTTGGCTGGGTAGCTGGTTTGCGCTGCCACTCGCGAGATCATTATTTCGCCGCTCTCCAGGGGCTCGCGCAGCACTTCTAAAACGGAGCGTTTAAACTCGGCGAGTTCATCGAGAAACAAAATGCCGCAGTGGGCCAGAGATATTTCTCCTGGCCTTGGGGAGCTTCCCCCGCCCACCATAGCGACAGCTGAGGCTGTGTGATGGGGATTGCGAAAAGGGCGCTCCCAAAGTGTGTTTCGCATGCCTTTGCCGGCCACGGAGTAGAGAGAGGCCACTTGCAGTGCTTCTCGGTTTGAGAGCGGCGGCAATAGGCCGGGTAGGCGGCTGGCGAGCATGGTTTTGCCGGTTCCGGGTGGTCCATAAAAAAGCAGATGATGACGTCCAGCGGCAGCGATTTCTAGGGCACGTTTGGCCTGTTGTTGGCCAATGACTTCGTTGAGTTGGGGGCTTTGCTGTTGTCTGTCCTAGGCCTGTGGTCGCTGGGCGGTCAAGGTTTGGCGCTGGTGTAAATGGGCTGAGACTTCTAGCAGGTGTTTAGCAGGGAGTACGGTTAATGATTCGACCAATGCGGCTTCTGAGGCATTGCCAGTGCCTATAACCAACTGGTGATTGGCACTGGCGCAACCCAGCGCGGACGGGAGTACAGCTTCTACAGGTCGCAGGTCTCCAGAGAGGGCGAGTTCGCCAATAAATTCATAGTCACCGAGCTGATCTTTGGGTATTTGCCCTGAGGCCACCAGAATGCCAATAGCAATGGCTAGGTCAAAGCGGCTGCCTTCTTTGGGCAGTTCTGCCGGCGCCAAGTTGACGGTAATGCGCCTCGCGGGGAAATCAAAGTGAGCATTAATAATGGCGCTGCGCACTCGGTCTTTACTTTCTTTAACGGCAGCTTCTGGTAGCCCGACTATATGGAATGCGGGTAGGCCATTGGAGAGGTGAACTTCTACGGAGACTGAGGGGGCCAAAATACCCAGCTTGGCTCGAGTGTGCACTGTGGCCAGTGACATAGCGCGGTTCCTTGTGCTTGGGGCGGTCTCACCCTTGTCACGAAATGGCTACTACTCGTGCAAACTGCTGATGTGTGTGCCTTGAATTATTTGTCTGAGAGGGCGGCTTCCAGTTCTGCCAGCTGAAGCTCCAGGGCGTCAATTTTTTCTCTGGACCGTAAAAGCACGGCGCGCTGGGCATCAAATTCTTCGCGGCTGACCAGATCAAGTTTACTAAAAGTGTTCATCATGGCGCTGTGCAAATGCTGGCGAAGTTCGCCACTAATGGATTGAGCGTCGCTGGCAGTTTTGTCCAGCTGCTTAAGAAATTGTTGGTATAGGTCTTCGGGGTTCATGGGTTGGGCTCCGGCTAGGCCTTAGGCTTATTGGTCGTCTCTCTAATCAACTATTTTAGCAAATCTTTGCCTATCTAGCCTAGCTTGGGGTGTTGGGGAGAGGCGGTTTTAAGCTGCGGGTCACATTAGTCCAAGTTGGTGCGTCTAATTCAGACTGGCCTTTAAATAATGCACCAATCTGGTTCATCTGTCGCTGAAAAACCCGGAAATACGCTTTATTTCAGGGGTTTTAAATGTTGGCACGGTAAATGCAATCACCTTGATGATGATTTAACAAAGTCGCGAATAACGACTTAACTTTTTAACTTTACGTTTTGGGAGATACACCTATGAAAGCTTTAAAAACCGCAATTTTTGCTGCAACTATGATGACTGGCGCTACTGCAATGGCCGCTGAAGTTTCTGGCAACGTTGCCCTTGGTTCAGATTACTTTTTCCGTGGTATTGATCAGGCTGGTGGTGAAGCACTGTCTGGTGGTTTTGATGTAGCCTTTGATAATGGCTTCTATGTTGGTACTTGGGCTTCAAGCATCGACTTCAGTGGTGGTTTGGAGTTGGATTACTACGCTGGTTACGGTGGTTCTTTCTCTGAAGATGTTAGCTACGATATCGGTTACCTTTACTACGGCTATCCTCAGGGCCCAAGTTCAGAAGAATTTGAAGAAATTTACGGCAGTGTTTCTTTTGCTGACGCGACTGTAGGCTTTGCAATCTCTGACGACTACTACGCCTCTACTGGTTCGTCAACTTACCTGTATGTTGATTACGGTGTTGCCCTTAGCGACGCAATCAGCCTGGGTTTCCACTTCGGCACTATGTCTGCTGACGACGATGCTAACGAAGCTGACGATTACGCTATTTCTCTGAGCACTGAAGCTGCTGGTCTTGGTTTTGACCTGAGCTGGATCGACTCTTCAGAAAGCGGCGGCCTGTTCGCTGACAACGAATTTGTTCTGACTATTTCCAAGTCTCTGTAATTTCTTTCAACCTTTCTTGTGAATAAACCTGGGTGGTTTCGGCCACCCTTTGGAGATCAAATATGAAACTTGTCACTGCTATTGTAAAACCGTTCAAGCTCGATGAGGTGCGCGAAGCACTGGGCGATATGGGCGTTTCAGGGGTTACTGTCACCGAGGTAAAAGGGTTTGGCCGTCAGAAGGGCCACACTGAGTTGTACCGCGGTGCGGAATATGTGGTTGATTTTCTGCCTAAGGTGAAGCTGGAAATTGCTCTTTCGGACGAGATGGTTGATAGCGCGGTTGAAGCTATTGCCAAGGCTGCCCAAACCGGAAAGATCGGTGACGGCAAAATCTTTATTTCTAACCTTGAAGAAGTTATTCGAATCCGCACCGGTGAAACCGGCGTTGAAGCTGTTTAAAACTGGAGATCATAATGAACGATATTGTTGAAATTAAATACGCACTCGACACCTTCTACTTTTTGATGTCCGGTGTGCTGGTTATGTGGATGGCTGCTGGCTTTTCTATGCTTGAAGCTGGTTTGGTACGCTCTAAGAATACCACGGAAATTCTTACTAAAAACGTGGCGCTGTATGCTATTGCTTGCTGTATGTACATGCTAATGGGTTACTCAATTATGTATGGCGGCACTGAGAACCTGTTTATGCCTGACGCTTGGTTCGGTAACTCGATTGCCAACGCTACTACAGCAGAAGTTCTGGCTAGTGGCGGAGACACCTACTACTCTGGTGCCTCAGACTTTTTCTTCCAGGTGGTGTTTGTAGCTACGGCCATGTCTATTGTTTCTGGTGCTGTTGCTGAGCGTATGAAACTGTGGGCCTTCCTGTCTTTTGCGGTTGTGATGACTGGCTTTATTTACCCAATGCAAGGTGTTTGGTCTTGGGGCGGTGGTTTCTTGGGTGAGACTATTGGTTACTCGGACTACGCGGGTTCAGGTATTGTGCATCTCTGTGGTGCTACCGCTGCTCTGTCTGGTGTTCTGTTCTTGGGTCCACGTAAGGGCAAGTACAGCGCGGACGGTAAAGTCAATGCGATCCCCGGTGCCAATATGCCTCTGGCGGCCATTGGTATGTTCATTCTGTGGATGGGCTGGTTTGGCTTCAATGGTGGTTCTGAATTGGCCGTGTCTAGCGTTGAATCGTCTAACAATGTTGCTAGCGTATTTGTTAATACCAACGCTGCTGCTGCCGGTGGTCTTCTGGCTGCTCTGGTTCTGGCTCATGCCCTGTACGGCAAAGCTGATCTGACCATGGCTGTTAACGGCGCTCTGGCTGGTCTAGTCGCTATTACCGCTGATCCCTTGTCTGCAACCGGTGGTATGGCAACGTTTATTGGTGCCGTTGGTGGCGCGGTTGTGGTGTTGTCGGTCAAGTTCTTTGATTCGATTCAAATTGACGACCCTGTTGGCGCGATATCGGTACATGGTGTTGCTGGTCTTTGGGGTCTTTTGGCCGTAACCATCAACTCTGATGTTACCGTTTTGGCCCAGTTGACTGGTGCCGCTGTGATCTTTGGCTGGACTTTCGTTACTAGCAGTATCGTCTGGTACATTCTGAAGCTGGCTATGGGCATTCGAGTCAGCGAAGAGCAAGAGTACGAGGGTGTTGACGCATCTGAGTGCGGAATTGACGCTTACCCCGAGTTCGTCAGTTCTAAGTCTTAAAGCGTAGCTTTTCTGTCGCTTTAACCGGGGCACTTTTGCCCCGGTTTTTTACGTCTGCAGTTTGCCCTTTTTACTCGTCGCTTAGATGCAATTTCCCAAAGAAACAGGTATCTTTGTATTCAGCTACAATAAACAAAGTCCATAACTAAGATTGAGAACTATGAAACTGATCACTGCTGTTATTAAACCGTTTAAACTAGATGATGTTCGAGAAGCTTTAGCTGATATTGGTGTGCAGGGTATAACCGTTACTGAGGTTAAAGGCTTTGGCCGTCAAAAAGGCCACACTGAATTGTACCGTGGTGCTGAATACGTGGTGGATTTTTTGCCCAAGATCAAGCTGGAGATTGCTGTGGGTCAGGATATGGTCGATAGTATTGTCGAGGCAATTACTAAGTCGGCGGCTACAGGTAAAATCGGTGACGGCAAAATCTTTATCTCTTCCCTTGATGAAGTTATCCGGATCCGCACCGGCGAGACTGGCGAGGAAGCGGTGTAGTTTAGTACTCGGGCAGTCATACTGGCTGCCCAATTTCCTCTTCACAGCCATGCCTGTGGCGGAAGCTCCGCTAAATAGAACAATCCAAGCGTATGATCACTTTTTATAGGGACATTGTTGTGTCGATTAAAACCTTTCCTGTTAGTGTATTTGCCCATCTTTTTAAATCCGGCCTATTGGTCAGTCTTTTTGCTCTAACATTGCCAGTGACGGCAGAGGTGCCTGCGGGAGTGAGTGAGACCATTGTTGCGCAGTTAAAATCTGCCCGCGGCGATTTAAATTATCAGGTGATTGAGCAGGCACCGCTGGAAGGTTTTTATGAGGTGCAGATTGAGAATGGCCCTATGCTGTATGTGTCT
>ERZ1039804.1903-NODE-1903-length-11037-cov-6.944181_pt1 | contig 11037 bp, 10 predicted proteins | sample MGYA00383089_ERZ1039804 | MGnify/ENA primary metagenome ERZ1039804 (study PRJEB29581, sample SAMEA5548359) | metagenome | biome: marine; feature: coastal; material: water | depth 1 m | study: Short-term variability in the microbial, nano- and picoplankton...
TGCTGTTGCTCAAGTAGAAGCAGTTTTAACTAACGAATTAACTCAGTCTATTAACAACCACATTCTAAAGTCTATGAGAGCTTTAGCAGGAAATAACTTATTCGGTTTTGAAGCTGATGGTGTAACTGCAAAAGGAATGAACATCGGAATCACTGCTGAATCTGGTGAAACTAGAGGTGACTCACACAGAAGAATCTTAACTGCAATCTTAGCGGCTGGTAACTTAATCGCGCAAAGAGGTAGAAGAGGTGCTGGTAACTTCGCTGTAGTAGGTGGAAAAGTTGCATCTGCTTTACAAGGTGTTGCTGGTTTCGTAGCTTACCCAATGGCTCAAACAATTAACCAAGTTGCTGGTGCAATTTATCCTTTAGGATCAATCGCTGGTATCAACGTTTATACTGACCCATCAATCGCTTTCGATAATGTTGAAATCTTAATCGGTAGAAAAGGTGACGGTAACGGACCTGGATTAGTATTCATGCCTTACTTAATGGCTGAATCAGTACAAACTATCGTTGAAGGAACTATGGCTCCGAAAGTAGCTGTAAAATCTAGATACGCATTAGTTGAAGCTGGATTCCACCCAGAAACTCAATATGAGAAATTCTCATTAGTAGATTTCGCACTATAATTTATAGTCTAAATTTTATATTAAAGACCCTCTTAATTGAGGGTCTTTTTTTTTGCTCATTTTTAGGAAGATATATAATCTATCGGAATACTTATATAAAATTTAAAAATTAATATGAAAAAGATTAAATTAGATAAAAAGATTCAATTGCTAGAAGATTTTTCTGCAAGCGATCTTTCTAAACCATCACAATCAGTTACGCCAGCGGCCAAAACAAAACCAGCTTCTATTACTGTAGATAAAGTAATGGCTCAGCCAATTGATGCACCTGAAACTCCAATATCAAATGTAATATCAGGTGAAGAGGTACGAGCTGAAATAATTAAAGATGTTGATGCTATCTTAACTAACTTAGAAACACTCTCAAAGCAAATCACAGAAGCCGTATTATTAGAAGCAGATGAGTGGTTTGGAGATGAAACCTTATTTGAATCGGTAGAAGCTATTAACGAGGAAGATAGTTTTTTAACTAAAATGTTTGCAAAATTTGCAGCTGCTAAAGCCTACTCTACAAGAATGGGTCTATATTCAAACCTTAAAAAGAAAGAACGAGGAGCTGAAGTAACTAAAATAGAATTAGAAGGTCAGTTTGATGCAAAAAAAGATCAAATAGAAGCTCAAATAAAAGACAAGATTTATGCTAAGTTTAAAGCACAAATTGATAAGGTTAATCAAAAAGATATAACACCAGAAGCTAAAAAAGAGATTAAAGAAAAGATATACGCTAAGAGGGATGAATTAGAATCTACATCTAATAAGAAGATTGCAGAAAAAATTAAGACTAAAAAAGAAGCAGTTACTGCAAAGGCAACCCAAGCTATTAAAGCAGCGGAAGCAGAAACTAAAAAAATGATTGATGATAACCCAATTGATAATGAAAAATATACTAATCAATGGGAGACCTATAAATTAAGTGTTGATAATAGTCATGAACTTCTTTTAATAGACATGAAAGCTGAGGCAACTATGGATGCTGATGATAAAGACGAAAAACAAATCGAAAAAGATATTAAAACGGCTGACGAACAAAAGAAAAAACAAGAAGCCTTTGCTACAGAAAGAGCTAAGGAATTAGACATAAAGGCAAAGGAACTAAAAACTAAAGAAGCAAAAGAAGATGCTAAGCTTGATGCTAAGCAAAAAGCGGCTAAAGAGAAAATAGACAAATACTTAGCTGCACAGGCTAAATTTGATGCTGGTGAAATGGAGCAAGAAGAATTTGATAAAGTTGAAAAGATCAGCGCTAGTACTTTTAAAGATCGAGAACCAAGTATTTCTGATGAAGACTCTGAAAAACTATATGATAAACTTGTTAAAGACTCTAAAGGAAAGAAAGAAAATCCTAAACCTGATAAAGAAGAACTTGATACAGCCAACAAAGCTGTTAAAGATGCTAAAGCAGCATACAATGAAGTTGAAGATGGTGATGATGAAAAGGCTAAATTAAAAGCACAGATTAAAGTTTTACAGACTCGACAGAAGCTAGTAAAACTTAAAGGTGACGATGATTGGGAGGAAGTTTACCAAGGGTTTGGAGACGAAATTGGTGAGGTGATGAAGAAGGTACAAGCCTTAGGTGAATCAGTTAAATTACATGAATCATTAACAGTAGCTCAGAAATTTAAAGCATTAATGTAATATTAAAGAGAGCGTTTAGCGTTCTTTTTTGCAAGTTTAAGAAACTCCTCTCGTTCTGCGAGCAGGAGTTTTTTGCATTTCTTACGAAACTCAACCGAGGATTTAAGGATACGACTATCGATCATTGGTGCATCTAATACATCATAATACTCTGAGTGTATAAAGTTCTTAAGATCAAAGTTCATAAACTTAGCCTTAATAGGTTTAAGTGAAATAGCACAATACCATTCAACCGTATTATATGAACGTTCTAATCCCTTTTCAGATAGGGCAGTGTCGGTTCTCATATCCCAATAGATCTTAGTAGAAGTACTAGATCTGGGTCTTTGCATTCTTAAAACACACTCCATAAATTGGTCGTCATCAGACCATTTAGCAAGATTCCTATGAGTTATTAGAAACTTTCTTAAGAATCTCGGTAAGTACTTTAAGATGATGCCGTATCTATTCGCGGGCCATGGACCTCCAGTCTTTTCAATGCGTATACTCATATACTATATTTATCTATGAAACATTTTAGCCACTTGGCACTATAACAATTAAACATAATATTGTATGCAATCAATTAACCAGTTATTTACAGAGAAGTACAGACCATCTACATTAGAACAGCTAATCTTGCCAGATGCGGTAATGAATAAGTTTAAAGATGGACTAGTCCAGAATATGCTCTTAACGGGCTCACCAGGGACAGGTAAGACTTCTTGTGCAAAAGCCATAGTAAATCAGTTTAAACTTCCTTATTTGTACATCAACGCGTCCACAGACACATCTGTTGATGTGATTAGAACTAGAATTACTGATTTTTGTTCAACAGTATCTATAATGGATGAACCTGGTATGTTTAAGGTAGTAATATTAGATGAGATTGACGGTGTATCTGATCAATTCTTTAAAGCACTTCGTGCTACAATGGAGACCTTTGCATCTAATTCAAGATTTATTGCCACATGTAATTATATTAACAAATTACCAGATCCTATCCTATCTAGATTTGAAGTTATTAATTTTGACTTTGATAAAGAGGAAGAGAATGAGTTAACAAAGAAGTATATTCGCAGAGTATACGATATTTGTAAACAAGAGGAGATGACAATTGAGAAAGAAGCTCTAGTAGAATTTGTTAGGCGTAACTTCCCAGATCTAAGATCGACGCTTAACAAACTACAGGGGTATAAAACACAAGGAACAAATAATATTACAGTAGGTGATGTAAAACGATTCAACTCAGTCTATAAAGATGTATTTGAATTAGTATTTAATGAGACAGATCCTGCAAAGAATTACCAAATGTTAGTAAGTAATTACTCTAATAGAATAGATGATATATTACAAACATTAGGCGAAGAATTTATAGAATATATACAACAAGAACAATTGCAATCCGTTAAGCATATCCCACAGATCATTATTTCTGTAGCTAAACATCAAGCGCAAAGAGTTCATGTAATAGATCCCGTAATTACAATGCTAAGTTGTATATACGAGATACAAGGAATAATTAAAAGCTAAAATAAGTGTTAAATAATTTTTTTATGTCAATTATTTTTCGTATATTGTACATAGATATTTAAAGAAATAAAAGTATGAAAGTGGGAAAACACACACTCTTAATCGACGGTAACTATTTTGTATTCAGTCGCCTTTTCGTTTTACCAAAGCCAAAGCAAGGTAAATTATTAGATGATGATAAACAAAAAGCGCAATTTATGCGTAAACTGTCTATTGACTTCGCATCAGAAATGCGTAAATTAAAAATGTTTGTAGATGATGTAGTTCTTGCGGTAGACTCTAAGTCATGGCGTAAAGATCTATTTCCTAGTGCACAATATAAAGGTACTCGTAAACAAAACAGTAATGTTGATTGGACCGCAGTCTATGCAGTCTATGAAGAATTTCAAAAGATTGTAGCTAGTAAAGGTGTTACGGTACACCAGATACAAGGTGCAGAAGCAGATGATGTTATTTTTGGATGGTCAGCTGCTCTAAATGCTAGAGGTAAATCATGTATTGTATGGTCAGGTGATCGCGATCTAATTCAATTAGTTAACTATTCACAAACTAACGATGCACATACACTATGGTACTACAATACTAAAAAGACTCTTTATGCTTACGAAGGCTTCAGTAAAGATATGGAAACTTCAGCATCTAAAGATATGACAGAAGATGATATGTTATTCAATATGGGTGGACAGCACATGTTGCGTGATGATTATCAAAGAGATATTCTTGACTGGGTCAATGCTAATAAAATCAGTATTGTAGAAGTTGACTGTGATGAATTCATATTCAAGAAAATACTAACAGGTGATAAATCAGATAATATTGCATCAGTTGTAACATGGCAAAAAGAAATGAAGAATGGCAAGTTACGTAATTACGCTATTACTGATAAGACTGCAGAAAGTATTTGGAATCAATACATTAAAGAATACAAAGGCTTTACAATTGACTTCTTATTCTCATCAGAAGCTAAAGACATCTTATCAGATATTATTTACCGAGTAGTTGGACATAGTTCTTTAACTTTAATCAAGACTAATCTTACTCAAAACATTTCACTAATGTTATTGCATAATAAAACTATTCCAGATCCAATTCAAAAAGCTATTTATGCTGCAATAGAAAAGGATTGGGAAGGTGCAATTGAGTCTAGAGAGTCTATTATGGAAATGGATAAAATCCTAGAAGGAACTGATTGGCTAGAAGGCGCTAAGAAAAATAGCTTTGCACCCGATCCTTTTGCAGGTATGGATGTACCGGAAGAGTCTAAAGGTTCGCCAATGAAACTAGTAGGTAAGAAAACTAAGAAAGTAAAGAAAGATCCAACTAAAAAGTTATTCTAAAAATGACATTGACCGATTATATTCAAATAGAAGAAATATTAGCAGAAGCAAATGCACATGGTCTAAAACTAGAGGTTATAGATCTTGCTACTAAAATAGAAGCGCTTCATAATTTTTCAAAAGTGGATGCACATCAACAAGCATTTAACACACTAATTGGGTAAACTTTACCCTTTAAGAACATATAACTAACATGCTAGACGATACTAAACTGTTTGACTTTGTAAAGATTATGTTTACAAAGAAAGACCAATATAAGAAAATAAAACAACATACTAAAAGGCGACATCATTTTATGATAAACCGTTTCATGTCAATTAAATATCCTGCAAATGCACAGATGTTTAATATCAACGGCATAAATGGTGGTAATGTGGTAGAGTGCTGGTCAGTAGTTGCCTCTAGATTTCAATCTGTTCCACGGTGGTTTTATACTAAGACTAAAAAAGCTAAGAAAAATACGCCTGATAAATATAATCCAAGCGAAAGAGCTGTAGAGATTTATATGGATAAAAATGAAATCGGCAATAGAGAGTTTAACGAATTAAAAGTATTCGCTAAGGATTCTCTATACGCAGATTTAAAAAAAATTGAAGAACAGATAGAGGTGTATGCAACAGGCAAATGATATTTTTACAGAGATTATAGATATTACTTTATATAAGTATAATTCTATAGATTTAAAGTTATGGGGTATTATCAGTAGAGATACCAACTCCAGATCTATGACTTCTTCTAGTTTTTTAGTTGGCAAAGATCGTATGGAACAATATTTAAATAAAAAGTTTTCAAATGAGGTTAACAGATTTCGTACAGTAAGCGATGTTAATATTCATAAAGAAGCTACTTCAATTTATTTTATATGGCAGATCTTTCAATCAATGCCAAACCTATCATATATTAGAGTAAATCTTAATGCGAACTCTAGCTATAATAGAATTGTAAAAGTAGATCAGGTAAAAACTATTAAATATGATATTAAAACATTAAGAGGCTCTATGAGAATGTTCGATATGTTTAATGAACATCACGAACTTAAGTTGGCTAATTCTATTTTAATAAAAGCCGGTCTTTTTAAAGAATATGAAAAGTTTAAAATATTTAAATTAAGAGATTTTTTAAGCTCTTTAGATTTATTCCAGGCTGAAAATAATACAGTTGAAGTATTAGGAGTAACCAATACATTTATACAAGCTTTAGAGCATCATGAAGGAGATAATCCTGAAATGCTTTTAATCACTGATTGGGAGTCAGATATATAATAAAAAATAGAAGCCTAGCTTCTTTCATTAATGGCAGTAACAAATTTTACAGCAAGCGCAATCGGAGACTATTTCTTCGCTAAATTACAAGAACCTTACGTAGACGTAAAAAAGGTTTTAGGCTGGTCTATTCTGTATGGTGTTAATTCACCAACCAGTATTGGAACAGTACAATTAACTACAGGTTCTAAAACTGTTATTGGTACTGGCGTTGCATGGACTCTTATTCCTGGCGATCAGTTTATTGTAGGTTCTCAAACTTTTACAGTAGATACAATTATAGCAAATACTATTACTACAGTAGAAGATGCTACATTTACAGCTGATGCAGCAAGATGGTATGAATTTCCAGATGCTGATAATAACTTTACATTTGAATATAGATGGTCACAAAATCCAGTAGAAAGTGATGGTGGTGAAATGTCTCCATTAAAGCCTTTAGGTGTTGCTATTACTAATTTAGAATTTGATGCAACAAAACCGTTGTGGATAGATGTTAAAGCTGAAGTAAATAGACTATCTTTATTACATACACTTAGCCTTTTATCAATTACATTTGAATTAGAAACAGAAGCAGGAACTATTCAATCATGCCCTCAATTATGTACAGATTGCGACGATCCTTATGTTGCAGGATGTACTAATATTGTAATTGATTGTTCAGACCCAATATATGACCCATATAATTTAAGTAGGCCAACTGCAATTTATTCTGAAATAAGTGAATTGGCTTCAGAAATGTGGGGACATAATACAAAGTATTTTAGAGTAGAACCTGATAAGAGATCTAAAGATGTCGTATTAATGGAGTACTCTTTATTCAATGTAAAAGATATGTCCGAGCTTAAAATTATCGTACCGGATAATGCAATGCCAACTAGAGAGTTTACATACGATATTTTTGGTATGGGCTTTGAAGATTTTGAAATTCATATCACAAAGGGTCAAATGGAAAAAGCATTCGGTGCTAATATTGCTCCAAGACCAAGAGACTATATGTACATTCCAATAATGAATAGAATGTACGAAGTAAGTTCAGTTAGTTTTGCTGATGAATTTAACCAGTCTATGACTTACTGGAGAGTAATGTTGAAGAAGTACGAAGAGAGAACTTCTACAATAGTAGGAGACGACGCAGCTGGAGTTGCAATAGATCAAACATTAGACGATCTTTATACTGGAGTTGAAGAAGTATTCGGAGAAGAGATTCAAGATGAGTACAGACAATCAACTAAACCAGAGCAGTATCAAACAATGTTCTCAGAAGTTGGTGATGGTATTAGAGAAAGAATTCATAATTCATTAGTTATTAATGATAAATCTTTAAGAAATAAATGGACTATTATTAGTAAAAATAGTTATGATTTAGAATCTGTAAAAGATTTAGGTATTGAGTGTTTAGTCTATAAGAAATTTTCGCAACTAGCTGCAGAAGATAATCTTGCATTCTCTACATGGTTTAAACCTAATTTTACTTCTGCGGCTGCAGAACAAACTCTATTCGATGGAAGAATGGGAACTAAGGGGCTTAAATTAACTGTAAATAAAACACATATTAAGGCATACATAAATGATCTTACATTAACATACCCATTTGCTGCACAGCCAATAAATGGAGAATGGTATGGTCTTATCTATAACCTTAATAATGCATATTTAAATACATCTGCTAATGTATATCAATTAAATCCTAAAAGCAATACATTAACTGCAATGTCAGTTTCAGATACGTTAATTAATGTAATGGACCAGAATTTTGAATTAAGTACTAGTCAGGGTTGGGTAACATCACAGAAATGGTCTTTAATGCCAGGTAAATTAGCAATGACCAATATTAGATTATATACTAAAATTATTGGTAAAGATCAGCATAATAATATGCTACAACAATATATTGTTAGAGATAATAGACTAACTCATATTATCGATAATGCAATCCCTTCGATACAATTAAGAAAGTATAACCAAAACAGGTAACAAAAATTGACTAAATTTGTTACAAGTATTATCTAGATATATATTATATAATATCATATTATGAGTGAAAAGAAAAAGACAATAGCTGAACAAGCAGATCAAATAAGACAGGAGTTAGATGATTTAATTGGAGATAGTCCACTTGATGTTGAAAACGATCCTAAGGATTTGCCAATTCAAGCTAAACCTACTGCATTAGCACCTCAGGTTAATTATACTGAATTAAAATCCGGAGCAACTAAGAAGGCACAGAAGACTATTACGTCCCTTATGAAATTTTATCTCGATGCAGATATTATTGAAAAGGATGAATATATCGCTGCTAAAAAACAGATGGATGAGATGACAATGGCATCTTTAATTTATCAATTACAGGCAGGTGAAAAGGCTCTTACTACTCTACTAGAAACAATTGACTCTGGTGAATTAGCACCTAGAATGTTTGAGGTATTAGCAACTCTACAAAAGTCAATGTTAGATATTATTAAATCTCAGACCATGTACTTAATGGCTGCAGAAGAAGGCACAAAAAGAATTGCTAGAGATATTGAGATATATCAGCAAAGAGCAAATCAATCAGAAATTGAAGGCGCTGGTGGAGACGTGGGTAATAAGAATATCCAAAGAGGTACAAAAGACCTGATGGCTGCAATTCAAGCAGGTATTCACGGAGCGTCAGAAGATGATATTGAAGACGTAGAACCAACAGAAGAATAATATGTCAGACGGAATAGGAGATAATAAATGGATCCCAAAAGAAGAAGGAGTTAATGCTTCTGCTGATAGGATTGTATGGTCGACCCGACAGATCGATGATCTGTTAGTGGCAATGGACCAGGGTTATCGTCCTAAGATTAAGTTACCATTCTACGAGGGTAGACAATTTCTAAAGAAGGGTAATATTGTATTTGAATATACTGATGAGGAAATTAGTGAGTTGGCCAGATGTGCCAAGGACATTGTCTATTTTGCAGAGAAATATGCAGTAGTAATGACCGATGAAGGTATTCAACAAGTAAAGCTGAGAGATTATCAGAAGACCATGTTGAGGAATTTCCAGAATGATAGATTTAATATTGTTCTTGCTGCTCGACAAATGGGTAAAACAGTAACTGCCTCTATTTTTAATGCATGGTATGTTACTTTTAATATGGATAAGAATACTCTGCTACTTGCAAATAAATCTGATTCAACAAAAGAAATTATTGATAAAGCCAAAACAGTAATCGAGAACTTACCGTTCTTTATGAAACCTGGTATTATTAAATATGATGTCATGAATGTGAGATGTGATAATGGTTGTCGACTAATAGGACAGTCTACCACAGCAAAATCTGGTATTGGTTTTACAATCCATAACTTATACCTAGATGAGTTTGCCCACGTCCATCCATCGATTGCCGACTCTTTCTATGAGAATGTATATCCTACATTATCCTCATCGAAAGTCTCAAGAATAACAATTACATCTACACCAAACGGATTTAATAAGTTCTATCAAATCTATGCTGCGGCAGATCGTAATGATAATGAATACTTAGCAACAAGAATAGATTGGTGGCAACACCCTGATAGAGATGAGGCTTGGTATGAAAGAGAATTAGCGAACCTAGGTTCAATTGAAGCATTTAATAAACAATACGGAAATGAGTTCGTCAGCTCATCTAACTTATTATTAGACCCAGTCGATATGAAGAAGATGAGAAAGAGAATGAAGCCCTATGTTTATCATGACTTTGATGAATTTGACTATATTAGTATTGATACAAAAGGTTTCTTAGAATGGGATCCTAACTTTGATATTGATACTTGTAAAGATACTGAAAACTTTTGGTTGTTCTCAGTGGATATTGCAGAAGGTAATGGTGGTGATTCCTCCGTTATTAATATTTTTAAAGTTGCTCCAATGAGCACGGAAGAAATTAAGAACGTTATTAATCCTGGTGCGATGTACGACTTTTTTAAATTTGAACAAGTTGCTAGGTTTAAATCTAATGAACATGTCATCGAAGATTTTGCAAAGGTACTTTATACTTTAGCCGTAGACGTCTTTAACTCTGAAAACGTAAAAATGATTGTAGAGTATAATACTTATGGTACAGTTTTATTCCAGTATCTAAGAAGTATATTTCCACAAAGAAATGATTTTGACGATGAAATGATAGTAAAATTTAGACATAGGCACGATGCAAAGACAATAAAACCAGGAATAAAATTAAAATCTGACAATAAAGCTATCTTTTGTCAGAACTTTGCAAAATTGTATAAGATAAATAGAATAGATTTAACTGATGAAGTTACAGTGACTGAGGCATCCTTATTTGGTACTTTACCAAACGGTAGTTACGGCGCTCAAATGGGGAACGATGATGTTATTATGACATGTATTACTGCGACTGAATTTTTTAATACAACGGATTATGCAGATTTCATTGAGGAGATCTTAGATTTCATAGATCCTGCGGTTCATGACGAGATGGAAAGCATCTTATATAGGGACAGTGACCAGCAAGGAGATTTACAATATGATATTTATGACCTACTTAAATAAATTTGCAAAAAGACAAGGATATATAATAAAAGAATTAAAAAATAACAACTAAAAGATTATGGCATTAAGTCCTCAATTACTACAGTTCAAAAGCTCAGGCGTATATCGCTTAGAGTTTGACAAATCACA
>ERZ1039804.1907-NODE-1907-length-11033-cov-7.811168_pt1 | contig 11033 bp, 14 predicted proteins | sample MGYA00383089_ERZ1039804 | MGnify/ENA primary metagenome ERZ1039804 (study PRJEB29581, sample SAMEA5548359) | metagenome | biome: marine; feature: coastal; material: water | depth 1 m | study: Short-term variability in the microbial, nano- and picoplankton...
TCAGGGAGTTTAGTCTCTGTACCCATAAGGTCAGTGTTTTCATCTAGGAACTGAAAAGGGTTTTCTTTTTGGGGTTCAGGAACCTTATCTGCCTGTCTTTTCTCTTCAAGATCTTTAGCTCTCTGCATTCTAGGACTAGGAGCTACGTTTGAAGTAGGTTGTGCATCCTCTTCCTCTTCTCCGACGACAGTAGTCCCCTCAAAAGGTGCAAGCCCTTTAGGTTCTTCTTTCTCTACAATTGACGTACTCTCAAAAGGGACTAGACCAGCCATTATTTGCTACCCCCAGAACCCAGATTTCCGTTGATAGTAGTCCCTAAGAATGACTCAAACAGAGGGTTCTCTTTGACAAATGCCTCATCTACAAAGATATCTTCTCCGTTTTTATACATCTCAATTTTATCGGAGACACTCAGTATTTTCGGCTGTTCCTCAGACTCAATAGCCTTTTGGCCGTAGCTTGAATTCATTTGGATTTTTTCTACTCTATCTAATGAGCTTTGTAGCATTTGAGATACAGCAGGGTTAGCTTGTGCTAGAACCAAATCATTTGGGTTTTTCCACCAAGCTTTACCTGTTGCCGCAGTAACATACTTCATTCCCGGGGCCTCTCCAAAAGCTTCGGCTTTTCTAACCGCTGAACTATAAGACTCGGCAACTAGTTGTTCGATGTTAGCCCTTACGACTTCTAGTTTGTTAGAGTTGAATATCGATGCGTAGTAGTTATCGTAATCTTTGTTAGACAATGCCTGTCCGCTGTTGCCTTGTGATTTTGCAATGGCGAAAGTTAATCTAACTTCTTGAGCCAAGACGGCGGCCACAGTATCGGTGTAGTTTCCTAACCTGACGTTTTCGTTAATCCCATTAAGCATTAATTCCTTGCTTATTTTCTCCTCTGAACCACCGTCAGGGTCGATAATTTTTGCTATATCTTTCAGTGCTTTAAACTCTTGCAGTAGAGAGTCTACAGCTTTAGCACTTTTACCTACCCGCGTCCTTGCGTATTCATTAGTCTCAAAATAACCCAGATAAGTAGTACTAGTATCCAGAAGATCTCCAACACCAGTAAGCGTACTTCTAATTTGAAGACTTTCCTTGGTATTCATAGAAGGAACATCTGTCATATTATCTGGACTTATCAGGAATAGGTTTTGCAATATAGATAACGGCACTTCTTCTTTAACTTCAGGGTTATCGACAGACGCCATGAATAGTTTGCCATCCCGTAGCTCTCCCATACCCCGATAGGCGGGTTCCCCTGACTCTGGGGTTGTCCCGAACACAGCCATCATCTTAGGTCTACCACTTTCAGTTTGAGAGTCTAACTGCTCCTCAAGACTATCCAGTTGGGATATAACATTAGGGCTATCTTTGTGTAATTCTCTTAGGCCGGGTATCTGATTAAGATCGGTTACTTCAGCAGGATTGAAGCTAACCATTTTGTTAGTTATATCTGTTAACTCAACAGTTGCCAAATAGGCGCCTTGAACCAGAGCACCGATTGTAGCTACATCATTGGTTTTAAGGGCTTCTTTGCCCTCTTTACTATTTAAAGCCATATCAAGGAAGCTTTGCGTTGGGTCGTCTACATCAAACTCTGACTTTGAACCGTCTGCGCTTGTAGATTTAGCTGTATCATTCCTTGCCTGTCGTACCAGCCGAAACATTTCCGCTGTGTCATTGTTTGACTGTGCATCTTTAAACTCCTGAGAATTAAAGACAATATTAGCAACACCTTGATCCAAACTAACGCTATCTGATTTTGTAACGCCCGGTACGAATGTATAGTTCGACTTGCGTTCAGGTGCTTGGTAACCAGAAATAACTTGATCGAAGTACTCTGTGTCTTCTCCCACATACTCCTGAATTTCAGTTTTATACTGGTCGAAAGGATTATCGCTCTCAGGCTTTTTGTCTTTCCCGAAAACATTACCTACTTTGTCACCAATCTTCTCAAAGAAGTTAGGTTTATCTTCTGGTGTAGTAGCCTCAGCACCAATTTCAGGTACTTCAAAGAGATCGTTAGATTGGTCTTCTACAGTAGGTAATACAGGGTCTTCGCCCATAACAGGGGGTTTGATAGCTTCAAACTTAGCTCCTACGGCACGTACATCCTTAATGATGGCGTCTACACTGCGCCCACCTTTAAGCATATTAAATACTGTAGTGGTTGCATCTTTAGGTACACTTGTTTCAGAAGCTACAAGAGACTCTGCCTGTGACCACAAAGCTTCATCTTTCTGTTTAGCAGAATCATATGTCGATTTCTGATCGAGCCAAGTCTGGGCACCGATACGAATTTTGTCTTGCTCTGTTTTTTGTTCAGCTTGCTTTCTTGCCGTATATATCGGTACAAAAGCGTCTGCGAAACCTTGTGCAAATGCGGCACCTTTACTCATCTTCTTCTAACTCCTCTTCAACATCATATCCCAACATACCTGACTGCTCCTCTTCAGAAACAGCAGACATAAGTCCTTCACCTTCATCAGGCATCTCTTCCATATCCGGGGAGTCTTCTTCCTCCACCTCTGGAGTAGGGGATTTAAGTTCTTGGGCTTTTTTGAATGCCACAGAAGTAACGTAGTTATCTTCTTTATCTATACCTAAGTCGTATTCTATGCCGTAAGACTTGGCCATTATCTCAAGCATACGAGCAACAGGCCCAGCAAGAAGAATTGCAAAGTCGGGAGTAAACTTACCGCGACCAACTCCGAGGGTGACTACGATATCTGTAATAGTAGTGATGCTTACACCAGTTTCTATTAGGCTCATATAACGAGCACCCGCTGACGTATCTGTCAGGCGGTTCATTATATATTCTAACCCTTCATCAAGATTAGTAATATCTGGCGGACGATGCCAAGGCCAGTTACGAGTGTCGCTGGTAAAGTTTGCCCCGGGTATGGGGCCTGAAGGTATACCGGGTTTATCCAAGCTCATCTTCTTCTACCTCCTGTTCTTCATCGTCCTTTTTCTTCTTCTTGGATTTTTTCTTTGGGTCAGATTCAAGAAGCTCTTCTTCCAGCTCTTCGAAATATTCCCTAGTATAGGTGCTCTCACCTTCTTGGGTTCCTAAAAGTTCTTCGGGGTCTCTGCCCGCGTAGTATTTTCTTACCGCTATTACGATAGCTTCTTCAAATGTCATGCTAACACCTTCGTGTAATCAACTTCTAAATACCCAGACTCGCTTGCACGGACTGCGTCAGGCATTACCTTTCTAACCTCTTGAGCTAGAACACCGTAATTGAGCGCGTCACCAAAGCCTTTCTCGATGGCTTCTTCTGTCCAATCCCAAACATACAAATTGAGGCCGTTATCTAGTTTGTCATACTGTTTAATGTTTGTTTTCAGGCGTACGTCTGATTTTACCGCCGCCGCCGCGCCGATCATACTACCAATAGCACCCCATTTAGCCGCTTTAGCCGCCGCTCTAGCTTCTTCTCTACGCATATCCATTTCCATCTTAGCAAGCTCTAATTTTAAGCCTCGCTCCTCCTCGCTCTCACCCTCTTTCCATGTATAATCCAACAAAGAATCTGTACGATCCCATAGCTGGTTAAGGCTTTCGGTAGTGAGGTCTAAGATGTTTTTAACGTCAGTAGCCGCCGCTTGAAATTCCATCTCGGTATTGTTTAGAGTAACATTCTGACGCCATTTAGCGGCGTCCGCGTCTATGTTATATTGCATATCCAAGTAAAATTGCTCTCGGGCATTTTCCATAGTAGCGTTAAACTGGCTGGTGTCATTGACTTCACCAGAGTTAAACATCTCAATCTGATTACGCTGTCCTGTATTATACATATCAATACTGGCACCCAGATTGTCGTAGAACTGGTTCATGTTGTTTGTTGATTCAGCACCAAAACGACGAGCAACATTTTTCTGATTGGCGTCTTCCATAATGGCATCAACCTTCGCCTGAGTATTAATAACCTCAGCCTGTTGTTCGTTTTGTAGGTTAGCCATATCATACGTCATAAATGATTTAGCATTATTAACGGCTACCGCAGTACGGGTATCTAGGTCTGCTATTTCCATCTTAGACAAGACGTTTGCCTTGTTGATGGTCATCTCTTGTTTGTTATCTAAATTCTTAATGGTGAGAGTCTGGTAAAATTCACTCTCTGCCTTTGCAATAGGTAGGGTGGCCTCGATCAGTGCCTGTGCCATAGCGGCAGTAGCGGCTGTGCCTGTCACACCACCGAAAGCTACTGTTCTACCCACGTTACGGGCTACGCCAGCGGCCCAAGTAGGTATCTTAGGCTCACCTGTTACAGGGTTGGTAAACTCTGCTGTTAGTAGATCCAACTGACCTGTAAGAGTTGCTTTAGCATCTGTGTAGTTACCTTCACCCAAGCTCTGGGCAAGTAGCTTACCTGACACAGTAGAAGTATCGATTACATTACTGATATTTTGGTGGGCAAAACTATTAAGTGCGGCACCTGTTTCGTTAATGGAACCGTCTTCATTAATACCAGTAGCTAGGCCCTGCTTATCAAGTTTCAGCTTATCACCATCCACAATAGCGTCTGGATTAGCATCCATAGTCGCGGCTGTTGCTAGATTAGCGTTTACTGATTCTGCCGTTGTAGCGGCTTCATAGGTACTTGCATTTCGGGGCTTAACTACTCCTGCCGCCGTATCCACAGCCGCTTTGTCGGTGCCGATATTAAGTTTGTCGGCGTCCATGTTGTAGTCACTACCCGATAAAGTAGTACCCTCTGTATTAGCGTCTATGGTAGGAGTTCTATCAGAAAGATTACCGCCCTTATTGTCTATAGTAGCAGAGGGATCATTGTATATATCTTCTGTTAATTGGGTGACGTTAGTTTTTCCTACATAATCATCTTCAGTATACGTAAGAGAACGGGGGTCATTAACACTACCAGACGAGTCTCCAGCACCGGGGGCGGAACCTCCACCGGGCAGTGCACTAGGGTCACCTACAACACCTGACGCAGATCTAGAACTAGCGTTAGCTCCACCACCTGATTGTACTTTATCGATTCTAGCATCGTATTCAGCATTACCAGACTTTCCGGACACATTATTGGTAACGCTTTTACTGCCGCCCAGAATACTCCCAAGAGCTACTGCCGCACCTAAACCCATGTTATGAATCTCCTAGTGTGCCTGATTTCTCTTCACAGGCTCTTATTTTATCCCGTAGGACTATATAGTTAGAAATGGCTTGATCTATGGCCTTACTATCTTGCGGTAAGGCATCCAGCTCGTCTGCTAGACGATGGTTAAAATCCATTGAGTATTGCTTGATGGAAGGACAGTAAACTTCTACCTCAGTCTTATAGACCGTGTTCGCGCAAGCGGTCAGTAATGTCATCCCTAGTAGTAGGCTTAGTGCTTTCAATTTCACTGTTAGTTTTCTCCATCTCTTTATAAAATTCGGCACGATCTTCCATAGCTTCAGCAGACGCTTTAATCTGCTTAACCTCTTCGATCTTAGCTCCGTCTCTTCGTCCTAAGATGTAAAGAATTGGTACGAGAGCGGCTAATATGCCGATTGCAATAACTTTAACTTTGCTAAAAATACCGAACATTATTTCTTCTTCCTTTTAACGTAACCACCTTTAGCCATCTTCCCGGCTTTGAGGTCACCATAGGTCTTTGCACTAATAGTACTTTTACCTTTAGTTCGGCTTGTGCCCGCTTTCTTACGAGCATTAATGTTTTTAAGTAGGCTCATTATCTTATACCTTCTTTGTTATCTTTGACTCTTGAATACGCAACTAAAGCTACACCCGCTAAAGACGCGACTAAAAATATGTATTTGATAGACTCAGAATAACCGATTAACGGTTGTAGTTGAGAAGCAAGCTCCGCCATCATTCCTGCACCACCAGCCACGCCAGCACCCGCTAAAGTCTTAGACTTCTTCAAAGGTTTCTGTGCGCTTTGCTCAGGTTTCTGAACCATAAGATCACCACCCTCATCAGGTAGTAATGACCCCATAGAAAACAGTGCGGCCTCTGCTGTTCTGCGCTTAGTTAAACCAGCAAGAGTAGTTAAAGAGCCATCTACGCGGGCTTTATTCCAACGCAAGATTTGTTCAGGAACCTCATCATAAAGGCCCTGATTTAGCTTTTTAAGGAGTGTAGAGTTCTGGAAGGGCTTACCCCCACCAATATTAAACACGAATGAAGCTAGGGCATCATACTGCTCTTGGCTTAATGGTACGTGTACGTGACGTTTAAGTGCGGCCCCAGCGTCATTAAGGTCGTCTTGTAGTAAGCTTTCACATTCTTCTACGGAAGCCAACATACCAGACTTAACGCCCTTGCAGTGCCCATAACCAATAGTCCATTTACCCGCAGGGCAACGATAGGCACGTACAATGCCGTCTTCTTTTACTTTATGTAGTCCTTCAAATCTTTTAACTAGGCCTATGCCTTTTTGCGAAACAGTTGTTGGGTTCATCTAAATGTCCAAAATAAAAATGAGACAGCCGCAGACGAGGCTATCCAAAATAAACGCTCTGCAAAGCGTAGTGTTTGTCCATCTGTTGTTATTCTTATGGACATTTCGTCTACTTTATCCTCCAACTCGGTCTGCTTTTGTTCGTACTTATCTATACGATTAAAAAGCGTAACCATGCGCTCTTCCATACGGGCTAGAGCGACTACTGCATCTGATAATCTATCTAATTTTGACTCTATACGACTGAGACGTTGATTCTCTGACATAGTAGGTACTCCTTACGCTACTGTTTGTGCGTATGGAGACGCTAACCCACTATAAGCTGGCTGAGAGGAAGCTCCTGCTGTAGGACTCATGCCGCCCATACTCGCATTAGATCCTTGTACAATACGTCGGTTGTCTACCGCATTCATAATTCGATCAATGCTTAGAGCTTGGCTATCAAGCATCCGACCGTTCATTTGGCTATAAGTGTCTAGGAGTAGGTTACCACTCTCATCAATAGACCGCTTTAGTATATTTCCGTTCTGGTCGATGGAGTTCTGTATTAGAGAACCGTTCTGGTCGAATGATTGGCTCAAAGCCGACATACGATTGACAAGACCTCTGTCCATTGTAGATAAATCACCTTGTAGAAGAGCTTTAGTTTGATCTAAGCGTGTTAAGAACTCTTGTTGCCCTTGTCGCTCTTGGGTGCTCATCTCATCAAAACGAGTAGCAAAACCTTCGCCCACGGCATTGATCGACTCTTGGTTGGCCGATTGAGCATCTGCCATCATTTGGTTTATGTCGAGTGTCTGCTCGCCGATACGTTGTCCGGCGGCATCAAATTCTGCTAGGAATAATTGTCCTTGATCGTCTAATGCCCGTGTAATCGTATTTCCATTTTCATTAACTGTCTGAGTAATAAGTTTACCCTGCCCATCGAACGAGTCAGTTAGGCTTGTGTAGTTTGCCCGTACCTCAGCACTCATTTCAACATTTTCAGACTGTAAGGTATCTCTTACACTATTTAGCGTACCAACAAACTCAGCCTTAGCCGCCTGACCCTCAGCACTTGTGTCATTAAACCCTTGGGCTATGTTACTAGCTACTGAAGCAAAGCTAGTCTGGGTATTACTGGCATTAGTTTGAATATCGCTTGAAACATTAGACAAGGAAGATGCAATGTCGCCAAAATTACTTGAGCTGATATTAGCCGCATCAGCAACACTAGAAGTGACTGCCGCCGCTTGATTATTAACATTTCTGTTGATGTCAGACATACCGTCTGCTGTAGCTTGGGCAGAACTTGCAACATTCTGATTAGTAGCATCAAAACCGCCGACCATAGTACTAGCTAAATCATTACGAGTTTGGTTTGCTAGATTAGTGTAGTCGTCGTAGTCTGTTCTGAACTCATCAAAAGAAGACTGCATTGCGCCCTGACCTTCTTGGATTGAGGTCTGGCCAGCAGATAGATCTGCATAGTATTGGGCCGCATTTCCGCCGTACTTTTCGATTAGGGCAATAATGTCTGCTTGACCACCAAGAACATTACTGGAGGTTTCTGTTAGCTGGGTAGTTAAATTGTTTTCCGCATTTGTAAGCTGATTACCAACACTATCAAAACCCTCCATCTGATTACTTAGCAGGGCAAGATCATTCTCATTGATTATTGCATTGGTATTAGCAAAACCAGTATTGATATAATCATTTGTATTGGTGAAATTTGTATTGATACTGTCACCCAACTCAGCAGTACGGGCATCGACGGTATTAATTACATTATCTTGTGATGTGGTAATTTGGTTACCGACATTACTGAAACCAGTATCTATAGTTTTATCTGTAGCATCCAAACGGCTATCCACCGTATTAGCAAGATCACCCTGCCCGGATAACACATCAGCAAAACCATCACCTAAATCCCCACTAATACCAGAAAGACTATCATCAACATCATCAAAACGATCTTCTTGATCGTCCCCTAGATCCCCGATATCTCGGGTAAGGTCTTTGAAGTTTGATAATTGATTATCGCCAACTTCATCAAGGTCTCTAAGAAGGACATTCTGCCCATCCATTAAATCCCCTTGTCCCTGTTCTAGATCCTCAAACTGAGCGTCACCTAGTCCAGTATAGTTATTGGTAGTTTTCTTCTTTTTGAAAGGCCAGCCCATGCTAATTTCTCCGCTATAAATAAGTTAACGACCCACAAAAGATTTGTGACCGTAGATGTGAATATCTTGATTTGATTGTGGGTGCTAAGATTCTGGGAAGAAGTACGATATATTACTTACAATATTCTGTACCTAGACATATTATACCTTAAAACGTGGGTATAAGGCAAGGTAAATACTATAATATACCTTAATTTAACGGGTTTGACATATAGTCCAAAGCCGTCCAGATATCATCGACGTTAATCCCAATTTTTTTGAGCTTTTCTTTAAGCTCTTTCATATCTTCTGTAATCAATTCAGCCTTTGCCACGACTGCTTTCTGAGCTTCTATCTCTTTATCTAGATCAGAAACTTGGCTCTGTATTAAGAGCAATCCTGTTTGCTGTTCTTTGATTACAACTAGATTTGTTCCTAACTCAGCAAGCTTACCTTGAAGTTTACTTACGTCGTTATCTTCAAGTTCCTGCTTAATTAGCTGTACCTCTTCTTCTAAAGGTACGATGTTTGGTATTTGTATAGCTTCTACAGCTTCTAGGCGTGAATATAGGCTACTTGCAGTCCAGACGCCCCCACCCAGCGTGGTAGCTAAACTGAACAGAATTGCGATATACACACCTTTGAATGAGGTGTTTCCTATTTTTAATTCAGTATCTTCTAAGCTCATTCGCAGTCAGTCTCATACATGAAACAGTTATAGCCAAGGGCAGTAGGGCCAGTTAAATAAAACTCAGTCTCACTACCCGCTAAAAGTACATCAGCCTCACTTACGTAGAGGTCTAGTCCGTAGTTATCTCCACCCATCAAAGAGATGACGGTAAGGTTACGTTGCATCGGGTAACCCATCATCACAGCCTGAGAATTGGCATCATAGAAAATGTTAACATCGCTTGCTGTATTGTTGGAGTCTTCCACACTTTGCTGGAGGTAGCCTACCGCATCTTCTGAGTTAGCGACACTCAGGTACGCTGAGGCTTGATTTGCATATGTCTCAACATCATCCAGAGATTCATTAAATGTGGTTATCTGCTCTTCAGATATTGTTAGCATCTCTTGGTTCTGTACTACGAACTCTTGAACCTCAGCTTCTTCATTAGGCGTAGATGCTTCTGATGCTCTTGTATTCACATCCTGTACAGTAATAAGCTCTACAGTCACTTGGGTGAACACCTCTAAGGCTTGATCCATTAAATCCAAAGACTGTTCCGCCTGTGCCTCCAAGACCGATTTAACAGAGCCATACGGCTGATAATTGTTAGCAAACTCTTCTAAGGCAGTGTTGTAGGCTTCTAAGTGCTGTGTAGAGATATGTGCAGTAGAAGATAGGTTGCCTGAAGATAAGGCGTCACCGTGTACGGCATACTCCATAGCGGCACCACTTAAAATTACACCTCGGTCTATTTGATTTACTATATCCCCAGATGTCTGAATGAGCGTATCTAGATTAGAGGCCTGAGCTACGGAACCTATCACTAATAGACTGGCCATCATCCGTCGTTTCATCTTCATCACTTTCTGCCCCTATGCCGAGAAGTTGGTTATACCACACTTGTTTATCTGTTAATTTTTTATACTTACTTACTTTCCCATAATCCGGGATATACAAAGTAGGGTTCGTCTTCATTAGTAGGTAAGCTCTCTTACCCGCCACTAAACGCCCTCTATGCTGTATCGGACATGGGGTTCCACTCTGAAACATACTAAGCCAGTTATCGTGGCTTTGGCACATCCTACTGATAGCGGCTACCTTCATGCCTAGGTCGCTCAATAGCTTTGCATCGCGTCTACGATCACAGTTAACATCTGCCTTAAAGGTACCGCTTGATAACCCTATGGCTACTGTCTGTAACGCTCCTCCCGAACCCATCAGACAGGTATCTGCACCGTTAGACATATATGAAGGAGTAATAGCACTCCCTACAGGTATCTCACTGGATGACCCAGCACCGTTATACGTATTAGATGTGGACGTATCTGTGGTCTCATTGTTTGAGTTAACCACGGAGTCAGGCCCGTTATACGTATTCAGAGAACCATCTTGTTGGTTAGCTTGCGCTACACCAGAAAGGCACAAGACCACTACGCATAGTAATCTTTTCATTACTCTGTCCAAGGCATCTCTGTAGTTTGTGAAGACCCTTTTGCGCGAGTTATCTGATCAGCAATCGCATTTTCTATGGTAGTTACCCTATCATCACCGATAGAGCTTTTAACCCAACCTAGAACCTGTTCTTTCGAAAGGTTTGCAAAGTCAGTGTAGCCCTCTGCGCTGGGGTCAGGGTTAAACTCTACAAAGGCATCGTAGTACCCATCATAAATTCTTATATTTAAACCAGAACCCGAAGTCTCTTGATCCGACGCACAGTAATGTACATAGGTAATACCCTGATCAATATCGGTTCTAATTTCTTTAATATCCCAAACAATAGCCATTTAA